>Ga0075364_10000903_pt1 | contig 15671 bp, 12 predicted proteins | sample EndMetdeltDD1764_FD_71517 | JGI IMG/M metagenome (GOLD analysis project Ga0075364, IMG submission 71517) | Populus endosphere microbial communities from Tennessee, USA - Endosphere MetaG P. deltoides DD176-4 | ecosystem: Host-associated > Plants > Roots > Endosphere | place: USA: Tennessee...
CGCGCCGTCCCGCCGGGAGGTACCTCGCCGGCCTCGGCCAACGCGACGAACATGTCGTCGACACCCTTGAGCTCGACCTCGTCCATGTCGAAGGCCGTGACGTCTGCGCCGCGGCGCAGAGCCTCGTACGAGTGGCGCCCGGCACCGGCTCCGACATCGATGAACCGGGTGCGGCGGCCGACCCTGAGGCGGTCGAAGTCAACGGTCAGCATTCAGGCGTCCTTCGTGTGGGCGCCACGGCGCAGCGCCATGGCGTCGATGGCCTCGGTGTAGACCGCGACGGTGGCCTCGGCCACGGCGGTCCAGCTGTAACGGTCCAGCGCGCGTCGACGTCCGGCGGCCCCGAGGCGCGCGCGGGTCATCGGCGACTCGACGAGGTGGCGGATCGCGGCGGCGAGGGCATCGGCGTCTCCGGGCTCGACGAGCATCGCGCACGCACTGGCGCCGCTCTCATCGACACCGACGACCTCGGGGAGTGCCCCGGCGCGGGTCGCGACGACCGGTGTGCCGCACGACATCGCCTCGACGGTCGGGAGGGAGAACCCCTCGTACAGGGAGGGGACGCACATGATCTCGGCCGAGGCGAGCAGCGCCGCCAGTTCCGCGTCGGAGATCCCGTTGACAACGTGCACGGATTCGGCGATGCCGAGATCGGCGATGCGCTGCTCCGTCGCGCCGCCCGGCTCGAGGTGGGAGACCAGCTCGAGGTGGACGTCGTGCTCGGTACGGACCTTGGCGACGGCCTCCAGGAGGTGCACCAGCCCCTTCAGGGGCTTGTCGGCGCTGGCGATCGCCACGATCCGGCCGGGGACGCGTCGTTCCGAGGGGGCGTACAGGTCGGTGTCGACCCCGAGCGGGACGACCCGCATCTGGTCGGGGTTGAGATCGAAGTCCTCCACGGAGTCGGCGGCCGACGTACCGGCCACCGCCAAGACCGCCGGAATGCGGCGAGCCACGCGGGCCTGCATCGGCACAAACGAGTACCACCGGGAGATTGAGAGCTTGCGCCGCCACGTTGTGGCCGCGGCCAGCTCGACCCGTCGGTCGCGGGTGATCGGGTGGTGCACCGTCGCCACCAGCGGAAGTCCACGCCGCATGATCGGAAGGAGCCCGTAACCGAGGCTCTGATTGTCATGGACGACGTCGAAGTCGTCGGCGCGTCCTTTGAGGATCGCGGCCGCCCGCAGGCTGAACGTCAGCGGCTCTGCGAAACAGCCAGTCAGCGTCAGGGCGTACTCGAGGAGGTCGGTGGCACCGCTGAACTCGCTGGGCCGCGGCGTGCGGAAGGGGTCGGGTTCGCGGAAGAAGTCCATGCTCGGAACCCTGGTGAGCTTGACCCGCGGGTCCAGGTCGTCCGGATAGGGCTGCCCGGAGAACACTTCGACGTCATGCCCCAGCTCGGCGAGCCCCCGGCTCACATGCCGCACGTAGACGCCCTGACCCCCGCAGTGTTCCTTGGTCCGGTACGACAGCAGAGCGATCCGCACCCGGCCTCCTCGGTTACTCATCGGTAGACGTCCATCATGCCGGGTGGGCGGCGACGCCGCAGAGGGGGAGGGTCGCTCCGATGGTGCGGGACCTTTGGCCGGATCGATCGTTGCACTCAGCGCACTGTGATCCCCCTCCCGACACCCTTGGCAGCGAGGATGCTCGGGGTCTGAATCGCCCTGTCTGAATCGCCCTGAGCGACAGATGAGATGGGGCATACTGAAGCCCGACCTGCTAGCCGCGGTAGACGAAAGGCAGTCATGACCGACTCAGAGTCCAAAGTCCCGGAGACGCGACGACGGGCCGACCCCCTGCAGGCCGCTGCTGACATGATCGCGCAGGAAGAAAGTCGCACGACGGTCACGCCAGGTGGCACCACCGACGACCCGGGCACCCCGGCTGCCGCCGACAACAACCCGCGCGTCCGCCGGGCTGCCGCGCGAGCTGCCCGTCAGGCCGCGGCCGAAAAGCGTCGCGCCGAGCGCGCTGCCGCCAAGTCCATCGCCTCCTCCCGCCGCCGACCCGCCCGCGACGACTCCACCACGTCCGCCGGCGAGGTCGATCACGAGGACGAGACCCCCGCCGAACAGACTCCGACCCCACCAGTCGATCGAGCGTTCGACCGTGAGCAGTCGCCGTCCAGGCGGTTCGGTACCACGCCCACCGCCGCCCAGTTCGCGACCGACGGGCCGGCGCAGATCGAGGAGGCCTCCGAGCAGCCTGAGGCCGAGGTGCTGCCGGAGCCTGTCGTGGTAGAGGAGCGCGTGGTCGAGACCATCGTCAACACCGAGCCGCTGTCCGCGCTGGCCGGTGAGGCCGCACACGAACCCACGCCCTCCGCTCCGGTCACCTTCGCCGAGAAGCTCGCGGCCGCCAGTGCTGCCGCTCAGCAGCGGGTTGCTGCGGCCCGTGACGAGGAGGCCCAACGTGAGCTCGCCGCTGCCGCGCTGAAGGCCGCCGATCAATCCGAGCAGGACGACCGGCCGAGTGTGGAGGAGGCTCGCGCGGAGGTGGCGGACGTCATACACGAGGCGGCGGCCGACCGCGAGGCCGCCATGGCCCAGTTGACCCGCGAGCGTGAAGACGTTGAGGCACGCCTCGCCGAGGTGCGTCAGGAGGCCGAGCGCACGATTCGAGAGGCCGAGGAGACGGCCGCCAGCCATGTCGCCGCGGCCAAGGCGGAGGCCGAGCGGTACGCGCAGGAGACAGCCGCCGAGCGGGTGGCCACCGCGGTCCGTCTCGCTGACGCGGAGCGTGCTGCGGAGGAGAAGCTGGTGGCTGCCCAGGTGCAGGCCGACCGGCTCGCCGCCGAGGCCGCCCAACTGGCCCGCGAGCGTGATGAGGCCAAGGCGCTGGTCGATCGGGCCAACGAGACGGCAGACCGGCTGGCGAAGGAGGCCGAGGCCGAGCGTGCCGATGCTGCCGCCAAGCTCGCCGAGGCCGAACAGCATGCCGCCGCCCGTATCGCCGAGGCTCAGGACGAAGCACGCCGGCTTGCCGAGACGTCGCAGCAGGAGGCGCGCGAGCGGATCGCTGCAGCCGAGGCCGAGGCCGAACGAGTGACGGCGCAGTCCAAGCGCGACGCGCAAGAACGACTTGTCCAGGCCGTCGCCGCCGCGCGCTCCGCGGCTGAGGAGAAGCTGCGGGAGGCCGAGCTGACCGCTCTCGAGTGGGTCGCTGCCGCCGAGGCCGACTGGGTCGCCCAGGAGCACGTCGTCCTGGCCAACCACTCGTCGGCCCTTGAACCGCCGGCTGACGAGACCGCCGCCGCCGAGTCGACGCCCGAGGCGGTGAGCGACGAGTCTGGGGCACTCGCCCCCACGATCAAAAAAAGAGTCGTCCGACGCAGGTGAGTCACGAGTCCCGCCCGTAGCCGAGTTACTCGTCGCTCCGGCGGTCCCGCTGCTGGACGTGCCGTCATCGAGCAGCCCCGACCCGACGCGAACCGCCCCCGACGACGAGTCCTCGCCCCGCGATGAGGCGGCGCGTGCTGATGGCGAGGTCACTCGTCGTGCGTCCCGTGAGGCGAGACGCGAGGCCAAGGACGCCGCACGGGCCAAGCGCGTCGAGGCGCGTGAGGCGATGAACGCGGCCCGGACCCGAGCCCGCACCGACACCGCAACCGCGAAGTCCACGACAAGGTCGCGGCGGACCGGCAGACGCCCACCTGACGACGATCACATCGTGGAGCCTCCCCGAGGGCCGAAGATTCCGCTGGGGGAGAGGTTGAAGGCGTTGGCCTCCATCGGGGGTCGACGCAACGACTCTGGGCCGACGACAGGAGGCAGAGGACGTCGATTGTTGTCCCTACTGGGTGGGCTCGTGGGTGCGCTCGGTCTGCTCTGCTCGGTGATCCTGGCGCTCGGTGCGCTCCTTGTGGCGCTCGACGCGGACGGTGTGTCGGTCTACGACACCGTGTCGAGCACCTGTGACGTGCTGGTTGGGCCCTTGCGGGACGTGTTCTCCTTCTCCGGCACCAATGCTGCGATGAAGGAGTCGCTGATGGCATGGGGAGCGGGCTCGATCGCCTACCTTGTGGCGGGCATGGTGGTCCAGTCGCTGCTCCGCTCGGCTACAGACGACTGAGCCGTAAGGCGGTAAATCGGTGAGCAACATTTCGCGTCATAGAAGTGCGCCTCGGTGTTCTCCATAGGTGTCATGCCCGTGACAACACCGATTGGATCCCCACATGCTCTTCGTCATCGCACTCGCCGTTGCCGCTGCCTTCGTGGTCTCCGTCGGGGCGGCCCTCCTGATCAGCACCACCCGAGCCGCCTCGCTCGACCGCCGTTCGACACTCGACCTGGTCCTCCCGCGCCGGTAACACCTCTGGGGACCATGCGATGTGACCTACCGCATGCTGACGATCGGTCGCCCTCTTTACTACGTCTGGGTAACATTCAGATGAAGTAGGGCCACCTAACCGCAACGTCTCGACGTGGGATGGTGGCCTCTATACAGTCCACTGACTGACGCGACGGCTGCCTGGTCGTTGTTCCCCAGATTCACAGGAGGTCCTCGTGACCAAAATCGTTGTCGCTGTGAAGTACGTTCCGGACGCCACGGCTGACCGGACGTTCAGCGCCGATAACACCGTCGATCGCGCTGGCGTCGATGGTCTGCTGTCCGAACTCGACGAGTACGCGGTGGAGCAAGCGCTTCAGGTAGTGGAGGCCGGTGAGGGAGAGGTCGTCGTGCTGACGGTCGGACCCGACGACGCGGCCGACGCGGTGCGCAAGGCTTTGCAGATGGGCGCTGACGCCGGCATCCACGTCCAGGACGACGCGATCCACGGCTCGGACGCCTTCGCGACGTCGGCGATTCTGGCCGCCGCGATCGAGAAGGTCGGCGATTACGATCTGCTGTTCTTCGGTATGGCCTCGACCGACGCTGGCCTCGGGGTTGTCCCGACACTCGTCGCCGAGCGGCTGGGCCTTCCGGCCGTGACCTACGCCTCTGAGATCACGGTCGACGGTGAGACCGTCACGATCCGCCGCGACGGCGATGTCGCGACGCAGGAGATCGAGGCGACCGGCAAGCTCGTTGTGAGCGTGACCGATCAGACCGGCGAGGCTCGCTACCCGTCCTTCAAGGGCATCATGGCCGCCAAGAAGAAGCCCGTCGAGGAGTGGACGCTGGCCGACCTGGGCGTCGACGCCGCGTCCGTCGGCCTCGACAACGCCTGGACCAAGGTCGAGTCGTTCGAGCCCCGCCCGCCGCGCACAGCCGGCGAGATCGTCACCGACGAGGGAGATGGCGGCACCAAGCTCGTCGATTTCCTCGCTTCCAAGAAGTTCGTCTGAGAAGACTCGACCCTCAAGAAAGTTGCCTCATGACTGAAGTACTCGTCCTCATCGACGCTCCCGACGGCAAGGTCACCAAGCCGTCGCTCGAGCTCCTCACGATCGCGCGCCGCATCGGCGAGCCGTCGGCCATCGTGTTCGGCTCCGCCGACAACGGCGTCCTCGCCGAGTACGGCGCCGAGAAGATCTACACCTACGACGACTCCGCCTACAGTGACTACCTGGTGGGCCCCAAGGCCGAGGCCATCGCTCAGCTGGTCGGCGAGACCAGTCCCGCGGCGGTCCTCGTCGCCGCCAGCACCGAGGGCAAGGAGATCAGTGCCCGTGTGGCGCTGAAGACCCAGGCCGGTTGGATCGGCGACGCGGTCGACGTCCAGGCCGACGGCGGCACGATCACCACAACTCAGTCGGTGTTCGCCGGCAACTTCACGGTGCAGTCGCAGATCACGCAGGGTGCGCCGGTCATCTCGATCAAGCCCAACTCGACGGCTCCCGAGGCCGTCGCCGGCGCGGGCGCCGTCGAGGCCAAGACGGCCGACATCTCCGATGCTGCCAAGACGGCCAAGATCACGTCGTCGAAGGAGAAGGCCGCATCGGGTCGTCCCGAGCTGACGGAGGCCGCGATCGTGGTTTCAGGCGGACGAGGCACCGGTGGTGACTTCACCGAGGTCGAGGCGTTCGCCGACAGTCTCGGCGCCGCAGTCGGTGCCTCGCGTGCGGCGGTCGACTCGGGTTGGTACCCGCACACCTTCCAGGTGGGGCAGACTGGCAAGACCGTGTCGCCGCAGCTGTACGTCGCCAACGGCATCTCGGGGGCGATCCAGCACCGCGCCGGCATGCAGACGTCCAAGACCATCGTCGCGGTCAACAAAGACGACGAGGCCCCGATCTTCGAGCTGGTCGACTTCGGTGTCGTCGGCGATCTGAAGGCTGTCCTCCCGCAGGCGACCGAGGCCGTCAAGCAGCGCAAGGGCTGAGCACGCTTCACCACCACGGCCGGTTCCCGCAAGTGCGGGGACCGGCCGTCGTCTTGTCATGTGAGACAGCTGGTCACCGGTTGGACCATCGAGGACCACCCGGCGGGACTATTGACTTTTTTGGTGTCAGTTTGATGAAGGACCGCTTCAGCGCTTCTCGGCGACATGGGCGCGGTGATAGTCATAGGAGGCGCGCGTCAGCACGCATCTGACTCATCACAGGAGGATTACATGCGACTCACCCGGCGAACACGCCTCGCGGGAGTAGCTCTGATCGCCGCCGCCAGCCTGACCTTGGCTGCTTGCGGTGGCGGCAGTGACAGTGACGGCGGCGAAGGTGGCGGCTCGTCCGACGCCGTCATCACGTCCTTCAGCGTCCAGCCCCAGAACCCGTTGGTTCCCACGAACACCAACGAGGTCGGTGGCGGAAACATCGTCGACCTGATCTTCGCGGGCCTGATTTCGTACAAGACCGACGGCTCCAGCGAGAACGAGGTCGCCGAGTCCATCACCTCCGAGGACAACAAGCTCTGGACCGTCAAGCTCAAGAGTGGCTGGAAGTTCTCCGACGGAACCGACGTCACGGCCGACTCGTTTGTCGATGCCTGGAACTTCGGCGCCGACGCCGCCAACGAGCAGCTGGGTGCGTACTTCTTCTACCCGATCGCCGGCACCGACGACGAGGGCACGGCCCTCGACGGCGCCAAAACGCTGTCGGGCCTGAAGGTGGTCGACCCGACCACCTTCACGATCGAGCTCAAGCAGCCCGAGTCCGACTTCCCGTCGCGCCTCGGCTACTCGGCGTTCTTCCCGCTGCCCAAGGTCGCCTTCGATGACATCGAGGCCTTCGGCAAGAAGCCGATCGGCAACGGCCCGTACGATTTCGAGTCGATGCAGGACAACGTCGAGGCCGTCCTGATCCCGAGCAAGACGTACGAGGGTGTCCGCCCCGCCAAGAACGGCGGTGTCACGCTGAAGTTCTACGAGAACCCCGACACGGCATTCTCCGATGTGCAGGCCGGCAACCTCGACGTGCTCGACCAGGTGCCGCCGAGCGCGCTGACCACGTACAAGGACGACAGCTCGATCCAGGCGTTCAGCGAGCCGGGTTCGCCCAACTCGACGATCACGATCCCCGAGTCGCTGCCGGGCTTCGCGAAGGGTGAGGAGGGTGACCTGCGTCGTCAGGCCATCTCCAAGGCCATCAACCGTGAAGAGATCACCGACAAGATCTTCGACGGTGCACGTATTCCGTCCACCGACTTCAGCTCACCGCTGATGCCGGGCTTCACCGAGGAGATCCCGGGTCAGGACGTGCTCGACTTCGACGCGACCGCAGCCAAGGACCTCTGGGCCCAGGCTGACGCCATCGCACCGTTCGAGGGCTCGTTCACGATCTCGTACAACGCCGACGGACCGGGCAACAAGGAGTGGGTCGAGGCTGTTGTCAACCAGCTCAAGAACAACCTGAGCATCGACGCCAAGCCGAAGGCCTTCCCGACGTTCGCCGAGCTGCGCACCGAGGTCACCGACCGCACGATCGGTACCGCGTTCCGTACCGGTTGGCAGCCCGACTACCCGTCGATCTACAACTACCTTGCGCCGATCTTCGGCACGGGCGCCGGCTCCAACGACGGCGACTACAGCAACAAGGAGTTCGACACGCTGCTGCAGCAGGCCGCAGGGGCCCAGGACGACGACGAGCGCTACCAGCTCTATGTGGACGCCCAGGCGATTCTGTTCAAGGAACTCCCGGCGATCCCGCTGTGGAACACCAGCATTTCGGCAGCAGCTGCTGACGGCGTCGAGAACGTGGTGTTCAACTGGCAGAACAAGCCAGAGCTGCAGGACATCACCAAGTAGTCGCCCTCCAGTAGGCACACGGTTCCACGACTAAGGTGGGGCGGAGACCCCCGGGTCCCCGCCCCACGGGTCTGGGGCTGACACTCCGACGAGAGGCGCAACCCTCATGTGGTGGTACATCGGTCGGCGAGCATTGCAGGCGATCCCTGTGGTGCTTGGAGCGACCCTCCTCATCTACGCCATGGTGTTCTTGTTACCTGGCGACCCCATCAAAGCCCTGTTCGGCGAGAAGCCGGTCAACGAGACGATCCGTGCCTCGATCGAGGCGCAGTACCACCTCGACGACCCGTTCATCTGGCAGTGGCTGCAATACCTCGGCGGGGCCGTCACGGGCGACTTCGGCCTGACGTACTCGCAACGGCCGGTCTCCGACGTCATCGGGCAGGCCTTCCCCGTGACCCTCAAGCTGTCGATCATGGCGCTGATCATCGAGTCCGTCCTCGGTATCGCGGCCGGCTTCTATGCCGGTCTGCGCAAGGGCAAGCTCTTCGACTCCACGATGCTGGTTGTCTCGCTGGTTGTCATCGCGATCCCGATCTTCGTCTTCGGCTTCCTGATGCAGCTGATCTTCGGCGTCAAGCTCGGCTGGGCGCCCATCACCGTCGGGGGTGATGCGTCGATCCAGAATCTGCTGCTTCCGGCCATCGTTCTGGCCCTGGTGTCGTTCGCGTACATCCTGCGCCTGACCCGTACTTCGGTGACCGACAATCTGTCGGCCGATCACGTACGCACGGCCCGCGCCAAGGGTCTGAGCGACCGCTCGGTCAACAGCCGCCACGTCCTGCGTAACTCGATGATCCCGGTGGTGACCTATCTCGGCGCCGATCTCGGCACGCTGATGACCGGTGCGATCGTGACCGAGGGCATCTTCAACGTCCCCGGACTCGGCAACGAGGCATTCCGTGCCATCAACCGAAACGAGGGCTCGACGGTCGTCTCGATCGTGACGTTGATGGTGCTGGTCTACGTCGTGATGAGCCTGCTCATCGACCTCCTCTACGCCTGGCTCGATCCGAGGATCCGTTATGCCTGAGTCCTACAAGCTCCCTCCGCCAGGCCAGGAGCGCTTTCTCGCTCCGATCGACGAGACCCCGCTGGAGGAGACCGGGACGCTCGACACCTCCAGCCCGCCGGAGAGTCAATGGAAAGAGGCGTGGAAAGACCTGCGCCGCAACTGGCTGTTCTGGGTGTCGGCCGCGATGATCCTGCTGGTGCTCGTCGTGGTGATCGCCCCCGGGCTCTTCACCGACCTCGACCCGAATCGCGCCGATCTTTCCAAGAGCCTCGACCCGAGCAGCAGCGGACACATCGCGGGCTACGACAAGCAGGGCTACGACGTCTTCGCGCGGATGATCTACGGCGCTCGAGCCTCGGTGCTCGTCGGCCTGCTGACCACGATCCTCGTGGTCGTGTTGGGCATCGCCACCGGCGCCGTGGCCGGCTTCTACGGCGGCTGGCTCGACTCACTGATCTCACGTGTCGCCGACGTCTTCTTCGCGATCCCGCTGCTGCTGGGAGCGCTCGTGATGCTCTCCGTCATCAACAACCGATTCCCCGACCGCGGCGAGTTCGGCGCGATCATCGCGGTGGTCACGGCGCTCGGCCTCTTCGGCTGGCCGCAGATCACCCGCATCGCCCGCGGCCAGGTGCTGCAGGTCAAGAACATGGAGTTCATCGACGCTGCCCGAGCGATCGGTGCGACCAAGCGCAGCAACCTGTTACGCCATGTCATCCCTAACTCGTTGCCGCCCGTCATCGTGACCGCGACGGTCTCGCTCGGCATCTACATCGTGGCCGAGGCGACGCTGTCGTTCCTCGGTATCGGCCTGCCATTCGGCGTCGTGTCGTGGGGCAATGACATCTCCGCTGCGCAGAATCAGATTCGTTCGGGCCAGCGCATCGGTGTGCTTTTCTGGCCCGCCGGGGCGCTGGCGTTCACCGCACTGGGCTTCATCCTGCTGGGTGATGCCGTCAGCGACGCTCTCAACCCGAAGAGGAGGAGCGAGTGACCACGCCCGTTCACGAGATTCCCGTGCTCGAAATCAAGGATCTCCAGGTTGCATTCCGGGCCGGCAAGAAGCTCATCCCGGCCGTGCGGGGCGCGAGCCTCATGGTCTATCCCGGTCAGACGGTCGCGATCGTGGGCGAGTCCGGTTCGGGCAAGTCGACGACCGCGCACGCCGTCATCGACCTGTTGCCCGGCACGGGTGTCATCACGGGCGGCCAGATCCTGTTCGAGGGCCGCGACATCGCCGGCGCCAAGAAGAGCGACATCCTTGCCCTGCGAGGCTCGTCGATCGGCCTGGTGCCGCAAGATCCGATGACTAATCTCAACCCGCTATGGCGGGTCGGCACCCAGATCAAGGAGGCGTTGGTCGCCAACGACATCGCCACGGGCAAGGACGCTGACAGGCGTGTGGTCGAGCTGCTCGAAGAGGCTGGTCTACCCGATGCGGAGTCGCGGGCCCGGCAGTTCCCGCACGAGTTCTCCGGCGGTATGCGTCAGCGCGCCCTCATCGCGATGGGTCTGGCGGCGCGGCCGAAGCTGCTGATCGCCGACGAGCCGACCTCGGCTCTGGATGTGACGGTGCAGAAGCAGATCCTCGACCACCTCGACTCGTTGACCGACGAGCTCGGCGTCGCGGTGCTGCTGATCACCCACGACCTCGGCCTGGCCGCGGAGCGTGCCGACCACCTGGTGGTGATGTACAAGGGGCAGGTTGTCGAGTCGGGTCCGGCGCGCGAGATCCTGCAAGATCCGCGTCACCCCTATACCAAGCGGCTGGTGTCGTCGGCGCCGTCCCTGGCCTCGCAGCGGCTGTCATCGGAGCGGGCGCGCATCCAGATCAAGGAGCAGGCCGTGCAGACCGCGGCAGAGATCGCCGAGGAGGTCGCGACCCACGACGACGAGTTCGGCGAGGGTCAGCAGACCGTCGTCGAGGCCAAGGGCCTGACCAAGGACTTCGTCCTGCGGGGCGGACGTCCGGGATCGTCGACAGCGTTCCGCGCTGTCGACGACGTCTCGTTCAAGCTCGCGCGCGGCACGACGACGGCGATCGTGGGGGAGTCGGGCTCGGGCAAATCGACCGTGGCCCGCATGGTGCTGGGTCTGCTCGATGCGACCTCGGGCACGGTGGAGTTCGACGGTGTCGACATCATGACGCTGTCGTCCAAGAAACAGCAGCTCGCTCTGCGCCGCCAGATGCAGCCGGTGTTCCAGAATCCTTACGCCTCGCTCGATCCGCTTTACTCGATCTATCGCTCGATCGAGGAGCCGCTGCGCACACACCACATCGGCACCGACAAGGAGCGTGAGACGCGCATCCGCGACCTGCTCGACAAGGTGTCTTTGCCGGCGGCGGTCATGCGTCGCTTCCCCAACGAGCTGTCGGGAGGTCAGCGTCAGCGCGTCGCGATCGCGCGTGCCCTCGCGCTGGAGCCCGAGGTGGTCATCCTCGACGAGGCGGTCTCGGCGCTCGATGTGCTGGTGCAGGCGCAGATCCTCAACCTGCTCAACGACCTGCAGGCCGAGCTCGGTCTCAGCTACCTATTCATCACGCACGACCTGGCCGTCGTCCGGCAGATCGCCGACAACGTCCTGGTCATGCAGAACGGCAAGGTCGTTGAGACCTCGACGGTGTCGACGGTGTTCGACAGCCCCCGCGAGGAGTACACCCGGCGCCTGCTCGACGCGATCCCCGGAGGCTCCATCCCCCTCGCCACCTAGTCCGACCTGCCGGGACGGACGCCCCTGCCGGGACGTCTGTGAGACCGTGGACGGAGGATGAGGGTTCGGGGTAGCTGAGGCAGCCGCAAACCCTCATCGCCCGTCCTGACGGGGTCTGTTTCGGGGAGGGGCGCCGCGAGATTGACTCATTCGAACAGATGTTCGATCATGGGTGGATGAACGCGGCCGCCCCCACCCTCGACGAGCTGCGGGCGCGGGTCGACCAGATGCAGGGACGGCCTGCCGCCCAGTCGGTCGCGACCCACCCTGCCTTCGCAGGCCTCCTGCAATTGCAGACCGGATCTACCTATTCGGTCGATTCGATGAGCCTCGCGACGGCGCTCATGGCCGGCCCCTCCGCCGACGGGGCGTGGTGTGGTGTCGTGGGCTCGTCCGAGCTGGGTCTTGAGGCTGCTGCCGCGGCTGGGGTCGAGCTGCGCCGCACGATCCTGGTTCCCGATCCCGGCGAGGCGTGGCTCGAGGTCACTGCGGCGCTGATCGACGTGCTCGGAGTGGTGGTGCTGCGGGCGCCGGCACAGGTGGGTGCCAAGGACGTCAGCCGCATCAGTGCCCGTCTGCGGCAGCGCGGAGGCATCCTCATTGCGTACGGCGACTGGCCGCGCAGCGAGGCGAGACTGTCGATGAGCGAAGTCGAGTGGGTGGGCCTCGGGCAGGGACACGGCCACCTGCAGGCCCGTCAGGTCACGATCGAGGTGCAGCGAGGCTCGGCGCCGCTCCGACGCCGGCGACTGTGGCTGCCCGACGTCAGCCAGGCCATCCGCCAGGTTGATACCGTCGCCCCGGCCGAGGTTCCGCCCCGGCTGCGGAGCGTCTCATGAGCCGCACCATCTCATGAGTCGCACCATGGTGCTGTGGGCGCCCGATTGGCCCATCGTGGCGGTCGACGTCCCTGCGTCCGTCCCGGCTGCCGTGATCGACAAGGGGTATGTGCTGGCCTGCTCGCAGGCTGCTCGCGCAGACGGCGTTCGGCGTGGCATGCGACGACGCGACGCCCAGTCGAGGTGTCCGGGGCTGGTGCTGCACGAGCACCGTCCCGACACCGATGCGCGGGCCTTCGAGGCCGTCCTGGTCGCGATCGAAGAGCTGAGTCCCGGCGTCGCGCCACTGCGACCCGGCCTGTGCGCCATCTCGGTTCCGGCTCGCTTCTACGGCGGCGAGGCCGAGGCGGCGGCCGTCATCGCCGAGCGGCTTGTGGGGCTGGGAGTGTGGGACGTCCGTGCGGGCATCGCCGACGGCCTATTCGCCGCCGAGCAGGCCGCGCGCAGGGCCCTGGCCCAAGACAGCCTCGTCATTCCCGTCGGAGCGTCGGGTCAGTTCCTGCGCGATCTGCCGATCGATGCCCTCGACGATCCGGCGCTTGTCGGATTGCTGCGCCGTATGGGGCTGCTGACATTGGGCGACTTCGCTTCGCTGCCCCCGGCTGACGTGCACACCCGGTTCGGCACGCACGGGGCCCTGCTGCACCGGTTGGCCCGGGGGGACGATGCGCAGCCGATCAGCCGGCGCCAGGTGCCGCCGGAGTTCGATGCGACGTTGATGTTGGAGCCCCCGCTCGACCTCGTCGAGCCCATCGCCTTCAGCCTGCGCACCACGGCCGAGGCATTTGTCTCCGATCTGGCCGACCACGGACTCGTCTGCACGACGGTGCTGATCGAGGTCGACGCCGATGGCTCGCTCGCGACGGCGCGGCGCTGGATGCATCCGCGTTGGTTCGGTCCGACCGACCTGGTCGACCGGGTGCGCTGGCAGCTTTCCGTCGAGGGTGCCATCACGGCACCCGTCGATGCCGTGCGGCTCATCCCCGAGGTCACCGAGCCATTGGGCGATCACGCCGACAGCCTCTTCGGCGGTGGCCCCGACGAGCGCGTCGAGCGGGGGGTGGCCCGGGTGCAGAGCATCGTGGGTCATGAGTCGGTTGTCTCGGTCAGGGTGCAAGGCGGCCGTGGCCCGGGCGAACGGCACCTGCTGACGCCATGGGGCGAGCGTCCGGTCGCGGCCCGTGCGGCCGGCCTGCCGTGGCCCGGCAGCCTGCCGGCGCCGGCACCGGCGACGGTCTATGCCGAGCCCCGGCAGGCCATGGTGGTCGGAGCCGAGGGGCAACCGATCGGGGTCTCCGGACGAGGTGTCGTCACGGGCGAGCCGGCGAGGTTCCGGGCCGCGGCCGATCAGGGGTGGCAGCCGGTCGCGTCCTGGGCTGGGCCGTGGCCGGTTGACGATCAGTGGTGGGACGAGGCGGCGTCACGCAGGCTGGCCCGCTTCCAGGTCGTGGGGGTCGATGGCAGCGCGTTCCTGATGATCGTCGAGGGCGGCCACTGGTGGACCGAGGCGAAATATGACTGACAACCGAGTGGTGCAAAGGGGCCCGCGAGCGGTGCAGATCGGACGTTGCGGGACGGCGTGTCTGTCCGGAACGCGCCACTCGCGGTCTGGTGTGCACCACTCGACGGGCGGGGGCGCCTGAATGGGCTGGAACAATCCGGACGTCTCGTGGCGCGAGCTCGAGCGGAGGCTGTCCGGTCGGCCCGAGCCGGACGGCGGTGATGCTCCGGGGTGGTCGCGCAAACGCCGCAAGACCGGGCCCAAGGAGATCGAGCTGCCGTCCGGACCGGTGGTGCCCTACGCCGAACTGCACTGCCACAGCCACTTCAGCTTCCTCGACGGTGCGAGTGGCCCGAGCGATCTGGTCGAGGAGTCGATCGCGCTGGGCCTGCACGGCCTCGCGATCACCGACCACGACGGCTTCTACGGCGCGCCGCGCTTCGCCGAAGAGGCCGCGAAGTACGCCGGCACAGGACTGCGGACGGTCTACGGCGCCGAGCTGTCCTTAGGCCTGCGCACCCCCCAGAACGGCATCGCCGACCCGGAGGGCAGCCATCTGCTGGTGCTCGCGCGAGGGGTGCAGGGTTACCACCGTCTTGCCGCGGCTATCACCGACGCCCAGCTCCGCGGCGACGAGAAGGGCCGCCCTGTCTACGACCTCGACGAGCTCGCCGATCGGGGGCGCGATCACTGGGTGGTGCTGACGGGTTGCCGTAAGGGGCACGTCCGCCAGGCGCTTGCGACGGGAGGACGTGATGCCGCGGCTGCTGCGCTCGACCTGCTCACCGAGCGGTTCGGCCTCGACGGTGTCGCGGTTGAGCTGGTCGACCACGGCTTCGCGACCGACAGTGCGATCAACGACACCCTGGCCGACCTCGCCCGCGATCACGGCCTGGCCACGGTGGCCACTAATAACGTGCACTTCGCCCGTCCCGCCAACGGACGGCTCGCGGCGGCGACGGCGGCCGTCCGGGCCCGGCGCAGCCTCGCCGAGATGGACGGCTGGCTGCCGGCGACGGGCGCTGCCCACCTGCGGTCGGGTGCGGAGATGCAGCAGTTGTTCCGACGCTATCCGGGTGCGGTCGCGCGCACCGTCCCCCTGGCCGACGAGCTTGCCTTCGACCTGCGTGCCGCGACCCCGAAGCTGCCCAAGTGGGGTATCCCCGACGGCCACACCGCCATGAGCTGGCTGCGGGTGCTGGCCGAACGGGGCATCCAGAAGCGGTATGCCGACACTCAGGAGGCGGCCCGTGAACGCATCGAGCGGGAACTCAAAGTCATCGAGGAGAAAGACTTCCCGGGCTATTTCCTGATCGTCCACGACATCGTCGCCGAGGCACGCCGAAGGGGCATCCTCTGCCAGGGCCGGGGCTCCTCGGCCAACTCCGCGCTCTGTTACGCGCTCGAGATCACCGCGATCGACTCGATCTTCTTCAATCTGCCGTTCGAGCGCTTCCTCGCCACGACCCGCGA
>Ga0075364_10000904_pt1 | contig 15667 bp, 15 predicted proteins | sample EndMetdeltDD1764_FD_71517 | JGI IMG/M metagenome (GOLD analysis project Ga0075364, IMG submission 71517) | Populus endosphere microbial communities from Tennessee, USA - Endosphere MetaG P. deltoides DD176-4 | ecosystem: Host-associated > Plants > Roots > Endosphere | place: USA: Tennessee...
GTCCGGCCACGGTGAGCACCACCGATTCTGAGGGGTTGGCCAGCAGCTGGGCGTTGACGTCCTTGAGCCATTCCGGCGGCCGGACATGAAGTCGGGGATCGGTCATGTTCCCGAGGTACCCGTTACCGCCCGCAATTCCTCGCCGATCGCGGCAACGAAATGGTCGACGTCTTCGGGAGTGGTGTCCCACGCCGTCATCCAGCGCACCTCACCGCGCGCCCGATCCCAGTCGTAGAACCGCACCCGTTCGCGGATCCGGTCGGCGACATCGTTGGGCAGCGTCGCGAAGATCGCGTTGGCCGGGCTGGGCTGGCTGAACGCCAGCCCGGGCAGCGATGCGGCCTCCAGCGCGGCGCGCAGACGCTGGGTCATGGCATTGGCGTGCCGGGCACTGCGCAACCCCAGCTCATCCTCGAACAGGCTGAGCAGCTGAGCCGAGGCGAAGCGCATCTTGCTGGCCAGCTGCATCGTCAGCTTGCGCAGATAGACCAACCCGTCGGCGCCGGCCGGGCCCCCGGTCGCTGCGCTCCTGCCCGCCGAATCGGGGTCCAGCACCACCACCGCCTCCGCACCGAGCAGACCGTTCTTGGTGCCGCCGAGGCTGAGCACGTCGACCCCGGCGTCGGTGGTGAACGCACGGAAGGGCAGGTCCAGCGCGGCGGCCGCATTCCACAGCCGCGCGCCGTCCAGGTGCACGGTCATCCCGTGCGCGTGGGCGAAATCGGCCACCGCGCGGATCTCGCCGGGGGTGTACAGCGTGCCGAGTTCGGTGGTCTGGGTGATGCTGACGGCCAGCGGCTGGGCGCGGTGCTCGTCACCCCACCCATAGGCCTCGCGGGCCACCAGCTCGGGGGTCAGCTTGCCGTCGGGGGTCGGCACGGTGAGCAGCTTGAGTCCGGTGACCCGCTCGGGGGCACCGGCCTCATCGGTGTTGATGTGGGCTGTCTCGGCCGCGATGACTGCGCCCCAGCGCGGCAGCATGCTGGTCAGCCCGACGACATTGGCGCCCGTGCCGTTGAAGACCGGAAACGTCTCGGCCGCCGCACCGAAATGAGTGCGGATGACCTCGCGCAGGTGGGCGGTGTAAGCGTCCCCGCCGTACGCGGTCTCGTGACCACCGTTGGCGGCCGCGATCGCGGCGAGCGCTTCGGGGTGCACGCCGGCGTAGTTGTCGCTCGCGAAGCCGCGGCGTTCGGGATCGTGGAGGGTGGGAACAGGCACGGGTCGATCCTCCCGTACTAACGGGTGGATGCCACGCGCAATCTGACTGCGTCATCGGGCGCCACGAGCCGGACGGAGTGATTGCGAAGCAGCAGGAACAACTTGGCGGTCTCCTCGACCTCCTCGATCGCATCGAGCGCGGCGTGAATCGATCCCGCAGCGACGATCGGCCCGTGGTTGCTCAACAGGAGCGCATTGGCAGTGGCGGCGGCGGATTCGGCGACGGCGCCCAGGCGGTCATCGCCAGGCGCGTGGTAGGGCAGTAGCGGTACGCGGCCCGCCCGCATGACGAAGTAGGCGGTCAGCGGGGGAAGTGCGCTGTCGGGATCCAGGCCGTCGAGGCATGACACCGCAGCTGCGTAGGTCGAATGCGTGTGTATCACTGCGGAATCCTGGGGACGGGCTCGCAGCATTGCGGCGTGCAGGAACGCCTCCTTGGTTGGAGGGGGACCGTCAATGTGGGCGCCAGACAGGTCTATCAGGGACAGATCGTCTGGGCCGATCTGTCCCAGCGACCTCCCAGTCGGTGTGACGAGTACGTGGTCGCCCGTACGCACGCCGATATTTCCCGTGCTGCCGTGGGTCAGCCCGCGGTCGAACAGGGAGCGTGCGGCGTTCGCCACCTGCTCACGCAGCGTCTTGTCCGCTCCGATGCTCATGCGACGGTGGCCCGCCGGGAACGCGTGCCGGGCGTGGCCCCTGTCGCTTGGGTCAGAAGCGATGTGTCGCCGAAGTTGCCCGATTTGAGCAGCAGCGATATCGGTGTCTCGTCGAGTGTGTGAATCCAGGGCACGCCGGGGGCTGCTTCGTCGCCCACCAATCCTCCGTTCACCCCGAGTGCGGTGACCACCGCTCCGGAGGTCTCGCCGCCCGCGATGACGAAGCGACGAGCCCCGCGTGCACGCAACCCCACCGCGATCTGACCGAGCGCGGTCTCGAGCAGGTGCGATGCCTGCTCGATTCCGAGTGTTGCCTGCACGACTCGCAGTTCGTGCGGAGGCAACGACGAATAGAACAGTGGCGCTGGGGAGTTCGGGCCGAGATCGTCGTACCACCGCAGGGCAGCCGACGCCAGCGCTGACGAAGACGTGTTCGGTGCGGCCACGAGGTGGTACGACGGATGTGCGCGCCGCATGTCGTCGATCTGCGCGAGGGTGCGCGCCGAGCAGCTACCCGCGAGTGCGACGGCAACACCGTCCGCTCCTGCCGCGTCGCCGGTTGCGCCCGGGCTCCTGCGGGCAGCCTGCGTCTCTCGCACGGCCGCGCCGAGTCCGGCCGCCAGCCCGGCGGCACCGGTGACCAGTGGCTCTTCCAGACACGCGCGCCCGATCTCCAGCAGGTCACCTTCCTCGACCGCGTCGACCACCGCGTAACCACCGTGCGCCGACATCGATGCCAGCAGTTGACGGATGCGGTGCGCGCCACGGCGCACGTCATCCAGTGCGATCAGGTCGACGGCACGCGAGGTCTGGGCCCGCATCAGGCGCGGCACCGAGGAATCGGTCATAGGTGTCAGCGGGTGATGGCGCATCGGTGATTCGGCCAGCAGTTGGTCGCCCACGAACAGGTGCCCGAGGTATTGCGTGCGTAGGTGATCCGGCGAACTCGGCACCACCACTGTCGGATGGGAATCGACGAGTTGGGCCAGTGCGTCGCAGACAGGTCCGATGTTGCCATGCGACGTCGAATCGAAGGTTGAGCAGAACTTGAAGAACAGCTGCCGGGCTCCCTGTGCGCGGAGCCAATGCGCCGCGGCGACGGATTCGGTCACTGCGTGGTCGACCGGCGTGGTGCGGGTCTTCAACGAGATGACGCTTACGTCTGCGTCCGTGACTGGACTGGCGCCCAGCGGTATGCCGAAGTAGAGGGCCACCCGTAGGCCGGACCGACGGAACGCGGCGGCGACGTCGGTGCCGCCGGTGAAATCGTCAGCGATCACTCCGATCATCGGGGTGCACCTTGGACCGCCAATTTCTCGGCCAGTCGGCGCGCGGCACAGCCAGGGGTGCTCAGAACGGGTATACCGAACTCCGATGTCAGCGACTCCGCGGCGGGCGCGAGCGAGTACTGCCCGAGCAGAATGCCGTCGACATCTGTTCCCGCAGAAACGATCACGTCACCAAGCGACCGCGCCAGCGACTGTGGGGTGCGGGCCGCGCCCTCGGGCAGATCGCCCGCCACCGCACCGACGATCTCGAGTGGCCGATCAGACGCGGTGGCACGTCGGGCCAGCCGCGTTCGGGAGTCCACCATGGCCTCGTCGAGGGGCGTCACGAGCAGCACCTTGTGCCATCCTGCCGCGAGCACCGCATCGAACGCGGCATCATCCGGGGCGAGAACCGGCACATCGCCCTCTGCGCGGGCATTGGCGGTGTCGCTGTACATCGAACAGGTGACCAGGACAGCCGATGCCTGCTCCGCCACCGCGTGGTCGATGAGACGGTTCATCCGGTCGGCGAGTCGCCGTGTAATGCCGCCGGCAGTCCGGGCGTCGGTCAGCAGCCGGTCGTCGACCAGATTCCAGACCTGCGCATCGGGGAGCGCCGATCGGATGGCAGTCTGCGCTGGTTCGAGAGCGCTGGTGACTGCGCTGATCACAGCGATCAAGGGGTGCGAAGGCGCCCAATTCATGGATGAAGTCCTCTCGGCGCGTGGCCCGAATCGCGAAGCGCCAGAAGTATTGCACATTAGCGTCCAACTGGTCGACCACTAATTACACGAAGTGGTGGTCCAATCGGGTGGAGGCTGGCGACCGCCCAGGCCGTAGAGTGGCCGCCATGACCGGTTCTGCGGAGACACCGCCGGCCACCGGGTCGCGGCGGGGGCGCCCGCGGCGTACGCCGGCAGCCATCGAGGGACTGCGCGCCGTCACGATCAAACCGGTGGAACCGCCGTCGAACGATATCGCCAGGGCGATTCTCGACTACATCTTGTCCGGTCATATCGGGCCCGGGGAGAAATTGCCGTCCGAGCGCCAGTTCAGTGAGTCGTTCGGTATCGGGCGATCGACGGTGCGCGAGGCACTCAAATCGCTCGGTCTGCTGGGCGTGGTCGAGTTCCGTCACGGTGGCGGCACCTACTTCCGCGGCGCGGATTCCGATCTGTTGCCCCGCGTCATCGAATGGGGATTGCTCCTCGGTGAGCGACACACATCGGACCTGGTAGAGGCCCGGATGCACCTCGAGCAGATCACCAGCGGATTGGCGGCCGAGCGCCGCTCGAAACCGGCTCTCGCCGAGATCGAACGGGCGCTGCAAGCCATGGAATCGGCCACCACCACCGACGAGTTCGTCGAGGCAGATGTCCGCTTCCATCTGGCCATCGCCGATGCGGCCGACAATGTTGCTCTGGCGAACATGCTGCGCAGCATCGCAGCGTTACTGCGGGTGTGGATCCAGAGGGTGATGGAAGCTGCGGATTCCTTTCACCCGTCGTTCTGTGAGCATGTGCCGGTCTTCGAAGCGATCCGTGACGGCGACCGGGCAGGCGCAGAGATCGCGATGCGCAGTCATATGCAGAAGGCCAGCGCGCGCCTGATCGAGACGCTCAACGAGGCGGCGGACTAAGCGCCCGAATCGGTCGGGTGGCGACCGTTTGAGAGTAAGTGGTTGACCAGTTGACCACTTGGGTGAATACTCGTCGGAAGGTCGAACCGCGATGTGGTGCCAATCACAGACGAAGTTGGTTGTCTCGCTTCATCACTCGGCCTCGCTCAATCAGTCGAGACCGTGAGGTGGCAAAGGATGATCTATCACCATTTATTTGGTCGACCAGGCGCATCGGAGTCTGTCCGGGTCGCGGTCGTCGGGGCGGGGCAGTACGCCACCGCCGTCGTGACGCAGGCACCGCAGACGCCCGGCTTGGATGTTGTCGTGGTCGCCGACGTCGACCTGGAGAGTGCCCGGCGCGCGTACCGCGCGGCCGGGGTCGACGACAACGACGTGATCTATGCCGCGACGGTGTCGGATGCTCAGTCCGCGCTGACCGCCGGGCGCCGGGTCGTCACCGATGACGGTGATCTGATCGCCCAGCTCGACGGGATCGACCTGGTATGCGAGTCCACCGGGATACCCGAGGCGAGTGCGCGGTTCGCCCGCGACGCGATCCTGAACGGCAAGCACGTGGCCATGGTCACCAAGGACACCGACGTCACCGTCGGCCCCGAGCTGAAGGCGCTCGCCCGCGAGCACGGTGTCGTCTACACGCCGGTCGACGGCGATCAGCACGGACTGTTGATCCAGCTGGTCGAGTGGGCTCGACTGATCGGCCTCACGGTGATCGCCGCGGGTAAGGCCACCGACGGTGAATTCGTCTACGACCCAGAGACATCCCGGGTGCGCATCGTCACCGACAAGAAGATCCACCCGCCCGCTGTCGCCGAGGTCGAGGTCGCCGCCGAGGATCGCGCATGGTTGCAGAAGGTGCCCGAAGGACGGTCTGAGGAGTACCGGAAGGAGCGCGCCCGCATCCTCGCAAACCTGCCGCAGCCGGGTGCCTACGACCTGTGCGAGATGACGATCGCGGCCAACTACATCGGCTTCACGCCGCAGGTGCCCGAACTCCTGCACATGCCGCTGCGGATCACCGAGATCCCGGTGGCCTACGCGCTGAAGGAGAACGGCGGTGTCATCGAGGCTGCCGGAACCATCGACCTCGCCACCTGCCTGCGCACCCCGGACGAGGCCGGACTCGGCGGTGGCGTGTGGATCGTGGTGCGCGCCGACAATGCCTACTCGAACCACATCATGACGACCAAGGGCCAGATCGCCAATGCCGACGGGACGGCGACGGTCATCTACCGGCCGTATCACCTGTGCGGCGTCGAGACCTCCACCAGCCTTCTCGCCGCCTGCCGGCTCGGCTTGGACACCGGCTCTGACGACTACCGCCCGCGCCTGGATCTGGTGAAGGTCGCAAACCGCGACATCGCCGCGGGAGAGGTCTTCGGAAACGATCACAGTCCGCAGCTGGTCGCCCGCATCGTGCCCGCCGCTCCGATTGCCGCAGGCAGCCCCGCAGCCGCTCACCTGCTGACCGGTAACCGTGCCGCCCAAGACATTTCGCAGGGCACCCTCATCACCTACGACATGGTCGAGAGGCCCGCGTCCTCAACGCTCTGGTCACTGCGCGAAGACCAGGACCGCCGCTTCGGTGTCGCCACTGCCGTGTCCTCCATCCCCTCACTCAGCTCCGTCGGCTGACCACCCCCGAAAGCGAAGTCCTGTAATGATCACAGCCATTGCCTGGCTCACGATCCTCGTCTTCATGGCGCTGATCATGGCCAAGAAAGTGCATCCCTTCGTCGGGCTCGCACTGGTCCCGATCGTGTTCACCGTCATCGGTTCGTTCTTCGGAATATTTCGCCAGGCCGTCGCGGATTTCAACGAGGTGCCCGTCGCCGATGTCGGCTATGTCGACCAGCTTCAGGCGTTCGGTGACTGGGCCACCGAAGGTATGACGAAGACGTCGTCGACGGCGTTCATGCTGCTGTTCGCGATCCTCTTCTTCTCGGTGATGTTGGCGGTAGGACTGTTCGACCCGCTCACCAAACAGATCTTGCGGATCGCCAAGGGGGATCCGCTGAAGATCCTGGTGGGCACCGGTCTCATCTCGGCGGTGGTCTCGCTCAGTGGAGACGGCACCACCACCACGTTGATCGTGTGCTCGGCGCTGATCCCCATCTACCGCAGGCTCGGGCTCAGATTGATGGACCTGGCGGTGATCCTGATCCTGATGAACACGATCCTGAACCTGCTTCCGTGGAGCGGGCCGACGGCCCGCGTACTCGCGGTGCTGCCCGAGGTTCAGGCCAACGAGATCCTGCCCGCCCTGGTGCCTCCGATGGCGGCCTCGGTGGTGTTCGTGATGCTCATCTGCGTCTACCGCGGCCTCCGCGAACGTAAGCGTCTGGGTGTCTCACACCTCAGTCGCGAGGAGATCGACGAATTGATGGCGTCCCGCCGGCTCGACGGCGGCGTGTTCACCGTGACGCGGAGCAAGCCCGTGATGGCGGTCAACACGGTTCTGACCGTCGGCGCGCTGGCGGTGTTGATGGCAGGCGTGTTCGAACCGGTCTTCATCTTCTTGGCCGGGACCTTGATTGCATTCGCCGTCAACTTCCCCAAGATCTCCGATCTGAAGGAGTTCATCGATGCGACCGCCGCCGATGTGCTGCAGACCGTCATCATGGTGATCGGTGCGGGCGTGTTCATGGGTCTCTTCACGAGTTCGGGAATGTCGACCGCCGTCGCGCACAGCCTGATCAACGTGTTCCCGGCGTCGTTCGGAGAATCGTGGCCGTTCGTCGTGGCTCTTGTCGGTGCGCCCGGCGGGTTCTTCCTGTCGAACGACGCGTTTTTCTACGGCGTACTTCCGGTGCTGGGTGAAGCGGGTCAGGTATATGGCTTCAGCCAGTTCGAGATCGGTTATGCCGCGCTGATGGGGCAGGCGTTCCACATGCTCAGCCCGTTGACGGCATTCATCTATCTGCTGCTCAACCTCACCAAGCAGGACATGGGTGAATGGCAGCGCGCGGCAGGCAAGTGGGCGGCGGGAATCTTCGCGATCATGCTGGGTGTCTCGATGGCCACCGGCCAGCTTGCCGTGCCGGCGATTCCCTTCGACGCGTGGGAGTTCTGGTTGGGCTGCGTGGTGCTCATCGCCGCGGTCGCGGCCGGCGTCATGGCGCTGCGCGCTCGGCGCCGTCGATCCCCGGCCCCGCAGTCGGAGGAATCCGAGGCGGATGACGCGCAGGCCGTAGATGCCGGCGAGACCCGACCGGATACCGCCCGGCCGGTAACTGCCGGTAGCGGGTCCGGCAACTCGTAGAACCAGGTGAGATGCGCGAGCCCGCGATCGGGACCCGAAATGGGATTCCGATCGCGGGCTCGTGTCGTTCCAGGGCGACCGAGGACGGCACCTGCGGCAGATCAGAGATCCGAGGCGCCGCCGTCGACGAGCAGCTCGGTGCCGGTCGTGTAGGTGGCCTCGAACCCGAGGAAGATGATCGCCTTCGCCACCTCCTCTGGTTCGCCGAAGCGCTGCATCGGGTTGGTGGCCTTGATCTGTTCGAGGAACTGACGCGCGGCGTCGGCGGGCATGGTGCGTTCGAGGATGCCGGTATCGATGGGGCCGGGGGAGACCGCGTTGACCCGGATACCCCGGTCGACCAGTTCGCGGGCGAAGGTGCGCGTCATGGATCGCAGTGCAGCCTTCGTCGCGGAGTAGACACTGGTCGTCGCAATACCTTTGGTGTTGCTGACCGACGTCGTCAGAACGACGGCGCTGCCCGCGGGCAGCAACGGCAGGAACTTCTGCAGCGTGAAGTACGGGGCCTTCGTGTTGAGCTCGAAAAGGTTGTCATACAACGACTCCGTGGTGTCCTCGACGATCGAGGATGCAGTGCCGCCGGCGTTGAGCACCAGAAGGTCGACACCGCCGAGTTCGTCGGCTGCGCGCCGGACGAGCGCGTCGATGTCCGCCACTGCGTCGCTGGCCACCACGATCGCTTCCGGTCCCAGGGTGGCCAGGGCATTTTTCAGCGATTCAGGTGTTCTACCCGTCACCAGGACGCGAGCGCCCTTGTCGACCATAGCTTTGGCCGTGGCGAGACCGATACCGTTCGTCCCCCCGGTGATGACGACCCGCTTGTCGGTGTAGTCGCTCACAGCTGTGACTCCCCGCCGTCGACGACGAGTTCGATGCCGGCCACGTACGTCGCGTCGAACGCGAGAAAGGCGACGGCCGGGGCGAATTCGGCTGGATGGCCCCACCGATTCATCGGGCTGCTCTCGTTGAACTGGGCTTTGAGCCGCGCGGCCTTGTCGGGGGCCTCCTTGTCCAGCTTGCCGGTGTCGATCGAACCGGGGCTGATCGCATTCACCCGGATTCCCCGGGGCAGCAACTCCCGGCTGAGCGTGCGCGCCATCGATCGCAGCGCGGCCTTGCTCGCCGAGTAGACGCTGAGGGCGTCCCAACCGGTCTGGTTGGCGATCGATGTCGTCAGCACCACGCCGCTGCCCTCGGCCAGCAGTGGTACCAGCCGCTGCAGAGTGAAGAACGGTCCCTTGGTGTTGATCGCGAACACCTCGTCGAAGGTCTGCTCGGTCACCGCGTCGAACGGATCGAAGCTGCCGACGCCGGCATTGAGCACCAACGCATGCACCGTGGTGAACTCCGCCTCGACCCGCGCGGCCAACGCATCGATCGCCGCCGACGAACTCGCATCACTTGCCACGGTGACGGCGGCGTCGCCCAGTTGCCGTCCCGCACGTTCCAGGGTATCGCGACTCCGCCCGGTGACCAGGACACGGGCACCGTTGTCCACCAGATATTGCGCGGCGGCCAGCCCGAGTCCGCTGCTGCCGCCGGTGATCACCACGTTCTTGCCGTCGTATCTGCTCATGGCTTCGAGTGTTCGGTCGCCGAGAGCAGCTGTCCAAGACCTGGTCGGTACCTCACCATGCAGAATTCGCATGACCCGGAATAGTGCCGATCACCGGCCCGGTTGCACCCGGGGTGAACGATCTCGGAATGGATCTCGAGTTGCGGCTGGTCCGGTACTTCACCGTCGTCGCCGAGCAGCTGAACTTCGGCCGCGCGGCCGCGGAACTGCATCTGGCCCAGCCGTCGCTCAGCCGTCAGATCCAGCGCCTCGAGCATCGGCTGGGCGTGCGTCTGCTGGACCGCACCCCGCAGGGCGCGCTGCTCACCGAGGCCGGAAAGGCGTTTCTCCCGGAGGCGCAGGCACTGTTGGACGCTGCGCGGCGGGCCGCGCTGACCGCGCGTGCCTATTCGCCGGCGGGCAAGCTGAACATCGGCTATGTCGAGGATCTGGTGATCACCCCGGCGGTTCGTGAGCTGCGCCGCCGCCATCCCGACGCCGATATCGGGACCCGGCACCTCGAGTGCCACGAAGAGGACGCCTTCACCCACGGCCAGGTGGATGTGCTGGTCGCGCGGGCGCCGCTGTTCATCTCGACGGACGAGGCTCGGATCACGGTGCTCTACGAAGAGCCACGGATGCTGGTGATGTCGGCGGAGCACCCGTTGGCGGGACGCGAACGGGTGGCGCTGGACGACTTCGCGCGTGGGGAGTCGATCATCTGCTCACACGGCGGTACCCGGGCGATCTTTCCGGCCGGCTCGTACCGGGCAAACGATCCCGGCCCGATCTCCGCCGGCCCCGTCGTCGAGAGCTTCGAGGACCGGCTCGAACTGGTGGCGAGCGGACAGGCTGTCGCGGTCCTTCCCGTCGGCGACTGCCGCAGTTCACTGCGGGCGGACCTGGCGACCGTGCCGCTGGACGGCTTCCCGGCCAGCACCGTCGTCGTCGCCACCCGGGTGGGCGAGGCGAATCCGTTGGTGGGCGAGTTCGTCAGCGCGGCGCACGCCCACCTCGTCGCCTGATCGCTGATCGTGGATGAGGCCGGACGGGGCGGGTCAGTTGCCGGTCGGAATGGTCGCCACGTCGTCAGCAGGCACTTCGTAGCCGAGATCGTCGATGAACGCGACGTGGACCGGCCGTTCGGTGCGGCTCGCTTTGCGGATCATAGTGGGGCCCTCGGGGCGGGGCAGGTGTCGGTCACCCCACTGTTGGAGCGCACCGATGAGCACGTGGAGCTCACGTCCGGCCGGGGTGAGGTGGTAGGACGGACGACGCCGTTGACCGGGCTCCTGGTAGGACTCCTTGGTCATGACCCCGTATTCCACCAAGGTTGCGAGGCGGTCGGCCAGGCGATCTGGTGGTAAACCGAGGTGACGTTCGAAATCGGCGAACCGGGTTGTTCCCAGCAGCGCCTCGCGGAGGATCAGAATGGTCCACCGTTCGCCCAGCACCGTGATGCTCCGGGCGACCGAGCACTTCCAATCGTCGACGTTCTTGCCTGCCACGACACGAATGTTACCGATCTGACTTGGTGAATACCAGTCAGCTCACCCTCCCTGACTCGAGGTGATTCGCGGAAATGCACTGCAGCCCTTGGGATATCACGCCTGCCGGGCGGGGCACGGGCGTATCCGGGTGGTCGGGCCGAAGGTCGGGGTATGCGGCACCTTCCATCTAACTACTATTTTCAAAGTTAGATGGTACGGTTCTCGGATGGCCTTCAGCGATGACTTCGCCCCGACCCACCTTCGCCTGACCGAGGTATCCCCGACGCTGTGGCTGGTCACCTTCGACAACCCGCCGGTCAACGTGATCGGCCCGGACATGATGCGCGACCTCAAGGAATTGCTGACCGAACTGGAATCCAACGACACCGTCAACGTGGTCGTCTTCAGCAGCGCCGACCCGGACTTCTACCTGGCGCACTACGACCTGGATGCCGACCACGCCGTGACCGAGGCATTGCCGAGCACCACCGGATACGCGGCCTGGGTGGATATCACGGTGCGGGTGAGCAAGTTGTCGGCAGTCACCATCAGTGCGGTGCGCGGAATCGCCCGCGGCGCGGGTAGTGAATTCGTGCTGGCGACCGATATCCGCTTCGCCAGCCGGGAGAAGGCGATCCTCGGGCAGATGGAGGTCGGGTTCGGGGCGGTCCCCGGCGGCGGTGCGGCGGGCCGACTGCCGGCACTCGTCGGGCGCGGGCGGGCATTCGAAATCCTGCTCGGTGGAACCGATTACGACGGCGATACCGCCGAACGGTACGGCTACGTCAACCGGTCGGTCCCCGACAGCGAGTTCGTGGCATTCGTCCACGATTATGCCGAGCGGGTCTCACGCTGGGATCATCGTGCACTGGTCGAGATAAAGGCCTTCGTCAACAAGTACACCCGGCTTCCCGACGCCGAATACCCTCTGCATTCCGACGCGTTCTGGTCGGCGGTGCCCACCCCGGGCTTCCAGGCGGTGACCAAGGGCCTGTTCGAGCGCGGGCTGCAACAGAAATCCGACATCGAATACCGCCTCGGTGCCGATATCGCCGCTGTGGCCACGACCGGACGGGATTCGGCGACCACCGCACCCAGAGGATGAAAATCACATCAGCACAGCCTGTTTCGCATTCGAGGGTGCCCCCGGTGCCATCCCCGAGGAGCTCCTCGTCACCGGGCATGCCGGCTGCTACAACCACGCGCTGGCCAACATCGCGTTCAAGAACGGAGCCGACGTCGAGTCCATCAGCACCACAGCCGAACTCACCATGGGCACCGACAACCAGGGCTCTGACGGGCACGGCTACTCGTGGAGGGAATCCACTTCATCGTGGTCGCCGACCTACCGGGTATCAGCGATCAGATGTTCGCCGAACTGACCGAGCAGGCGCGGGCGCTGTGCTCCATCTCGAAGATCCTGACGGTTCCCATCACGCTGGCCGCGACCCGCACGCCGCGTGGCTGACTTGTCGATACAATGTCAGAGTCTTTGATCCTGCCCGCGCCGACGATGGAGGACACGATGGTGGATCTCGATGACGCGGTCCGGTTGGCCGCTGCGGAAAAGGGGCTCGCGGTGGTGTCGACGTTGCGGGCGGACGCAACGATCCAGTCCTCGCTGATCAACGCCGCGGCGTTGGCTCACCCATCCACCGGACAACGGGTACTCGGATTCGTCACCTACGGCAAGATCAAACTGGCCAACCTCCGGGCGCGGCCGCAGATCGCAGTCACCTTCTCCAAGAACGGACAGTGGGCCACCGTGGAGGGGCGCGCGGAGTTGGCCGGACCGGACGACCCGCAGCCGTGGCTCACCGACGACGAAACGCTGCGCATGCTGATTCGCGAGGTTTTCAGCGCTGCCGGCGGGACGCACGACGACTGGGCGACCTTTGACCGGATCATGGCCGAGCAGCGCCGCACCGCAGTCTTGGTGGCGCCAACCAGGGTGTACTCCAACTAGCTGCTTTGGCTCGGCGTCGACGGTATTTCGATGACATTGTGGTCGCCGCCCGGTCTACGTGAGTATGGAAACCATGGGACTCCCCGTTGTGCCACCGCTGGAGCCGATGCTGGCCAAGGCGCAGACGAAGGTGCCGACCGAGGACGGTGTCTGGTCCTTCGAGCCCAAATGGGACGGGTTCCGGGCGCTGGTCTTCCGCGACGGCGACGGCGTGGTGCTGCTGTCCCGCAGCGGTAAGGACCTGGGCCGGTACTTTCCGGAGGTCATCGAGGCCGTCCGCGACGAGCTGGCCCCGCGGTGCGTGCTGGACGGCGAGATCGTGGTGCCGCGGGAGATCGCCGGCCGGACCCGGCTGGACTGGGAGTCGCTGAGTCAGCGCATCCATCCCGCGGAAAGCCGCATCACCAAGCTGTCGGCGGAGACCCCCGCCCACTTCATCGGTTTCGACGCGCTCGCCACCGATGATCGGTCGCTGCTCGCCGAACCGTTCCGGATCCGCCGTCAGGCGTTGCTCGAATCCGTGCACGAGAAACAGTGGTGCCACGTCACCCGTACCACCGAGGACCCGGCCCTCGGGGCCCGATGGTTGGAGGAGTTCGAGGGTGCCGGCCTGGACGGTGTGATCGCCAAGCGGCTGGACGGGCCGTACCTGCCGGGTAAACGCGAGATGGTGAAGGTCAAGCACCACCGCGATGCGGACTGCGTGGCCATCGGCTACCGCATCCACAAGAGCGGTGAGGGTATCGGGTCGATCCTTCTCGGCCTGTACCGCGACGACGGTGAACTGCAGATGGTCGGCGGCGCAGCATCATTCACCGCCAAGGCCCGGCTGTCGCTGCTGGCAGATCTCGAACCGCTGCGTGAAGGTGACCAGGTCAACGACGGCGAACCGAGCAGGTGGAACTCCGCTGCCGACAAGCGCTGGATTCCGGTGCGACCGGAGCGGGTGTGCGAAGTCGCCTATGACCAGATGGAGGGAAACAGCCAGCACGGCATGCGGTTCCGGCACGCCGTGAAATTCCTGCGCTGGCGGCCCGACCGCAACCCGGACAGTTGCACGTTCGCCCAACTCGATGCGCCGCTGAACTACGACCTCTCCGATGTGCTCGAGTCATGAGCACCCGCGTCGTCTACGTGCCCTTCAACGCCGCAGGCATCGCCGGCGGTGTGGCGGGCATGCCGGCGGCACTGCAGGCCGCCGGTGTCGAGAGCCGGTTGCCGGGCCCGGTCGTCACGACGTGGGTGGACACCGGCACGATGCAGCCCACCCGCGGACCGTCGGGATTGCTGGCCGAGGACGCCCTCGCAGCGATGGTCGCCGATACCGCTGTCGCGCTGGAAAATGCCTGGAGCTCGGGCGAGATACCGGTGGTGATCGCCGGGGACTGCCCGGTGCTGCTGGCCCCGCTCATCGCCTCGGGCACCCGTGGCGGGGCGGGTCTGGTCTTCATCGACGGCCACGAAGACGCCTGGGATCCGCGCGCCGGCCCGACCGGGGAGGCGGCGGATTCCGAGATCGGACTGGCACTGGGGCTCTTTTCCGGCCCGCGGGCACTGAGCGGATTGCCGTGCCTGCGACCCGAACATCTCGTCGTGCTGGGTCCGCGCGATCAGGACGAGATCGCCGGCGCCGATCAGATGAGCATTCGCGGCCACGTCCCCCGCTACCTGAGTGGCGTGCAACTGGCGCGGGACGCGCACTCTGACAACTGTTCTGAGATCACCGAGCTCGTGGTGACGGGCGCTGCCGCCGCACCGGCCGGCTGGTGGTGCCACGTGGATCTCGATGTGCTGGCGACATCGGAACTGGCCGCCGTCGACTACCCGCAGCCCGGCGGATTGTCCTGGGCAGAACTCGAACTGATCACCGCGACCTGCCTGCGGGTACCGGGGTGCCTGGGCGCCAGCGTCGTCATCTACAACCCCGATCTCGACGATGGCCACGCCGCGGCGCGCATCGCCGACTACGTCGCGTTCGTCCGAGCCCACCTCCACACACGGGAGTCCTGAAATGGCAAGTAAGGCCGAAGAGATCGACGTCGAGGGTGTGGCCGTGCGGTTGACCAACCGCGACAAGCCGTACTTCCCCGAACTCGGTGCCAAGGGCACCAAGGGCGCGTTGTTCGACTACTACCTCTCCGTCGCAGACCGCATGGTGGACCTGTTGCGGGACAGACCTGTTCATCTGCAGCGGTTTCCCGACGGCATCGACGGCGAGGAGATCTACCAGAAGCGGGTCCCGCAGAAGCACCCCGACTATCTGCAGACCTGTACCGTCACCTTCCCCTCGGGGCGCACCGCCGACGCCTTGAAGATCACCCATCCCGCCGCCATCGCGTGGGCCGCCCAGATGGGTTCGGTGACGCTGCACCCGTGGCAGGTGCGCTGCCCGGACACCGAACATCCCGACGAACTGCGTATCGATCTCGACCCGCAGCCGGGCACCGGGTTCGCGCAGGCCCGTGAGGTCGCGGTGGACGTGCTCAAACCGCTGCTGGATGAACTCGGGCTGGTCGGCTATCCGAAGACCTCCGGCGGCCGCGGTGTCCACGTCTTCCTCCGGATCGCCACCGACTGGGACTTCATCGCGGTGCGCCGCGCCGCGAT
>Ga0075364_10000906_pt1 | contig 15660 bp, 12 predicted proteins | sample EndMetdeltDD1764_FD_71517 | JGI IMG/M metagenome (GOLD analysis project Ga0075364, IMG submission 71517) | Populus endosphere microbial communities from Tennessee, USA - Endosphere MetaG P. deltoides DD176-4 | ecosystem: Host-associated > Plants > Roots > Endosphere | place: USA: Tennessee...
CCGGCGGCAGCGACTGCAGATAGGCGAACACGCTCTTGAGATCCTCGTCGTCGAGCGCGTTCAGGATCTGCACGGGCATCGGCGGCAGGATCCGGCGGCCCTTCCCCTGGTGGCGTCCCGTGCGCATCGTCGCGATGAACATGTCCTCGGTCCACGCGCCGAGGCCCGTTTCCTTGTCGGGCGTGAGGTTCGCGGTGAAGCTGACGCCCCACGGACCGGCCCACGCCGTGTTCGTCGCCGCCATGTGGCCGATCCACGGACCGGAGGCAGGCGGCGGAGGCGGCATCACCACGTCGGAGGGATGGCCCGTCAGCGCGCGCGTCATGTCGGGATGCGGACCGGTGGGGCCCATCGTCCACGGCGTGTGGCAGTCGTGGCACGCCATCGTCTTCACGAGGTGCGCGCCGCGCTCGACGCGCGCCTTCTGCTTGTCCGGCGTCACCGCGCCATCCTGGCCGGCGGGGGCCTTCGCCCTGAGCAGCGCTCCGGAGAACACCGCCATCGCCAGTACCATCACCGTCGTCGTTGCGTGTGTGCGTTTCATACGTGTTCCTGCGTTCATTCGTGTCATGGGGGAATAGACGGCCGCGCTTTTCTTAAGGAACCTGCCGGCGATCCTAAAAACTTCCTAAAATGTGGGCGGTATGCACAACGGACGTTCACTCGAGGGCAAAGCGGCGATCGTCACGGGCGCCGATTCCGGAATCGGACAGGGCATCGCGCGCGCGCTCGCGCGGCAGGGATGCCGCGTCGCGGTGAATTACTTTGGTACCGCGGAGCGCGCCGACGCGACGGTGGCGGAGCTGAAGGAGCTCGGCGCCGATGCGATGGCCGTCAGGGCCGACGTTCGCGTCGCCAGCGACGTCGACGCGATGGTCGGCGCCGCGGTCGAGCGCTTCGGACGCCTCGACGTGCTGGTCAACAACGCCGGCGTGCAGACATGGAGCGCGTTCCTCGACGTCACGGAAGCGGACTGGGATCGCGTCATCGACACGAATCTCAAGGGCTGCTTCCTCTGTACGCAGGCGGCGGCGCGACGCATGATCGCGTCTGGCGACGGCGGATCGATCGTCAACATCGGATCGGGCAGCAACAAGGTCCCGTTTCCGATGCTCGTCGCCTACACGGCGAGCAAGGGCGGCATCGAGATGCTGACGAAGGTGGCGGCGCTCGCGTTCGGCCCGCACCAGATCCGGGTGAACTGCGTCGCGCCGGGCGCGATCCTCGTCGAGCGCACCAGCACCGAGCTGCCCGACTACGCGGGACAGTTCGCCGCCGCCACGCCGCTCGGGCGCGTCGGCATGCCCGAGGACGTGGCCGACGCCGTCGTCTTTCTGGCGAGCGACGCCTCGCGCTTCGTCACCGGCCAGACGATCAACGTGGACGGCGGACTGTTCAATCAGCCGCCGAAGGTCTGACCGCGCGATCGTTCACGGCAGCGACACGAGCGTCGGCACGGCGATGTTCGCGGCGAACGGCCATCGGCCTCTCGTGCCGTATCCCCATCCCCAGAACGAGCCGTCGGTCTTCACCACGAAGGTGCTGTTGCCGACGGCGAACACGGACTTGACGTTCGCGATCTTCGGCGTCACGGCTTTGAGCTGAAACGTGCCTGTCACGCCGGCGCCGAGCTGTCCGAAGTCCGTGTTGCCCCAGCCGCGCAGCGTGCCGTCCTCGAGCAGCACGAAGACGTGCCGTCCGCTGCTGGCAGCGCTGATCGCCGCCACGTTCGAGATGCCCGGCACGGGCTGCGGCGCCGACTGCGTGCCGACGCTCGGATGGCCCGTACGAAGCCCGTTGCCGAACTGGCCCTGGCCGTTCGTGCCCCAGACGAGCACCCTTCCGTCGCTCTTGACGGCGAACGACACGTCGCCGGAGGCGGCGACGGCCTTGATGTTCGCGAGTCCCGGCACTTCGACCGGATCGTTGATCACGCGATCCTCCTTCGGCTCGACGCCGAGCGCGCCGTACCGGTTGTTGCCCCAGGCCCACACATGGCCGTTGGAGGTGAGCGCCAGCGTGTGACTCCAGCCCATGGCCAACTGCACGACCGGCGTCAGCCCGGGCACGGTGACGGGCCGGAACTCCGGATCGCTCTTGCCGTTCCGGCTGCGAGGCCACTGCTGCACGGAGCCGTCGCGCAGGAGCGCGGTGGCCGCGCGTCCGCCCGCGACGATGGCGGCGACGTTCTGGATGTTCACCCTCACCGCGCGCTCGGCGCCGCGGTACTCCATCGCCGGCGTGCTGTTGGAGAGGAGCGGCAGCGACGGATTGGGCCCGGTGCCGAGCTCGCCTTGACGTCCGTCGCCCAGCGCCCAGACCGTGCCATCTTCGAGCAGCACGTACGACGCGCTCTCATTGGCGGCGACGTCGACAGCCTTGGCCCGCACGTCGATGCGCACCGGCCGATCCGCCCACACCGCGGACGCGCCGAACGCAGACACCGGCCCCAGCTCGCCGTGTCTCCACTGTCCCCATCCGAGCACCGAGCCGTCGGACATCAACGCGAGCTGATGGTGATCCCCCGCTACCTTCACCACATGCACGCCGGACTGAGAGCCCGCCCCCGCCGTGCGCTCCAGGCCGACAAGCACGGCACACCCGACGAGCGCGGCCGTGATCACTCTGCGCGTCGACATCCTCACCTCGTCTCCGGCTCCCCACCTCGGGAGACCTCCTGGAATACGCGCGCGGAAGGCAGGGCGGAACAAAACGCTCGCCGAGCAGGGCGTATCAATTTGTCTTTATCGTGTCTAAATCGTTTCAATAATTGTTTCGCACAAACACAATATGAGCAAAATAATTGAATAATTTACCAATATCTTGTGTAGTAAAATCATTTCATGTCTGGTGACGTTCCAGCCGAGTTGAGAGGCGGGGCGCTGCATGCCTCGACCCTCCGGGAGCGGCTTGGAGTGTCTCCGGCGACGCTCATGCGGATGGTCCGTGCCTCGGGTCCCGACCTTCTTCGGCTGGGCCGGGCGCGAGCGACTCGATACGCTCTGCGTCAGATCTGGTCCGGTCTGGATGGTTCTCGTTTTCCGCTCTTCCGCATCACGGAATCCGGCGCCGCGGTGTCGGCTGGCGAGCTGCTGACGCTGGCCGCGCACGAGTCCGTGACGATGCCCGACGGAACGATCGTCCGCGGGCTTCCCCTCGCGCTTGCGGATGCGCGTCCGTCAGGTTTTCTCGGCAGGCACTTCGCCGCCATCCACGCGGATCTCCGCCTGCCCCCTCGATTGGGCGATTGGTCCGATCATCACATCCTGCTGGCGATGTCGCGGCGTGGAGAAGACCTGCCCGGCGATCTGCTGATCGGCGACGAGTCGTTCGCTCGATGGCAGGCGCTCGAGAATGTCTCCCGGAACCGCGACGAGTATCCCGCGATCGCCGACGCGACGATCGCGGGCCACCCGCCTGGCTCTTCGGCTGGCGGCGAGCGGCCGAAATTCGGCGTGCTGGTCGAGGGACGGCACAGGCTCGTGAAGTTCGCCGCGCGGCGCGGCGCGGCGGACGCGGCCGCCAGGCGCTGGTGCGATCTCGTGATCCTGGAAGGACTCGCGCTCGAGATCGTCGAGTCGCATGGGATCGCCGCCGCCCGGACGCGCGTCGTCGAGACACCGTCGCACTGGTTCGTCGAGAGCGAACGGTTCGATCGCGCCGGGATACGAGGAAGGATTGCCGTCTCGAGTCTGGCGGCGGTTCACGACGATCTGGCGGATCCGTGGTCTCGCGCGGCGGTGTCGCTCAGAGACGCGGGACGTCTGACCGATGAAGACGCCCGCCGGCTTCGATGGCTCGACGCGTTTGGTGCGCTCATCGGCAACACCGACCGGCATCAGTACAACATCCTGTTCTTCCCGGACGGCCGCCGCCTGCGTCTCGCTCCAGCCTTCGATCAGGTCTCCATGCTGTATGCGCCGACGGCCGACGGCCAGGTGCCCGCGCGCACCTTCACCGTGCCGAACGCCACGGCGGACACCCTCGACGTCTGGGAGGAGGCGCGCGACGCCGCGCGCGACTTCTGGGCGCGTGGAAGCGGCGATCCGCGCCTGGCCGAGGATGCGCGGCGCTTCTGTGCCGCCAACGTCCGGCTGCTCGCGCGATAGGCTCAGAGCGTCTGCAGCAGCGCCCTCGTCCACCCCAGGCTGGCTTCCACGTCCTCGCGCTCGCGCGCGACCGGATCGGGCGCGAGCGTGGCCTTCCACGGCGATCCGGCGTCGGCCAGCGCCTCGAATCGATCGAACTCCCACGCCGGCGTGTTGCGGTACGCGTCCCAGAAGCCGGGCTCGCGATGCGCGTGGATCCTCGCTTCGGGGATGACGATGATCTCGAGCGACAGCGCCCGTCCGGGACAGCGGTCGATGTAGGTACTGATGTAGCGCTCGATGTCGACGTTGCCTTCGCCCATGCGCGTCCACGCGACGGCGGTGCCGTTCGGCACGCGCCAGATGCGGCTGTCGCGGACGTGGCTGGTGAGCACGTAGGGCGCGAGATGGCCGAGCGTGACGTGGGGATCCTCGATCGCCCAGACGGGATTCCCGGCGTCGATGCAGACGCCGACGAAATCGGGACCGGCGTCCTCGACGAGCGCCTTCAGCTCGCGCCCCTGCATGTCGCCCGCGTGATTCTCGATCGCCAGCTTGAGCCCGGCGTCCATCACCTTCGATCGCACCGCCTTCAGCACGCGCAGCGTGTCCGCGATGCGCGCCTCGATGCCGCCCGGGCTGACGCGATCTTCGAGCCGTCCGACCACGCAGCGCACGAACGGGGAGCCGAGGATCGTCGCGGCCGGCAGCATCGCGGCGATCTGCGCCTCGGCCGGGCCTTTCGACGCGTCGAAGATGCCGGAGCTCGGGCAGATCGAGAGCATGCCCAGCTCGAGCTCGATGCCGAGGCGGTCGGCGTGCGCGCGCACCCGCCGCAGGTGATCGGGATCGAGTCCCCCCAGCAGGCGCACTTCGCTGTAGTGCGCGACCCCGACCCCCCATCGGGCCGCGAAGTCGAGCTGCTCGAACGGCGACCAGCCCTGCGACCGCAGGCTGAACATGTCGAGACCCAGGCGGACCATTTCAGGCTATTCTGCCGCAACCGATGAACAAGCGCGCGCTGTTCGCCGTCAGCTCGATTTCGCTCGTGACGACGTCGATGTCGTTCGCGCTTCGGGGCGACGTGGCCAACGCGATGAGCGCCGCGTTCCACATCACCAACGAGCAGCTCGGGCTGGTCTTCAGCCCCGCGTTCTGGGCCTTCGCGGTCGGCATGGTGGCCAGCGGCGCGGTCATCGATTTCGTCGGCATGAGGCGGCTGCACGTCCTGTCGGGCCTCGGCTACGTCTTCGCCGTCCTCATGGTCGTGCTCGCGCCGCGGCCGTCCGGGCCCGTCGTGTCGCTCTTCGACAATACCGGCACGACGATTCTCTACGTGGCGTTCCTGATCATGGGGCTCTCGCAGGGGCTCGTCGAGGGCGTCATCAACCCGCTGACCGTGACGGTCTATCCTGAAGAGAAGACGCGCCGGCTGATCATGCTGCACGCCTGGTGGCCCGGAGGCCAGATCATCGGCGGGCTGGCCGCGGTGCTGATGACACGGGTGCTGCACGCGAGCTGGCAGGTCGAGCTGTCGCTCATCATGATTCCCGCCGTGACCTACGTCGCCCTCGCCCTGACGCAGCGCTACCCGGCCACCGAGCGCGTGCAGTCCAACGTCACGACGAAGGAGATGTGGCGCGAAGCGCTCCGTCCGCTCTTCCTGCTGTTCTGTCTGTGCAACGGTCTCGGCTCGGCGGCGGAGCTCGGTCCCGATCAGTGGTTCCCCAAGGTCATGGGCGACCTGATTCCGGGGATGCAGGGCGTGCTGTTCCTCGTCTACACCGCGGGGTTGATGTTCCTGCTGCGCACGTTCGCCAGCGGACTCTCGCAGAAGGATCCGATCGTGACGACGGTCGTCTGCTCGGTCGTCACGTGCATCGGCCTCTACTGGCTCGGCAGCCTGCGCCCCGGCGACGGCGCGGTCATCGCCTTCGTCGCGGCGACGGTGTTCGGCGTCGGCAAGACGTTCTTCGTGCCGACGATGCTCGGCCTGGCATCGGAGCAGCTGCCGCGCGGCGGGGCTCTACTGATGTCGATCATGGGCGGCTGCGGCATGCTCGCCACCGCCGTGGCGCTGCCGGTGATGGGAGAGCGCATCGACGAGCTGGGGCCCGGCGCCGCGCTCCAGATGATGGCGCTGCTGCCCGCCGCGCTCGGCGTCATCTTCGTCGGTCTCTGGCTCTACTACCGCTCACGGGGCGGCTATGCGGCGGTGCGGCTGCCGGTCAGCGGAGGTCACTGAGTGTTTCGTGTCGGACTGAATCCTTACGGACTGTCGTACGCGGTGGGCCTCCAGGGCGCCGGAACGCCGCGCGAGAACCCGCTCCCGATCGGCCTGGACGGCTTCATGCACATCGCGGAGGAGGTCGGGGCGCGCTGCCTCGAGATCCACGCGCCGTGGCTGGAGGGGCAGTCGGGGCCGACGCTCGATCGCATCCGCGACGAGTGTGCGTCGCACGGCATGACGCCGATCGTCAGCACGGGCTTGAAGCACCAGCCCGGCGAGACGCTCAGGACCGTCGTCGCGCACGCGCGCGCGGTCGGCGCCACCGTCGTCCGGCTCGGACTGACGCCGGTGCTCGAAGGGTCGCGCGCGGCCTGGGGGGCCCGGTGGAACACGATGGTCGCGCACGCGCGCTCCACGCTGGCGCGCGAGGCGCCCCGCGCGTCGGACGCCGGCATCACGATCGCCATCGAAGACCATCAGGACTTCGGGAGCGAAGAACTGGTCGCGATGGCGGAAGCCGCCGGCCCGAACGTCGGCCTCGTCTTTGACACCGGCAATCCGTTCGCCGTCGGCGAGGATCCGGTGGCGTTCGCGCAGCGCGCGGCCCATCGCGTCCTCCACGTCCACCTCAAGGACTACCGCGCCGAGTTCACCGACGAGGGTTATCGCCTGGTGCGCTGCGCGGTCGGCGACGGCGCGGTTCCGTTCTGGGATCTCGCGCGCGTGCTGTCGGCGCACCACGAGGAGCTCACCGCGTCGATCGAGCCGGGCGCGCTCGAGTCGCGGCACATCCGGCTCTTCACGCCCCGCTGGTGGGACGGCTATCCGCACCGCGACGCGAGCGAGCTCGGCACGGCCATCGGCCGCCTGCAGGCCACGCGCATCGCGCCGGGCGAGACGTGTCGGACGCCGTGGGAGAGCGAGGCGCCGCCGGACGAGATCGTGGAATACGAGCTGGCGCAGGTGCGCCGGAGCATCCAGAACATGAAGGCGTTCGATCGGGGGACTGCGTGAGCGGCGAGTTTTCGTTGAAGGGGGAAGTGGCGTTCGTGTCGGGATCCGGACGCGGGCTCGGCCACGCCATCGCGCGCCGGCTGGCGGAGCTCGGCGCCAGCGTCGCCGTCCACGATCGCGACGATCGCGCGCCGGCCGAGTACGCCGAGTTCGCCGATCTGGCGGCGTCGCACGCCGACGTCGCCGCGCTCGGCTCGCGGACGTGCCTGGTCACGGGCGACATCGCCGACGAGACGCGCGTGCACGCGATGACGGCGGAGGTCGAGCGCGCGCTCGGGCCGATCACCATCCTCGTCAACGCCGCCGGCGGCGACATTGCGGCGGCGGGCGGCAAGCCGAAGCCGAACAACGCGCTCGAGATCAAGATGGACGACGTCCGCGCGCTGATCGACCGCAACCTGATCGGGACGATGCTGATGTGCCGCGCGGTGATACCCGGCATGATCGCCCGCCGCCGCGGCGCCGTCGTCAACGTCGCGTCGGCCGCCGCGCACATCGGCGTCTCGCCGGAAGTGGTCTATTCGACGATCAAGGCGGCGATCGTCCACTACACGCGCTGCCTGGCGGCCGAGACGCGCGAGCACAACGTCCGCGTGAACTGCCTGAGCCCCGGCGCGACGGCGACGGCGAGGTTCAAGAAGACGCGTCCGCTCGATCCGGCGCTGCTCGTCGAGGACGGGACGCTCCAGCGCTACGGGACGCCGCGCGATCAAGCCAACGCCGCCGCCTTCCTGTGCAGCGACGCCGCGAAGTTCATTCACGGCCAGGTGCTCAGGGTGGACGGCGGATTCACGCTGTTCGCGTGATTCACTCCGCGCGCAGCACGATCATCGGGTCGACTTTCGTCGCGCGCACGGCGGGGAAGTAGCTCGCGGCGAAGGCGGACGCCGCGAGGATCCCGACGACGGCGGCGAAGGTCAACGGGTCGGTCGGGCTGACTTCGTAGAGCTCGCTCGCGACCATGCGCGTCGTCGCGAGGCTGGCGACGACGCCGATCGTGACGCCGATCGCCAGCCAGCGGACCGCCATGCCGATCGTCATCCACAGCACGTCGCGGCGCGCCGCGCCGACGGCGATGCGGATGCCGATCTCGCGCGTCTGGCACGACACGGTGTAGGCGATGAGGCTGTAGACGCCGAGCACGACGAGCACCAGGCCGATGCCGGCGAACGCCGTGAAGATGGCGAACCCCAGCCGCGGCGCCGCGTAGGCGTACCGCGAGAGGTACGTTTCGAGCGCGTCGGACTCCGCGATCGGCACGCCCGGATCGACCGCCCAGATCTCGTGCTTGATGGTCTTCAGCGCCTGGAGGGGCGGTCCGGCGGTGCGCACCGCGAAGCCGAGGCCGCGGATCGGGACGGTCGAGTGCGGGACGTACGCCTGCGGCTGGATCGGATCGCTGACGCCGAGGTTCCTGGCATTCTCGACCACGCCGACGATCTGGAACGGATGCATGTCCACTTCGCCCGACGGCGCTCGAATCGCGATCGTCAGCGTACGGCCCATCGGGTCCGCCTGCTTGAAGAAGCGCTCCACGAGCAGCCGGTTGACGATCGCGACGGGCCGTGCATGCGTGAGATCGTCCTCCGTGAAGTCGCGGCCCTGCAGGAAGGGCTGTCGAAACGTCCTGAAGTAGCCGTCGCCGATCAGATCGAGTATGCCGCGCCACTTGTCGGAGTGGGGAATACCGGGGGCGTCGAAGTCGCTGCCCCAGGCGCTGAAGGGCGGGAAACCGAGGCTGGTCGACGCGTCGACTACGCCGGGGATCGATCGAATCCGCGCCAGCGCCTGCATGAAGAACTGCGTTTGATCGTCGATCCTGTCGATGCGCGCGGTCGCCACCGGCACGCGGACGATCAGCATGTTGGCCGGATCGATCCCGATATCGGTGTTCTGCAGGCGGATGAAGCTGCGCATCAGCACGCCGGCGGAGGTCAGCAGGACGAGCGACAGCGCAATCTCGACGATCACCAGCGCGCCGCGGAGTCTGCCGCCGCGAAATCCGCCGCCGGTCCCCTTCCCGGCGCCGCGCAGCGGGTTCATCTGATCGCGGCGGACCGTCTGGAACGCCGGCGCGAGGCCGAAGAGCAGCGCCGTGACGCCGGCGATCGCGAGGCTGAAGAGCAGCGCACGCGTGTTCAACTGGATCAGCGCTTCGCGAGGAATCAGCCCTTCCGGCATCGCCGACCGCACGGCCCTGACGCCCAGCGACGCGACGCCGCCGCCCACCGCCATGCCGGCGAGCGCGAGCAGCAGGCTCTCGACGAAGAGTCCGCGAATCAACCGCCCGCGGCTGGCGCCGAGTGAGGAGCGGAGCGCGATCTCGCGCTGGCGCCCGGCCGCCCGGCTCAGGAGCAGGTTGGCGACGTTGGCGCAGGCGATGAGCAGCAGCAATCCGACGGCGGCCGCCATCGTGTAGAGCGTCGTCCTGAATCCGCGGACGATGCTGTCGACGAAGCCGATGACGTGCCCGGTGAAGCGGTCGGGATAGTTGCGCGGGTAGTCCTTCGCGATGCGCGCGGCGACCGCGCGGAACTCGGCGTCCGCCTGCTCGATCGTGACGCCCGGCTTGAGGCGTGCCTGGAACTTGAAGAACTGGCTCCGCTGCGCCGGATCGGCGCGATCGAGGCGGACCGGCCGCCAGATGTCGGCGCCGAGCTTCGACACGCGCGGCGGCATCACGCCGATCAGCGTCGTCGGCGTGCCGTCGAGCGTGAAGCTGCGGCCGATGAGCGACTGGTCCATCCCGAAGCGGTTCGCCCACAGCTTGTAGCTCATGACGAAGACGGGCGGCGCGCCGACCTCGGCGTCTTCCGGCCCCACCGTCCGGCCGAAGATCGCGTCGACGCCGAGCGTCGGAAAGTTGTTGCCGGAGATCAGGCCGCCGCTGAACTGCTCGGACCCATCCGGTCCGGTGTAGATCACGTCGCCGCCGCTGCCGGCGATGATCGCGTCGAACGACGTCAGCTGCGACGCGTAGTCGAGGAACTCCGCCGTGAGGAAGTGGTCGCGCCCGTCGGGCCGGCTGCTCGAGTCGTCGTGGATCATCACGCCGACCATGCGATCGATGTTCCGGTACATCGGGTACGGATTGAAGAGGACGTTCTCGATGACGCTGTAGATCGTCGTGGTGGCGCCGATGCCGAGCGCCAGCGCGAGCACCGCGGCCGCGGTGAACGCGGGCTGCTTCAGCAGGCTCCGGATCCCGTAACGCGCGTCGTGCAGGAGGCCGCCTGGAAGCGTCCGGACGGCGGACGCGAGGCGCTCCCACGACCACGTCTCCCGCGTGCGCTCCTGTGCCTGCGTGACGTTGCCGAAGGCGCGCCGCGCGGCGTAGCGCGCCTCCTCGGGATCCGCGCCGCTCTCGATCCGGTCGTCGGCTTCTTCCTCGAGGTGGGAGCGGATCTCGCGGGCGAGGTCGTCGTCTCCACGCTTCCGTGTCAGGAGCTCCTCGAGGGTCTGCCACCAGCGGAACGCCATGTCGCCTCCTCGTTACGTCGATGGGCGCCCGGCCGCCGCTTCGCGGCGGTCCCTGCGGCGCTTCGCTTCACGCGCGCTTCAGGATCAGTCCGATCGCCAGGGAGAGCCGCTGCCAGTTCGATTCCTCCGCTGCCAGCTGGCGCCGGCCCGCGGGCGTCAGGCGGTAGAACTTCATCGGGCGCCCCTTCTTCGTGTCCTGCCAGGCCGCGCTCAGCCAGCCCTTCTTCACCAGCCGGTGGAGCGCCGGGTAGAGCGAGCCGTGCTCGACCAGCAGCAGGTCGTCGGAGTGGCGCTGGATGGCCTTGGCGATGCCGTGCCCGTGGAGCGGGCCGAGCTGCAACGTCCGGAGGACGAGGAGGTCGAGCGTGCCCTGGAGGATCTCGATGCGGTCGGCCTTGGCGCGCTTCATGATGGTAGAGATTCTACCAACATAGACGTCCTACCATCGCAAAAGGTTGGCGGGCCGGCTGATATACTCGGCCCTTCGCGATGATCCACGGGGACCTCGCCGCCTTCGTCCAGGGGGGCGTGGGCATCTACATCGGCACACGCAACGCGGCGCTCGAGCCGAACGGCGCCCGCGCCCTGGCGGCGCGCGTCGAGCGGGACGGCGCGCACCTCGTGATCTACGTCGCCGACGCGGCGGTGCCGCGGATCCTGCCCGACCTGGAGTCGAACGGCATGGCCGCCGTCACCTTCGGCCGCCCGGTGGACGAGCGCGCGATCCAGGTGAAAGGGACGCTGGTCTCCGTCCGTCCCGCCCGCGACGACGAGCGGCCGGCGCTCGACGTCCAGTGGGACCTCTTCTCGCGCACGCTGGAGATGATCGGCGTGCCGCGCGAGGCGCGGAGCGCCTGGCCGCGATGGCCCGCGACCGCGATCACGCTGAAGCCGACGGCGATCTTCGAGCAGACGCCGGGTCCGTCGGCGGGGAGCCAGCTCGCGTGAGCGCCATGGGGCTCGGACGCGGCGCGATCCGTCGCGAGCCAGTGCAGCGAAGCTCGGCGTCCGCGAGCGGCGCTGTCGGGGAGTCCGAGGGGCGAAGCCCCTCGGATGGATGTCGATGAGCGTGACGCTGGAATCGCTCGCCACCTGCTTCCAGGGCATCCTGCCGGCGCATCTCTTCACCTGCTCGGCGGAAGGGATTCCCAACGCCGCCTACCTGAGCCACGTGGACTACGTCGACGCGAGGCACGTGGCGCTGTCGTTCCAGTTCTTCAACAAGAGCCGCCGGAACATCGCCGAGAACCCGAACGCCCTCGTCCAGGTGCCCGATCCCGACACCGGTCAAGGCTGGCTGCTGCGGCTGCGCTACGTGCGATCGGAGACGTCGGGGCCGCTCTTCGACCGCATGGCGCTGCGGATCGAAGCCATCGCGTCGTACTGCGGCCTGAAAGGGATCTTCAAGCTGCGGGCGGCCGACGTCTACGAAGTGCTGTCGATCGCGGCGGCGCCGGAGGAGGCGGGCTTCGACTGCGCGCGCGTGCGCGTGCCGGGCGGCTCGCACGCCGAGCCGAACCCGATCTTCACCACGATCGCGCTGCAGGCGCTGGCGGCGATCGTCAATCGCGCCGACTCGCTCGAGGCGCTCGTCGACGCGATCCTCGAGGGGCTCGACGAGAACTTCGGCTTCCGGCATTCGGCGATCCTCGTCCCGGCGGAGGAGCCCGGCGTGCTGGTGACGCTCGCCACGCGCGGCTATCCCGAGAACGGCGCGGGCGCCGAGGTCCGTCTCGGCGAGGGCATCGGCGGCATGGTCGCCGAGGCGCGCAAGCCGATCCGGATCTCGGGACTGGTGCGCGGCATGCTCTACGCGCTGGCGATGCACCGCGACGCCGAGGCCGCGGCGGCGGGCCGCCCGCGGCGGGCGATCCAGATGCCGGGACTCGCCAATCCCGAGAGCCAGCTCGGCGTGCCGCTGCTCGTCCGCGGCGAGCTGGTCGGCGTGCTGTGCCTCGAGAGCGAAGTGCCGTACCGGTTCCACGAAGAGGACAAGGCGTCGATCGAGCTGCTCGGGAGCTACCTGGCGATCGCGATCCAGAACATGCAGCTCCAGGAGCGATCGCTGGAGCCGTCGGAGGACGCGGCCCCCTCCGGCGCGGCGTCGGCCGGCGTGCAGGGCACGCGGGAGGTCGTCTACTACGAAGCCGACGAAGCGATCTTCGTCGACGGCGAGTACCTGATCCGCAGCCTGCCGGCGAAGATTCTCTGGCGCCTGCTCACCGTCCGCGACTCGACCGGCCGCGCCGAGTTCAGCAACCGCGAGCTGCGCCTCGACAAATCGCTGAACCTGCCGCAGATGAAAGACAACCTGGAAAGCCGCCTGCTGCTCCTGCGCCGCCGCCTGGAGCAGAAGTGCCCCGACATCCGCCTGGCCGCCCGCGCCCGCGGACGCTTCGCCCTGGAGCTTGCCTGCGGCGTCAGCCTGCGACAGGCGTAGGCGCGACGTTCAGAGAGCGACCGAGACGAACCGACGGTGGCGACACGAAGATCACCAAGGGCACGACGATCACGAACAACCGATCGTTTGTCGTGATCGTCGTGGGCCTCGTGATCTTCGTGCCGGAGCGTAGCCGTCGGCCCGTTGCAGTCGCTCTCCGCGCGGCTACTTCTTCGGCACGATCTTCAGGACGCGCCCCTTGTCGTTGTCGGTCAGCAGGTAGAGCGCGCCGTCGGGGCCCTGGCGCACGTCGCGGATGCGCTCGCGGGCCGGCTGCAGGTCGGTCAGCAGGCGCTCTTCGCCGACGACGCGATCGTCCTTGATCTCGACGCGGACGAGGTTGGTCGAGCCCAGGCCGCCGATGAAGAGGCTGTTCCGCCAGGCGGGGAAGAGCGCGCCCGTGTAGAAGGTCATGCCGCTCGGCGCGATCACCGGATCCCAGTAGTAGACCGGCTGCTCCATGCCTTCCTGCTGCGTGACGCCGCCGGTGATCGGGCCGCCCTGGTACTCGATGCCGTAGGCGATCGTCGGCCAGCCGTAGTCCTTGCCGGCGCGCGAGATGTTGATCTCGTCGCCGCCGCGCGTGCCGTGCTCGACTTCCCACAGCTCGCCGGTGGTCGGGTTGAGCGTCGCCGCTTCGACGTTGCGGTGGCCCAGCGACCAGATCTCGGGACGGACGCCGTTCCGGTTGACGAACGGGTTGTCCTTCGGGATCGATCCGTCGGGGTTGATGCGCACGATCTTGCCGAGCAGGCTGTCCATGTTCTGCGCCTGCATGCGCCCCGGCGTGATCGATCGCTCGCCCTGGGTGATGAACAGCGTGCCGTCGCGGTGCCACACCAGGCGGCCGCCGTAGTGCAGCGCCGAGTTCATCGACGGCTGCTGGTGGTAGATGACCTCGACGTTCTCGAGCTTCGGCTGCGCGCCGTCCACCAGGCGCCCTCGCGCCGCCGCGGTGTTCGTCATGCCGGCCTCGGCCTGCGGCTCGGCGTAGCTCCAGTAGATCATGCGCGAGGTGGCGAAGTCGCGCGCCAGCAGCACGTCGAGCAGTCCGCCCTGGTTCCGCGGATCCACCGCCGGCAGCCCGTCGACGGGCGGCGACAACGTGCCGTCCTTCGCGACGATCCGCAGGCGGCCCGGCTTCTCGGTGACGAGCAGCCGTCCGTCGGGCAGGAACTGCATGCCCCACGGCTTCTCGAGTCCCTCCGCCACCGTGACGACGTCGAAGGCGACGGTGGACTTGGCTTCGGGCGCGCGCGTCTGGTCCGGCCGGGCCGGCTTCTGGGTCTTCGCGTTCGGCGGCCGCTTGTCGACGCCCCCGTATTCCTCGGTCTGGGCTGGAGTCTGTGTTGGCGGCGCAGCGGCGGCCGGAGGCTGCGTGGCCTGCGCGAGCACGAGCGTGGCGGCGAACATCGCGATCATCGACATGGTGGAATCTTACCCCGTTCGCCGCATTCAGCTGTGCGCCGCGATCCAGCGATGGGCGCGAGCGCAGCGACGCGCCCCGCCGGAGCGGATGCGAGCGCGACGGCGCGAGCGAGCGACGGCGTAGGGGAGTCCGAGGGGCGACGCCCCTCGGGTTAACGATTGAACGGCGTTTCCTGGACCCAGTGGAAGCCGCGGCTGACGAGCAGGAAGCGGCTGCGATCGAACAGCCGCGTCTCCATCCGGATCCGGTGGCCGTCCATCTCGCCGTCGAGCACGAGCACGTCGGGCGACGGCTGTTCGAACGCGAAGCGCGCCTTCCACGCCTGGTCGCCGGCTTTCGTCAGCGCGATCGACTTCGCGGCGGCGTCGACGGTGGAGGGGTAGGAGACGAACGTGTCGTCCATGCGCCAGAAGATCACGCCGGCGGCGTTCTGCACGACGACCCGGCGCCAGCGGCCCCAGTCGGTGACGAGCGCCGCGCGCTCGACGCCATCGACGGACATCTTCTCGACGGTCCAGATCCCGTAGAGCGGCGGCTTCGGCGCGCCCGCGCCGCGCGTGTTCCACGCCTCGCGCGCCTCCACGTATCCCGAGCCGATCGTGTACGCGCCGAACGCGAGCTGCAGCGCGACCAGCGCGCGGCGGACGCCCGTGCGCCGCGCCAGCGGCGGCATCGCCGACGGTCCCGTCGCTCGGTCGAGCACCAGCACGCTCGTCAGCCGGCGCATCTCCGGCGCGAGCAGGACGAGCCCCATGGCGATCAAGTGGAACGAGAACAGCTTGACCGGGACGTCGTAGGTCATGTTCAGCGTGAAGATCTGGATCGAGTCGGCGACGAGCACCATCGCGCCGAGCATCGAGAGCCGCGGCACGAAGAGCAGCACCGCGGCCAGGAGCTCCATCGACCCCGCGAACCGCTCGTAGGGAAACGACGCGCCGATCGAGTACCACAGCGCGCCCATCGGCGAGAAGTTGCCGTA
>Ga0075364_10000907_pt1 | contig 15646 bp, 17 predicted proteins | sample EndMetdeltDD1764_FD_71517 | JGI IMG/M metagenome (GOLD analysis project Ga0075364, IMG submission 71517) | Populus endosphere microbial communities from Tennessee, USA - Endosphere MetaG P. deltoides DD176-4 | ecosystem: Host-associated > Plants > Roots > Endosphere | place: USA: Tennessee...
ACAGGAATTGCCAAGCAAGTTGGCCCTTCGTCGCCCCGATTAAACAACATTGCCACCGGCAAAAGATGTCGCCATGCCTACGTGGCATCGCAGCTGTGTATGGCGTTATGAGTGCGCCCAGCTGGAAAGCGCACCTCCATAATGTTCACTCGTTAAGGCGGGCTTGGGCCTTTCGCAACGGGTGGGACGTCTCCCCATGGGAGGCGCCTCTTTTGCAATTGAGGAGCAAGCTCCTCGTCCACGCTTCCCAAGCCGGAAACGCAACCCTCAACGCATATATCCCCCGCCCCTCAGGGGAAGGTACTATGGGCGGTTCGATGCGTCGAATCTGAAAAGTATAATAACAAAGGTTTGTTTAGTTGTCTAATATTTACGTAACTATAATGTAATGACGGTAATGCGGACGTTTAGTACCGGTCTGCTATGATAAAAAGATTAAGAGGATACGCACATGCAACGAAAGATAGCAATTATAGTGGTAGCGCTGTTGGTTATTGGGGCAGGCGCATATTTTTTGATCAAACAAAATAGTACAACACCAGCAAGCACTTCGCCTGCTGCCGATACGCAGGCGGTTGCGGCAACTATTGAGTATTCGGATAATGGCTTTTCGCCGCAAACAGTCACGGTAAAATCCGGCCAATCAATCGCTATAAAAAATGATTCATCAAGCGATGTGCAGTTCGACTCCGATCCTCACCCAGTTCACACCACAAATAAAGAGCTCAATGTTGAAACGGTCGCCCCTGGCGAAGTAAAAACTTTTACCGTAACAAAAACTGGTAGCTATGGCTATCACAACCATCTCAATCCAAGCCAGCAGGGCAAAATCATCGTCGAATAAAAGAAAAATCCCGGGGAGGCCATCACTGCTGTGACGGCCTCCCGCTGGGAGCGTACGGGTTGGTCATGCCAAGCCTTGCCTTTGTTGGGCTTCGAGGATCTTTTGGCCGAGTCCGGTGTTGGTGTCGAACTCATCCACTGGGATCGTCTCGTTGCCAATCTGGATGGTGGTGGTGCCGTCGAAAGTGTTGTGGCGAGCTTCGTAAATAGCGCCGGACGCTAATTGCTCTGCCGTCTCTCTGGGCGTGGGCATAGCTACTCCTTGTAGTGGGGTGCCCGATTTTTTAGCCATAATAATTTTACTACACATTGTATTTATTGTATAGATGTTTTTTAGGCGCTCCCCGCTTTTGCAAGCAGGAAGCGCCAAGGGCCTTGTGGTGCCCAGCCTAGCTCACACGGTCGGCGTGCTCTAGGTAATACTTGTGGAGCCCGTCCTGCAGCCGCTCGTCGTCAAGACGAACTGGCGGATTGGGCAGGCCTCCTTCTGGAATGGTGAACGTGTAGGTGCCGTCCGGCGTTTCGCCGTTGTCCGGGTAGTCCCAGATGATGAACGTCACCGTATCGCCCGGGTTTACCTCGAACCATTCGGCAGCTTCGCCGCCATCACGAGTAAAGCTGAGGTTCTTGCCCCTGACCGTTCGGCTGTACGAGAAGAGCGCCATGTCTTCGGGCGTTGCGAGACGCTGGCGAAGCACTTCGTTGTCGGCCAGTTTGCGGCCGGAGCATCGCGAGGTGTACGCCCGCTCAACTTCGTCGTGGCGAGGCATCCTGTCACTCCAGATAGACAGGGCCAAGATAATCTGCGACACGTGTATACTCTTTCTGCTCAGATGGATGCTTCTATAATAAAACAGTATCGTAGATTTAGGTTATTTAAGCATAATATAGTGCATACGTCAAAAGATGCCGAAGAACAATTCGGCATCTTTTATAAAGAATCACAAAACTTTTATGTTACCAGGCGTGTGCTACGTCAACGATCACATGGTTGCCGCTTGTTGTGACGCGGAATGGTAATTGCGCGCGGACGCCAAGACCGATCATGGTTTTGCCTTCAAAACTACTGGCGTATTTGGCGTCGCGGAAGGTTTGGTAGCCGGTGAGGTTTACGCCGGGGAGTGGCTGATTTTCGGTGGCGCTGTATGTGGTGCTGGCTGGCGCGTTGATAACAATTTGTAGTTTTGCCCCACTATTGTTTAGCTGGATCAGCTTGCCAGATGCAATTCCGTATACGTTTGATACGTACTTAACACTGTAGCCGGTTGCGTTGGTGCCTGTTAGATCAAACACTATGCGGTCGTAGCAATCGTGTTGCCCGGTGCGAATATTGGTAAGCGATTGCGTAGTTGTGGCGGCCGAGCTTTTGGCCAAGCTCCCCCACGTAATACCGCAGTATGGCGCTGCACTTACTGGCGTAGGCGCCAAGCAAAGCGCGCCGAATAAACCTATTACCAGCCCTAATACTATTTTTTTCATGTTCCCCCCTAAAAGATTAGTGTCCGTGTAGGTAGTATAGCACGCAAACTGAAAATCTCTGGACCTGAGAGGTATCGTGTGGTATGGTTGCGGCAGCACTACGCATCGGTAGTGGCTAGTTTGATTGAGAAGGAGCCTCAATATGGCTGGTGCTGGCGAGTTCGTCGTCCGTGGCCTGATCCATGTGGCCTTTGCGGCGATCGGTGACGACGGTTCCGGGGCTGAAGGCGTCGGCGACCTGCTCTTCGGTGCGGACACTCCGGACTTCGGCCCGGACCACGTGCCGGCGAGCGACGTTGTCGTGTCGTCTGACGGCACGGGCTACCCGAAGGACGGTGGCTACGACAACTACCTCAAGGGCAAGGGTGGCTTGAGCCCCAACAGCCCGCACGCTCACTAGTCGCGATCTGACTAGCAAGAGGTGCCGTTCCGACGATGTTTGTCGGAACGGCACCTCGACCGAATTTTTTGAACTTATCCAGTCCCGTCGGGGCTTCTCTCGAACTAATGTATGGCTTAGCGGGAGCATTTAAGCGCTTTTCTTGTAGCGCAAAAATAAAAGCAAATTGGCTATGGCTGGAGCAATAACCAGCAAGCTACCAATAGCCGCCAAGGCTATCATGCGATGCGAAAGTGCGGCAAGCAAAAAATTGACGCCTATTAATAAGTAGCCGAGCACGGGCAAGAGGAATGTCGTTTTAGCAAGTGTTCGATCTTCATGCGGCTTATAGTATTCGAACAAGCGGAAAAGCCCTGTCGCCACTATGGTTACCATAAACCAGCCTACAAAATTGCCAATTGGCACGCCAAAATATGGACCGCCATAGGTCCACGACCAAGCGCCTGTTTTTACGCTTATCGGATCCATGAACAAATCGATGGCCGTGACTGCAACTCCATCGCATAAAACTAAAACGCAAAGTGTACCCAGGTTATGTTGCGCAATTCTCGGCTTATTTTTGCCAAGCCATAGCGCAAATGAGCTCACCAACCAATAGCCGATATATATAAAGACCGCCCAATACGCAATAACCGCAACTGGCACGGATGCCAGTGATACCTGGGCTGGATATGAATATTCACCGCCAAACAATGTACCCACATGCAAACTAATAACTTCGGCCAGCCAGCCTATAAATCCGGCCAACGCAATAAAGAGCACGCCACGAGCTGGTGTTAGCGTTAGGCATGCGTGCACTACGAGTAGCGCCACGGGTACATACGTAACTATCATATTAAAAACGTGGCCCGGAAACATGCCGGCAACACCACAACCTGTTAGCACAATTTGCAGGCCAAATAGTACCCAGAGAAGTTTTTCTTTATCCATATGTGCAATATATCAGATTTTTTGCGCTAGACCTTACAAGGCTCGAACCTAATTAGGCTCATCCTTTAATTCGGCAAACTTCGCAGCCATTGTTGGATTGCCGCGAGTAAGACGCTTAATACTCAAATCTTCTGCTTTCTGGTTGGCCAAGCGAAGGTGGTCTTCAGAGCGCAGAAGGTTGTCTTTGGTTTTTTGAAGATGATCGATTGTCTTATCGATTTCATCAATAGCCGTCTTAAACTTACGACTAGCAAGATCATAGTTGCGCGCAAAGCCTTCTTTGAACTTATTCATGTTATCTTCAAAGTTAGTAATGTCGACATTTTGAGCCTTAACTAACGCGAGTTCAGACTTGTACTTAAGTGAATTAAGCGCCGCATTGCGGAGTAGTGTAATCATTGGGATAAAGAACTGCGGGCGGATTACATACGTCTTTGGGTGCCTGTGCGATACATCCACGATACCAGAGTTGTATAGTTCGCTATCGGATTCGAGTAGGCTAACAAGAATTGCGTATTCACATTTCTTTTCAGTTCGGTCTTTGTCGAGTTCTTTCAAGAAATCTTCGTTACGTTTTTTGGTGGCAGTTTCGTCACCTTCGTTTTTCATTTCGAACATGATCGAGATGATTTCGTTACCCTCGTCGTCTGTTTCGCGGTAGATATAATCGCCCTTGCTGCCTGAGCGTGCGTCGTTATCTTTCTCGAAGTATGCATTAGGAAAGGCGGTGGCGCGGAGCCTATTAAACTCAATCTCACAGTGCTGCTCGAGCGTCTCCCCTACCATCTTTGTCGAAAGCTTAGCCTTCATATCTTTGTAGTAGGCTATCATCTCGTCTTTGGACCTAAGCTCGTGCTCGTATTTATCTTTGAGTGACGATTCGAGCAGCTTTTTCTCGGTATCTTTGTTCTCAAGCTTGTTAGCTAGATCATCACGCTCTTTTGCAACAACAGTGACCGCTTCGTTAACGGCAAGTTTCTTTTCTGACTCAGCAGTTTGCAGCTTGGCTTTTAAATCGGCTAGTTCGGCATCTTTTTTGGACTGTAGCTCGGTCAGGGCGAGATCTTTCTTGGTTTCGATCGCTTGGAGCTTTGCCTTGAGCGCAGCTAGTTCCTCGTCTTTTTTGGATTCGAGTTTCGAGAGTATCAGTTTTTGCTCGGCTTTAACCTCGGCAATTTCTGCTTCTTTTTTGGTGACTTCCGCCTGTAGTTCACGCTTTATGTCGGCTTCGGCGAGCTTGACCGCACTCTCTTTATCTTTTTCAAGCAGCTGGACACGTTCGAGCAGTTCTTGCTCGAATTCGTGGTCGCGAACCTGTTTTAGGATGTCGGCAAAACCGGCTTCGTCAACTTTAAAGGCTTTTTGGCAGTGTGGACATATAACTTCATTCATTACATATAAGTATATACGCTTTATGCACAAATGCAGCGTGCAAGAGGCCTTCCCGCACTCACAGATTACATGAGCACGGGAAGGTTGGTGGCCGGCTTACGCTCCGAGCGCCGGCAGGAGGCTTGGATCTTTTGTGGCCAGCTCGTCAATGCTGGTGCGGGTTACCCACCTGCCCTGCGTGTGTTCGTGGCTCAGACTCGAGAGGTTTATGCCGGTTGCGCGAACCTCATAGTTTGTGACATGAACGGTTTTGCCGTCGAGCGGACGATGAAACGTCCATCGCCCAAGTTCCTTCCCGATGATCGGCTCTATGCCGAGTTCTTCGCGAAGTTCGCGGGCTAGCGCTTCGACATCGTCCTCGCCTGGCTCAACAAGTCCGCCAGGCAAATCCCATAGATTGTGCTTACTGCCCAGAACAAAAAGGATTTGTCCTGCATCGTTGGTAATGACGGCCTTGACGGCGTGCGTCGGAATGTTTCGCTCCATGACTTAACTATACGGCAAGGAGGTCGTTTTTGCTGAATGACTCTATCTATGATGACGAGGCGGCATAAGATAAAATGACGATGTTAAACTGATACAATAGAAATATGTACACTCCACATTCACAGAGGTATTTTTATTAAATCTAACTTGGCAGGTGTGGGCGGACGCGGTCCAAACTTTTGAAGGTTTTGAATCTGTTAGCCTGAGGTCTTTGTGGTATCTTTTCGAGATTTGTACGCGTTGATACCGACAATCGCGAGTGGCGTAGCTACAAGTAGAACTGCCAGAAAAGTTATCAGCGACCGAGACTCACCAGTATCTGCAAGCGTTGGCAGGCTGGTCGCTACGGGGTCTCCGTATGCAAAGTCGGCATATTGGATGTCGTTTATGGCATTTGTAAGTTCGACGCAGTACGTCGGTTGAATTTGGCTGTTGTTGTTGGTCCGTCGCTCTTCGCGGAAAATCAAAAAATCCAAACCTGATTTAACAGATCTGGATTGTTCGTAATAATTTCATGGCAGGAGTTCGTGGATAACTACCGAACTTTTACGGCCGAAATAGAGTGTGACGTAAAGCGAGTTCGGGAGCTACTGGACGACGTCGGAGGCCCAGAGCATGGTAAGTAGGCGCTATCGCAAAAAGGGTGGCGGCAGTATTGCAATGCCGCTCATACTTGCTGGGCTTGTGGCACATGCATACGGATTTACGGCTGATCTGGCAGCCAGAGTCCTCACATATTCAGCTATTGTTATCTCGACCAGTGTTATCATCTTTGCGTTGGTTGCCATAGTCAAGTGGTTAAGAAAAGGTCGCTCACTGCGACATGCTGACATGGCACAGGTTGATGCTATGAGCGGTCTTGAATTTGAGCACTACATCGCAGCGCTGCTTAAGAACAGAAGTTTTACCAATGTTAAACTGACTGAGCGCTATGACTGGGGCGTAGACATCATCGCTCACAAGGATGGCGTTTGTTGGGGCGTTCAAACAAAAAGAAGCAGCGGACTCGTGAAGGTCGCCGCCGTGCGCCAGGTCGTTGCGGCGCTTAATAAATACGGTTGCGAGCGGTCGATGGTAGTCACGAATAGCTCATTTAGTATGCCTGCTATAGAGATCGCAAGAACTAATAATTGCGTGCTCGTAGGCCGTAACCGCCTGACTCGCTGGATGTCGGATATGTTATAATATGAGTACGCGTGTGGGAGTTTTACTTCTAAAAAGGTATGCTCGCACGCAGCCAAGCAGCAACGCGATGTGCGGTACGATTGGCAGTGGCTATGGCCATTACCGTGAGTATGTCAGTAACTGTTGCTTCGGGGCTAAAGCTAGACATCGACCTTGCGGCTGTTGGTGATTCACCACAACTCTCTGTAGCAGCCGATATCGAATTTAAACGTCCGAAAGGGGTCGAGATGCAAGCAAAATTTACAACAAAGTCGCGCGCAGCGAAGAGTTCCTCGCCTGCTAATCAGAGTATGTTACAATGGTTATGTCAAGGTATGCTCGCACGCAGCCAAGCAGCAACGCGATGTGCGGTACGATTGGCAGTGGCTATGGCCATTACCGTGAGTATGTCAGTAACTGTTGCTTCGGGGCTAAAGAATATTCACACGATACATCACCCCGTTTAGCGGACAGAGAGGTCAATGGTGAGCACCCTTATACAATCCCTTGCTGACAAAAATAATTTGCGCGAGGCCTGGAAAAAGCTAAAGAAGCGCCCGGCGTCGTACGGTATAGACCAGGTTACAATTGATGAATTTCGTGACAATCTCGAAACCGAGATAGATGAACTAGGCAGCGCCCTCAAATCTGGCCGGTACAAACCCGCCAGGCTACGCGGCCACCCGCTCGAAAAGGGCAAGAACAATGGTCGCAGGCTAGATAAGAAGGAATACCGCATTCTTAAGATCCCCACAGTGAGAGATCGCGTCGTCCAGAAGTCGATCGAACTATTGATTGAAGAAGATATCAATAAGCTCTACAAAATAAGAGACAACGGCGTCAGCTTCGCATACGTGAAGAATGGAGGCGTCGACAAAGCTGCATTGCAGATCCGTGAATACTACCGCGTAGGCTACTCATGGGTCTACAAGGCGGACATCCGTAAATTCTTCGATGAGATCGACAAGGCCAAGCTGCTGGAGAAAATTAAGGCGGCATTGCCCGACCAGACCAGCATGCCGCTTATCGAAGAGTTCCTTAAGCTTGATATCGCCAATGCCGACGAAGTGCAGCAACGCACTGAAGTTGAATATCAGTACAATCCGATGGTAGGAGTAGCGCAAGGCAGCCCATTATCCCCCATGTTTGCGAATGTCTATCTATCCGATCTCGACCAGGCTGCACTCGAAAAGGATATGAAGATGGTGCGTTATGCTGACGATATCGTTGTCATGTGTAAAACGAAGCAGGATGCGATCAACGCACACACGTTCATTGCTGTGGAGCTGGCGAAAATAGGGCTAGTAACACATCCGCTCCTCGTACAGGGCGACTTGCCCGAAGATGGCCACGAAAAGCACAGCCAAGTGCAGAAATATAGCGGCCTGTTATTCTTAGGGCTGCGTTTTACTGGTGACAAAATATATCCTAGCGGTGACTCGTTCGACAATGCAATCTGGACGGCTCGACGCGCAGCACAAAACACCAAGCTGACATTTGTTAAGAAGCTCGTAAGCATCGACGCTCGCGTACAGGGCTGGTGCTCATCCTATGCATTCACAGACTACCTTGACGAGCCGGTGAAGAAGAACGACAAGCTCCTAGAAGACGTCCTTATTAAGATGCTACGTGGAACTGGTCTGTTGGTACAAAGCGACAAAACCGCGATGCAAGCACTCGGTATCGAGAGTTACAAGACCCGCCTCACACGTCTAAAGAACGAAACAAAAAATCCTGAGAAGGTGGCGAAGAAAGCAAAATACAAGAGGCGCTCACCGGTTAAGAAACAAGCTTAACTAAATCAGCCTCATCTTCGTATGCGCGAAGCTTACCCGTAAGATAGCCAAGCCTATACGAAATACCATCAGACATAAGCCGCCAGTTTGCCTCTAATAGCGCCGCGCTAACAACCTTCTTGAGCTCTTTGCGACTCTTAGCGTCTTCACGGTCAGAATGGCCATCCATGCAGCTAAAGCTGATCGTCACATAGCCGCCAAGCTCCGGTTTATCAAATGCTACCTCAATATAGCCTGCGGCCTCAATTGCTGGCCGCAGTCGTTCGATCAACTGAGGAATCTTTAGCCGCTCAATCTTGGCAGCGGCATCGTACAGCTCCTTGTTGGCCATTCGCTTCATGTCTTCATCCATCATGTGCATAGCTTCTTCCCACTTCGGGCGGTACGATTGCATTGTCCTGGCACGCTCTTCATTAAGGCAGAAAAGTTTTTTGTGTTGCTCGAAATCCGGGTCAGGCGGATCTTTTTTACCAAGTTCTGTCTTTTCAACTTCTTTGTGGCCGCACTGGTCGCAAGTGTAGGTCGTTGTCATGATGCGGCCTCGCACCTTAACGTCCATATTGAGGGACTCAGCACATTTAGGGCACGGCGCAACGGGCGATATCCACTCCGAGCCATCTTCCCAATATGCCGTGCGCTTTTTGCATGCACTGCAATCAAACATGAACAGCACCGATTGTTCACTTGCGCCTTCTTTATGTAGTAATTCTTTGGTTGCAAGGCGCAGCCCCTGTTTACCGCAGTGAGAGCAGGTCGGTTCGGTGCTGGGGCGTGCAGATGCTAAGCGCTCGTCCAACGCCCGATCACGTGACATCCATGAGCTGATCGTTGCGTCTTTTTCTTCCCAACGTGGCAGCAGATAAGGCAGCTCAACAAGCCACCAATAAAGCCGTTCCCACCAGAAATCCATCTTATTAAGCTCTTCTTGGTCGGTAATCTTTGCTTTACTGAGAAACTCCTCGCGAGCACGAAGAAGACTGCCCGCTTCGCGGCGGCCAATATCGACAGTTATTTTGTCGTACAAATCTTCGTAGTACTTGCGGTCTTTGAGGTGAGTTATCACCCTACTATTTTACTAGGAATTTCAATGCTGTGTTTCGTGAGGTCCAAGGAATTTGTCGCCATTGAAATGAATCATGTGCGAAGGGCTTTCAGCGACCCACACTTCAGTCTCCCACGCGATGACTGGCATGAATTTGGATAGTAGGCTGCGTGTCGGCAAGGCCGTCACATATACCAGTCCGGCGGCAGAAGACGCAAAGAGCGTCGAAAGTTCTTCGTAACGCTTTCCGTCTACCGGGCCGTGACTTGTTACGGATTCGGCAAGTATAAGCCAATTCTTCTCAGGGTAGTAAAATATGACATCGGGCATCTTGCCGTGGTTATCTACAGTGACGCCTAACTTCGCCAGCAGATCTTCGTCAAAGTGGCTCCACTTGGTTCCAGTATCACCTACATATACGAGCGTACTGCCAGGGACGAAGCGGGGCATAAATTCCTCGATGATCTTTTTAATCAACAAGCTGTGTTCGCCGCTGCTGAGCTTGAGGCTAAGCTCTTCGCCCAGCTCAACGGGAATAGTAGGCTGATCGCGCTTCCAGTCGTACTTTTCAGAAAGCGCAGTATTTTTGGTCAGAAATACTTTGAGGCCTTCTGACCATTCATTCGTGCCATATGTGCGGACAAGTTCTAGAAAGTCTGGTGACACCTGATAGACGGCGTTTGGGCTATTTACCGGCCGATCCGGCTTGTCGGGGTTGTAGAGTGCTACACCCGCTTGAACAAACTGGTGCATCGACTGACGGCGAAATGTCTCACGGGTATTCGGTGCATACTCTTTTTGGTAATGCTCCTTCACGAAGTCCATTATCGGCGTAATGCCAATAAGATGCGGTTCTATGGCCGACCAATCATCATGCGGCTTCATATTGAGCAGCGCCAATAAGCAAAGTGCAGATCGCTCATTTTGCTGCGCCCGGGGCATACCTATATCGATCAGAATTTTTAATGCCTGATCAATTTTTGCCTGCGCCTCTTTCATCTTTCAAATCTCCCTACGACTTCGTTTACTATCTGTTCGTCAGCTTGCTCGACATTCTGTATTTCGGCACCTATTTGACGTAGCGTCTCTACTCTAGGATAACGCAATCTTTTCAGATCACTAACATTTACTTGCGTATGTCCACTAAAAGACCTAAAGTAGTCGTCCACAACTTTAGAATTGAGAAACGCCCATAGGCCTAGTGCCAACTCCTTATCTAGTCCGGCTTTATTGATATGGAAAAAGTTAATATGGTTCTCGTAGGCGATATATGGCGCATCTATAGAACTAGGATCAACAACCGCCGCAAAGATTCTACGTCGCTCCTCTTTCGATGAAAAGCGTCGCACGATAACATGATAGCCCTCTAGTGGCACTACCCAACGCTTTGTGTCATCCGTAACCGAAAAGTATTGTCCTTTTTTGTTGATCTTATCGACGGGCCAAGCGACCTTGCCGGTACGCATATGAGCGGGATAAATGAGCGGTACTATATCAGCGTCAGACTGTTTGACTTCAAAAATATAATCCCTAAGTCGAAAATCAACGACGGGCCCTGTCGATACATTTATACCCGTATCGGAGAGTGTATTTACAAACAGCGCTGATTGTTCTTGCGACGGCTGAACCGAGGGAATATGAATTACTTTATGCTCATCATGCGGGTGAATTATCTGATCTACGTCAAACGATAGCTCAGTTAAGTCGCTAAAGTCATGGTCAGTTGAATATGAGATCTTAACGCTTGATGACTGTTTTTGCTTCTTAAGATGTATGATGACATTTTCTTGCAATACGCCGTCTCCCGAGAAAGCCTTATCGCGGGCATTAAATACATGTATCTTTTCTAGCGAGCAATTTTGCAAGATGTACTCTCTAAACTTCAAGAAGTAAGGGCCATTGCAAAAACTTCTTGGGACAATAGCAACAAGCTCACCGCCTGGCTCTAAAAGTTTTACCGACAGCCATATGAATGCAGCATATATATTAGTCACAAAGACGTCATTTTGACGGAGTTGTGCCGCTTCCTTGCTATTCGTGCGCAGCTTAAAATAAGGCGGATTGATGATGATATGCGTAAAACGCTCGATAAGCGAATACCACTCGACAGCTTGTTCAACATAGTCGGCCTGTTCTATGAAATAGGCGACGTCACTATCGTTTTTATAATGTAGGGCCAGGCTATTCTTGAGCACGTCAGAGGTTTCAGGGTCAAGCTCTACAAAATGAGCGTCTACCTTATGCTGTTTCTTGAATCTCTCTATAGCTGCCATACCCAAAATACCTTCACCAGCACCAGGATCAAGCAGTCGAATCTTTACGTCCTCCGAAGGATCGTCGAACATAGACGCCATGTAGGATGCGATTACTGGCGGCGTAAAATATTGGGCCAGCTCAACTTGCTTGGCCGTGCGCTGCCGCTTTTCTGTAATCCCTCCAATTTCCATAACCTTATTTTAACCTGTTTTGTCCTAAGTTTCCTAAAAGTCGATCATCTTCAATGAGATAGTTTTGCTTAAAGCTATAATGACTCATTCTTGACACAATAATGTGGTCTCTTAAAGGGATGCCTAGTAATATTCCCGCAGCCACTAATTGCTGAGTAGCTGCGATATCAGCCCCACTCGGCTTTATGTCGCCGGAAGGATGATTGTGAGCGATAATAACACCGGCAGCCCGATCTTTCAGCGGCCCAGCAAACACCTCTCGAGGATGAATGAGGGAAGATGTAAGCGTACCGATCGTTACGACCCGACGAGCAATTAGTCGGTTGCCGCTATCAAGCGATAGACAGAGGATATATTCCTGTTTTTTGTTTCGGATAAATTTGAGACAGGGCAGAATATCTTCGGTCGAAAGCAGCGACTTACCCTTGTCCATAAATCACCACCACGCCACTTCTCGGCATCCAACTGGTTAGCATATGGAGCTTTTCGCGCTCGAATTCATAAGTTACATACACTATTCGACAATCCGGCGGTGTATGCACGAACTCGTCAGCCGTCGCAAAAGTGATATCCGCTTCGAGCGCATCTTCTGGAACTTTTACAGTAAAGCGTAGCTGGCGCATCCACAGCAGATGCATTTCGAGCTGTTCTTTTCTGGCAGGATTAAGAGTGCTTGATCTTTCATTCTCTGTCAGGCGAATGAGCCGAAGCCATTGCTTGCGGGTAGCGGCCATAAGTGCAATCGGCATATTTGTAACAACCGCCATCTTACCTTGAGGGCCATGTGCGACAATATGCACGGCTAGTTGTCGAGATAAAGTCTTACCCTCTAGTGAATATCTTTCCGTTAATAGGCCGTGCATTATAACAATATTTACCCTAACCATTAGTTAGTACTGTACCTGTTATTCACACTAGCACGTTAAACTAACTCAAACAAGTGGTTAGTGTTACTAATGGTAAGGATTTATTACCGTAGAAATATGGCTAGACAATCAGAAGCAAAACAGCTTAAAGCACTCGGTAATAGAATCGCTACCGTAAGACGCGAACGCGGCGTGACACAAGAACAACTTGCCGAACGAACTGGTTTCACGGTAATCACAATCGGTTATATTGAACAGGGGCGACGATCACCGCGAATCGCAACACTGTTTAAGATTGCAGAGTGCTTGAAGGTTCCAATCGGCGAATTATTCAAGGGACTTTAGCAACAGATAACCATTATTAGGATTAGAAGTAGAGCGGCGGGTGTGGCGCTGACATTGGCTTACCGGAAACTTACTGAGCATGCAGCAATTCATCGACAACCTCATCAATGGCCCGGCTCGCTATACGCAGGAGCATCATTTAAGCGATGGCTGGACATTGGTTGTCGTCATCGGGGCACTGCTGCTTGAGTTTGGTGCTGCGTATATCCTTATCCTGCTACTCATTAAGCTAGGGCAATATTCTCGTACGTTCTTCTCCTTTATTTTACGGCGACTTAGTGTTGGCGAGAGCAAACTTCCATATTCATTCCTACAGCTTACATTCCCAGCCGATACTACTAAATCCGCTTACGCGACCGAGCAACTGCATATCCTGATGCGCAGTATGGTTAAGTACTACAGTTTTTGGGATCGGCTAGCGGCGCGGAAGCAACCATATTCGCTAGAGATCGTCGCAACGCGTGATGATGGCATTCGATACATTATCCGGATACCGAAGCGTGAGATAGAAACCGTAAAACGCACGCTCCTGTCATTCTTACCTGGCTTGAAAGTTACTGAGGTTGAGGACTACTTGCCAGGTGTAGCAAGCCTCCCCACGAGCATAGCCGAGCTAAAACTAGCTAATGACTTCGTATTGCCGTTAGGCAACCACAAAGCGCTTGAGGAGCATGACCCAATCGCGTACCTTACTGGTCATATGCGCAATTTGCCGACTGACGCACTGATTTCCTTCCAGATTGTCGCCGTTCCAGTCTTCAATAATACTCATCCCAACGAGCTACGTCATATACGCGACGTCGAGCATAGGATAGCCCTCAGCAAACAGCTCGGCCCTAAATTGACCGAATATAAGATCAACGTACCGCGCATATTACTTCGTGCCGTACTTGCACCATTCTGGCTTATCGCGATGGGCGCAAAGATCATTGCCGGTGTAATTGAAGCTATTACGACAAGTGATCTTCCGAGCGACTGGAAAGGTGGCCCCAAACGATCTTCGGACAATCCATATGAACAGGAACTGGGCAACACACTCAAAGAAAAGCTAGACCAACAGCTATTTGAGGTATCTATGCGTGTGCTTGTCGCCTCACCCGATAGCAGCGACAACCACACGCGACTCAATGCCATCGTTTCGTCTTTTGATACCTTTTCAAGCACCTACCAGCACATAACAACGCGTAAAGTGCTGCCGCTCGTTACCCCTGTAGACAAGTGGATTGCGCGGTTTCACAACCGCTCACTACTTTGCCACGTTGTTAGCCAGCAGACTATTTTATCCAGCTCTGAGCTGTCCGATCTCTACCACTTCCCAAACACCGACCTCACTAAAACGGAAGGGCTAGTAAAAAGTCGTAGTCGCGAATTGGCCGCACCTCTTTCAATTAAGCGCAGCGATGCGAAGCTCGACGTTATTGTCGGGGCAAATCTTTTTGGTGGCGAGGTGCAGGAAATTGGTATGACGCTAGGACAACGCCAGAAACACACGTACATTATTGGTAAGACCGGTACAGGAAAGACGACCCTTCTTAAAAGTTCGATCTACCAGGATATGATCAACGGCAAAGGTTTGGCCGTCCTCGATCCGCATGGCGACATGTTCCGCGAGCTGCTTTCTATTGTGCCTGGAAACCGCCGCGAAGATGTAGTTGTGCTCGACCCGTCGGATCGAGATTACCCGGTTGGCCTGAATATTCTTGATCCTGGCATTGAGTTTGCGAGTGAGGACGACAAGCACGACTGGATTACGAGCGCAGTATTGTCTGTATTCAAGAAGTTATCTGACGACAGTCAGTGGGGCCCGCGCATGGAGCACATCCTGCGCAACACCACACTCACAGCGTTACAAACGCCAAAACCAAGCCTGTACACTCTGCAACGCCTACTGACGGATAAGAAATATCAGAAAGAAGTCGCCAAAAGCCTGAAAGACCCCGTGCTCAAGCAATTCTGGGAGAAAGAATTCAAGATGATGGGTAGCATGCAAATGTCAGCCGCAACAGCGCCGCTGACACACCGGCTTGGACACTTCATCACATCTAAAATGTCACGGCACATTCTTTTGCAGGAAGAAACTACGGTACGGATTGCCGACATTATGAATGAAGGCAAGATATTACTCGTCAATCTCAGCAAGGGCGACATCGGCGAAGACCAAAGTGAATTCTTTGGCACAATCCTAACTGCCCTGATCTGGATGGCCGCTTACCAACGCACAAAAATACCCGAAAAGAAGCGTCGAGATTTCTTTGTATACGTAGATGAGTTCCAGAACTTCGCTACACCACAATTCGGGGCAATAACCAGCGAAGGCCGTAAATTCCATGTTTCACTGATCGTATCGCATCAGAACATCGCACAAATGGAAGATAAAGACCTTGTCAAAGTGATTGCCGGAAATGCTGCAACAATAATTTGCCTTAAGGCTAACCCCGAAGACGAGGACTTTATAT
>Ga0075364_10000908_pt1 | contig 15616 bp, 14 predicted proteins | sample EndMetdeltDD1764_FD_71517 | JGI IMG/M metagenome (GOLD analysis project Ga0075364, IMG submission 71517) | Populus endosphere microbial communities from Tennessee, USA - Endosphere MetaG P. deltoides DD176-4 | ecosystem: Host-associated > Plants > Roots > Endosphere | place: USA: Tennessee...
GCCGATCCGGCTGAGATTGCGACCTGGCTGAAAGCGAACTCCGTCGATACCGTCATGGGGCCGCTGTCCTGGGACGAGAAGGGCGATCTGAAAGGTTTTGAGTTCGGTGTCTTTACCTGGCATGCAGACGGTTCAGCGACCGACGCTAAGTAATTACAGTAACCCTCTCCTGAAAGGGAGAGGGTTCTCTGATAATGTGTCACACCTATCCAACCGCTGATGAGGGGAATCAGAAATTAATTATTTGACGAACCCCATGAATAATTTCATGTATATACGTTTGATCCATCCCGATAATGCCCTCGACAGAAATCTCAGCACGTACTTCCGTTGAGAGTTTAAATTTCAAATAATAACTCTCACTAGGTTGCATATTTTTTCCGACCGTCAGCGTAATCATTCCCTCCATTGGGCTGAAGGTGATTTTTTTGTTACTGTTAATGTCGCGTAATTCTACGAGTTGTCTATGGAATTCCTCAAACTCACCAACAAAGCAATCCCATTTTGTATCGAGGCTTATACCTTTGGATTTGAACTCGACATACAAATGTAGATACTCATGATAAAATCCAGGTTCGGACGTATTAATCATTTTCTCATAAGGCGTTATCGTTAAGCTGACTTCATTATTAATAATCTGCAGCACATTAATTACCTCAAAGGTTTGTATGCAAAATGCGTGATGGTCCAGTTGTTCTCATTGACAATAACTTCAAGAGTATAATCTTTGTTCTCATAGCTTCCTAAATGTTTATTATACCTTGAACGACGAATGCCTATCTCATAGCGAATCGTTTTGAGATCCGATTTACGAAGTAGGTCCGGCATTCTTCTCCCATAGCGAAGCGCTTTTTCCTGAATGTAAACGGGAACGTACCTGGCGGGTTCTTCCATATGTTTTGCCGCTGCTGGTGTAAATTTTAATGCTTCAGGAGACAACCCCACCTTAATCCTTCCTCTAAGGATATTCATGATACCTTCGGCGAGTAAGGATTTTAACTCGACAAATAATCCTCGCTGGGTTAATGCCTTAAATGAAAATGAGCCAAATCGAAACGCTTTGAAAATTAAAGCGCCAACAAATACAAAATCCAAAGGATCGAACCAGGGATGTTCTAAGGGCAGCTCCATCCTGGTAACATAGTATCCATTGTAATCATAGACATCATAAATATCTGACATGCTATTATTGAGATAGCCAATGCACAAACCATTTTCTTCATCAATAATTGGAGAGAAGGTTTCAGGTATGTTTCTTTCAGGTATGAGGGAAAAGAAAACGTCGTCTTCTAAAGGTGACGTGAAATTGTAATGCATTCCATAATGCACATCGTATAGAGAGTTGGGAATTATATCTTTCATGAATTATTTCGCCGAATTATTACGTGCGACTAAAAATAATTATTTCATTTGAAAAATAAAAGATGAATGCGTGCTTTAAAGCGATATAACCCGAATATTCCCTAGCCAGGATGCGGGCAGTATTGACTGTAAAATCAGCTTTGGGGGATAACTCCCCCTTCGACGATAAGCATCAGGGGGATCAGAATGATGGATTAAGGGGAAAGGACTGGCGTCACCGCCGCTCCCACCCATTTTCCCGCTCTGCGAACCCTGTCGCCTGCATAAACGCGGACATCACGCTGCGGTCTTCCACGCCGATATCGGACATCCACCAGGCTGACACGTCCGGATTATCGCGAATCACCTCTTCAATCAAATACTGCCCCACGCCGCGACGGCGGGTGATTTCCCGCACGCGCAGGGAGTCCAGCGCGCCATCGGTTCCGCTCAGGGTCACGCGCACTGCGCCCAGCAGACGCTCGTTAAAGCGGGCGGCATAAATTCGATGGGTTTCATCCACGGTCAGGGAGGAAGGAGAATATTCCGGCCAGATCTTGCCCAGGTCGATATGATCCTGGTCGCTAAAGGACACCAGACGAAGGATGGTCAGTTTCATTAGCTGCTTGTCCAAATCAAAAAGAGTAAAGGCAGTGTACTCAATTTATCTCTTCAGCGGCTTCCCCTTTTTTGAACCATTCTCCAGCTGATTACTTTTTTAGCAACGCGATGTGTAGCGAGAAAGAGCAGGGATCGAAAATTAAGCAGAATTTTACTCTAAAAGGCAGTGTTTTATTCGGCGCTTTGTACCGTTATTTTATGCTGCAAACTGCACTTTTATTTGTTTATCTCTGTCTGATTTCAGAATATTATCTTTGCTTAATCGCCTGAAAAATAGAGATTTTAGTCTGGTTTTTATCAAAAAACTGCGCTAAACCATTAAAGGCACTGGTAAAAATAGCGTTGTTCATTAAAAGTACAGAATGCTTTTTAACCATAATAAAACAAAATATATACATCACGTCACGAATGGGGATTCACAGATGAAAAGGAACGCGAAAGCATTGATCGCGGGAATGGTTGCATTAGCGATTTCGCAGGCAGCCATGGCGGAAGAGATTAAAGTTGCCGTCGTCGGTGCGATGTCCGGTCCGGTTGCCCAGTGGGGTGATATGGAGTTCAACGGCGCGCGTCAGGCGATCAAAGACATCAACGCCAAAGGTGGGATCAAAGGGGATAAGCTGGTTGGCGTGGAATATGACGACGCCTGCGATCCGAAACAAGCCGTCGCCGTGGCGAACAAAATCGTTAACGACGGTATTCAGTACGTTATCGGCCACCTGTGCTCCTCTTCCACGCAGCCCGCTTCAGATATCTATGAAGACGAAGGCATTCTGATGATCACGCCAGGCGCTACCAATCCGGAGCTGACGCAGCGTGGCTATCAGCACATCATGCGTACCGCCGGTCTGGACTCTTCTCAGGGGCCGACTGCCGCGAAGTACATCCTCGAGAAAGTGAAGCCGCAGCGCATCGCGATCATTCACGATAAACAGCAATACGGCGAAGGTCTCGCGCGTTCCGTACAGGATGGCCTGAAAAAAGGCGGCGCGAATGTGGTCTTCTTCGACGGCATCACCGCAGGTGAGAAAGATTTCTCTGCCCTGCTGGCACGCCTGCAAAAAGAGAACATCGACTTCGTGTACTACGGCGGTTACTACCCGGAGATGGGCCAGATGCTGCGCCAGGCGCGCGCGACCGGTCTGAAAACGCAGTTTATGGGCCCGGAAGGCGTGGGTAACGCGTCCCTGTCCAACATCGCAGGCGATGCGGGCGAAGGCATGCTGGTGACAATGCCAAAACGCTATGACCAGGAACCGGCGAACAAGGCTATCGTGGAGGCACTCAAAGCGCAGAAGAAAGATCCGAGCGGTCCGTACGTCTGGATCACCTACGCGGCGGTGCAGTCTCTGGCGACTGCCATGGAGCGCACCGGCAGCAAAGAGCCGCTGGACTTAGTGAAAGATTTAAAAGCACACGGAGCAAACACCGTGATTGGGCCGCTGAACTGGGATGAGAAAGGCGATCTAAAGGGATTTGAATTTGGTGTCTTCCAATGGCACGCCGATGGTTCTTCTTCGGTAGCCAAATAATCATCCCGCCGCCCGCGCAAAACGGGCGGTTATAAAAAGGTTTTCTTATGTCCGAGCAGTTTCTCTATTTCTTGCAGCAGATGTTTAACGGCGTCACGCTGGGAAGCACCTATGCGCTGATCGCCATCGGTTACACGATGGTTTACGGCATTATCGGCATGATCAACTTCGCCCACGGCGAGGTCTATATGATCGGCAGCTATGTCTCCTTTATGATCATTGCCGCACTGATGATGATGGGTATCGACAGCAGCTGGCTGCTGGTGGGTGCCGGTTTTGTCGGTGCGATTGTGATTGCCAGCGCCTACGGCTGGAGCATCGAGCGCGTGGCCTATCGGCCTGTGCGCAGCTCCAAACGTCTGATTGCGCTGATCTCCGCCATCGGGATGTCCATCTTCCTGCAAAACTACGTCAGCCTGACGGAAGGCTCGCGCGATGTGGCGCTGCCAAGCCTGTTCAACGGCCAGTGGATTATCGGGGCCAGCGAAAACTTCTCGGCCTCTATCACCACCATGCAACTGGTGATCTGGGTTGTGACCTTCCTCGCGATGCTGGCGCTGACCATTTTCATCCGTTACTCCCGCATGGGCCGCGCCTGTCGCGCCTGTGCAGAAGACCTGAAAATGGCCAGCCTGCTGGGTATTAACACCGACCGCGTGATCGCCCTGACCTTTGTGATTGGTGCTGCGATGGCGGCGGTGGCGGGTGTGCTGCTCGGTCAGTTCTACGGCGTAATCAACCCCTACATCGGCTTTATGGCCGGGATGAAAGCCTTTACCGCTGCGGTGCTCGGCGGGATCGGTAGTATTCCTGGTGCGATGATCGGCGGCCTGATTCTGGGCGTTGCCGAAGCGCTCTCCTCGGCGTATCTGAGTACCGAATATAAAGACGTCGTCTCCTTTGCACTGCTGATTCTGGTGCTGCTGGTGATGCCTACCGGGATTCTGGGTCGTCCGGAGGTAGAGAAAGTATGAAACCGATGCATTTTGCGATGGCGCTGCTCTCTGCCGCCATGTTCTTCGTCCTCGCGGGCGTCTTTATGGGTGTGCAGTTAGAGCTGGATGGCACCCGACTGGTGGTCGATACCGCCGCGGATATCCGCTGGCAGTGGGTGTTTGTCGGCACGGCAGTGGTGTTCCTGTTCCAGCTGCTGCGCCCGGTGTTCCAGAAGACGATGAAAAACGTCTCTGGCCCGAAATTCGTGCTGCCAGCCATTGATGGCTCGACCGTTAAGCAGAAACTGTTCCTGGTGGCACTGCTGGTGGCCGCTGTTGCGTGGCCGTTCATGGTGTCGCGCGGGACGGTGGATATTGCCACGCTGACCATGATCTACGTGATTCTGGGTCTGGGCTTGAACGTGGTGGTCGGTCTGTCTGGCCTGCTGGTGCTGGGCTATGGCGGGTTTTACGCCATCGGTGCCTACACCTTTGCGTTGCTGAACCACTATTACGGGCTGGGCTTCTGGACCTGTCTGCCGCTGGCGGGCCTGGTGTCTGCCGCCGCAGGTTTCCTGCTCGGCTTCCCGGTGCTGCGTCTGCGCGGTGACTATCTGGCGATTGTGACCTTAGGCTTTGGCGAGATCGTCCGTATCCTGCTGCTCAACAACACCGAAGTGACCGGCGGTCCGAACGGCATCAGCCAGATCCCGAAACCGACCTTCTTCGGCCTGGAGTTCAGCCGCACGGCGCGCGAAGGCGGCTGGGATACCTTCAGCAACTTCTTCGGCGTGAAGTACGACCCCTCCGACCGCGTTATCTGGCTCTATCTGGTGGCGCTGCTGCTGGTGGTGATCACCCTGTTCGTGATCAACCGTTTGCTGCGTATGCCGCTGGGCCGCGCGTGGGAAGCGCTGCGTGAAGACGAAATCGCCTGCCGCTCCCTGGGGCTGAACCCGACGCGCATCAAACTGACCGCGTTCACCATCAGCGCCGCGTTCGCCGGTTTTGCCGGAACGTTGTTTGCCGCGCGTCAGGGCTTCGTCAGCCCGGAATCCTTCACCTTTGCCGAATCGGCCTTTGTGCTGGCCATCGTGGTACTCGGCGGGATGGGCTCCCAGTTTGCGGTGATCCTCGCGGCAATTCTGCTGGTGGTCTCCCGCGAGCTGATGCGCGACTTTAACGAATACAGCATGTTGATGCTGGGTGGTTTGATGGTACTGATGATGATCTGGCGTCCGCAGGGCTTGCTGCCGATGACCCGTCCACAGTTGAAGCTGAAGAACGGGCAAGCGAAAGGAGAGCAGGCATGAGTCAGCCATTATTATCCGTGAACGGCCTGATGATGCGTTTTGGCGGCCTGCTGGCGGTCAATAACGTTTCACTGGACCTGTTCCCGAAAGAGATTGTCTCCCTGATCGGCCCGAATGGCGCGGGGAAAACCACGGTGTTTAACTGCCTGACCGGTTTTTACAAGCCGACGGGCGGGACCATCATGCTGCGCGATCAGCATCTCGAAGGGCTGCCGGGCCAACAGATCGCCCGTATGGGCGTGGTGCGTACTTTCCAGCACGTGCGCCTGTTCCGTGAAATGACGGTGATCGAAAACCTGCTGGTGGCGCAACATCAGCAGCTGAAGAGCGGGGTGTTCTCCGGCCTGCTGAAAACCCCGGCCTTCCGTCGCGCGCAGAGCGAAGCCCTGGACCGCGCCGCAACCTGGCTGGATCGTATCGGTCTGTTGCAGCACGCAAACCGTCAGGCCAGCAATCTGGCCTATGGCGACCAGCGTCGTCTGGAAATTGTCCGCTGTATGGTCACGCAGCCGGAAATCCTGATGCTCGATGAGCCTGCCGCCGGTCTGAACCCGAAAGAGACCAAAGAGCTGGACGAGCTGATCGTCGAGCTGCGTAACCATCATGACACCACCATTTTGCTGATTGAGCACGATATGAAGCTGGTGATGGGCATCTCGGATCGGATCTACGTGGTCAACCAGGGGACGCCGCTGGCGAACGGCACGCCTGAAGAAATTCGACATAACCCGGACGTGATCCGCGCCTACTTAGGTGAAGCATGATGGGGGCGAGTCATAATATGGAAAAAGCGATGTTATCTTTTGACAAGGTGAATGCCCACTACGGCAAGATTCAGGCGCTGCATGATGTCAGCCTGCATATCAATCAGGGTGAGATCGTGACGCTCATCGGGGCCAACGGCGCGGGGAAAACCACGCTGCTTGGCACCCTGTGCGGCGATCCGCGTGCTTCCAGCGGGCGTATCATCTTTGACGGTAAAGACATTACCGACTGGCAGACCGCGAAAATCATGCGCGAAGCCGTTGCGATAGTGCCGGAAGGCCGCCGCGTGTTTTCCCGTATGACGGTGGAAGAGAACCTGGCGATGGGCGGCTTCTTTGCCGAGCGCGAACAGTATCAGACCCGCATTAAGCGCGTGTATGAACTCTTCCCGCGCCTGTATGAGCGCCGTATTCAGCGTGCGGGCACCATGTCAGGTGGTGAACAGCAGATGCTGGCGATTGGTCGTGCGCTGATGAGCCAGCCGCGTCTGCTGCTGCTCGATGAGCCGTCCCTCGGCCTTGCGCCGATCATCATTCAGCAGATTTTCGACACCATTGAGCAACTGCGTAAAGAGGGGATGACCATCTTCCTCGTGGAGCAAAACGCCAACCAGGCGCTGAAACTCGCGGATCGCGGCTACGTGCTGGAGAACGGTCACGTTGTGCTGTCCGATACCGGCGAAGCGTTGCTGGCGAACGAAGCGGTGCGAAGTGCATATTTAGGCGGTTAAGCTGTCTGTTGCCCGGTGGCGCTGCGCTTACCGGGCCAGTAAAACCTGAATCACAGGCCGGGTAGGGCGATGCCTCCCGGCTTTTTTTTGCCATGCTATCGTCACCATTCCATCATCCCCCTGACCCCGGTCTGTCATCATTCTGTAAATAAACAGTTATTTTTCTGTCATTCGAGCATGTCATGTTACCTCGCGAGCATAAAACGCGTGATATCGCGCATCCGGCACAAAAAAGAGAGATGACAATGACATCGTTACGACACACAGCTTTGGGTCTGGCAATCGGTCTGGCTTTTGCGACGAACGCAATGGCTGTCACGACCATTCCGTTCTGGCATTCCATGGAAGGGGAGTTGGGCAAAGAGGTTGATTCTCTGGCGCAGCGTTTCAACGACACCCATCCGGATTACAAAATTGTGCCGGTGTACAAAGGTAACTACGAGCAGAGCCTGAGCGCGGGCATCGCCGCGTTCCGCACCGGGAATGCACCGGCGCTGCTGCAGGTGTATGAAGTCGGCACCGCGACCATGATGGCCTCGAAAGCGATCAAACCGGTCTATGAAGTGTTTAAAGACGCGGGCATTAACTTCGATGAATCCCAGTTTGTGCCGACGGTTTCCGGTTACTACACCGATTCCAAAACCGGGCATCTGCTGTCTCAGCCGTTTAACAGCTCCACGCCGGTGCTCTATTACAACAAAGACGCCTTCAAAAAAGCCGGTTTAAACCCGGATCAGCCGCCGAAAACCTGGCAGGACCTGGCGGAGTACACCGCCAAACTGAAAGCGGCAGGCATGAAGTGTGGCTATGCGAGCGGCTGGCAGGGCTGGATTCAGATTGAAAACTTCAGCGCCTGGCACGGTCTGCCGGTCGCCACGAAGAACAACGGCTTTGACGGCACCGACGCCGTGCTGGAGTTCAACAAACCCGAGCAGGTGAAACACATCGCGCTGCTGGAAGCGCTGAATAAGAAGGGTGATTTCAGCTACTTCGGGCGTAAAGACGAATCTACCGAGAAGTTTTACAACGGCGACTGTGCGATCACCACCGCCTCTTCCGGTTCGCTGGCGGATATCCGTCACTACGCCAAATTCAACTACGGCGTGGGCATGATGCCTTATGACGCCGATGCCAAAGGCGCGCCACAGAACGCCATCATCGGCGGAGCGAGCCTGTGGGTAATGCAGGGCAAAGACAACGGCACCTACAAAGGCGTGGCGGAGTTCCTCGACTTCCTCGCGAAACCTGAAAACGCCGCCGAGTGGCACCAGAAGACCGGCTACCTGCCGATCACCAAAGCCGCTTACGACCTGACGCGCGAGCAGGGCTTCTATGACAAAAACCCAGGGGCGGATATCGCGACGCGCCAGATGCTGAACAAGCCGCCGTTACCGTTCACCAAAGGTCTGCGTCTGGGCAACATGCCGCAGATTAGGACCATCGTGGATGAAGAGCTGGAAAGCGTATGGACCGGTAAGAAAACGCCACAGCAGGCGCTGGATTCGGCGGTAGAGCGCGGAAATCAGCTGCTGCGCCGCTTTGAGCAGTCGACGAAGTCTTAATGTTTTTATGCCGGCTTACCCGGTCTGCGAGGGGGACATTCACCTCGTTGGCCGGGTCATCCGGCACTGTTCAGGAATCCAATCTCAATGTCATCCTCCCGTCCGGTATTCCGTTCGCGCTGGCTGCCCTATTTGCTGGTCGCCCCGCAGCTGATTATCACCGTCATCTTTTTTATCTGGCCTGCGGGCGAAGCGCTCTGGTACTCGGTACAAAGCGTCGATCCGTTCGGGCTTTCCAGCCAGTTTGTCGGTCTGGATAACTTTACCGCGCTGTTCCACGACAGTTATTACCTCGACTCCTTCTGGACGACGATCAAATTCAGCGCCATGGTGACGGTCAGCGGCCTCGTCGTGTCGCTGTTTTTTGCGGCGCTGGTGGATTACGTGGTGCGCGGCAGCCGTCTCTATCAGACGCTGATGCTGCTGCCCTACGCCGTCGCACCTGCTGTCGCCGCCGTGCTGTGGATCTTCCTGTTTAACCCAGGGCGCGGGCTGATTACCCATTTCCTCGGCGAATTCGGCTATGACTGGAACCACGCGCAAAACAGCGGCCAGGCGATGTTCCTGGTGGTGTTTGCCTCGGTCTGGAAGCAGATCAGCTACAACTTCCTGTTCTTTTTCGCCGCGCTGCAATCCATTCCGCGCTCGCTGGTCGAAGCCGCCGCGATTGACGGCGCAGGGCCGATTCGCCGCTTCTTCAAACTGGCGCTGCCGCTGATTGCGCCGGTGAGTTTCTTCCTGCTGGTGGTTAACCTGGTTTACGCCTTCTTCGACACCTTCCCGGTGATCGACGCCGCCACCGCCGGTGGGCCGGTACAGGCGACCACCACGCTTATCTACAAAATCTATCGCGAAGGCTTTGCGGGGCTGGATCTGTCGGCCTCTGCCGCGCAGTCCGTGGTGCTGATGGGGCTGGTGATTGTGCTGACGGTGGTTCAGTTCCGCTATGTCGAAAGTAAGGTGCGCTACCAATGATTGAGAACCGTCCGGGGCTGACGATTTTCAGCCACACCCTGTTAATTCTCGGGATCATCGTCATCCTGTTCCCGCTGTACGTGGCCTTTGTTGCCGCCACGCTGGATACCAAAGCCGTGTTCGACACGCCGATGACGCTGGTGCCTGGCGGCCATCTTTTCGAAAACATGGCGACTATCTGGACCCAGGGCGTAGGGGCCAACAGCGCGCCGTTCTGGCTGATGATGCTCAACAGTTTCATCATGGCCTTTGGAATTACGGTGGGGAAGATCGTGGTGTCGATGCTCTCGGCCTTCGCTATCGTCTGGTTCCGTTTTCCCCTGCGTAACCTCTTCTTCTGGATGATCTTTATCACCCTGATGCTGCCGGTCGAAGTGCGTATTTTCCCGACCGTCGAGGTGATCGCCAATCTCGGGATGCTCGACAGCTACGCGGGCCTGACGCTGCCGCTGATGGCGTCGGCCACCGCGACGTTCCTGTTCCGCCAGTTCTTTATGACTCTGCCGGACGAACTGATTGAAGCGGCGCGCATCGACGGCGCATCGCCGATGCGTTTTTTCCGCGATATCGTGCTGCCGCTCTCCAGAACCAACCTCGCCGCGCTGTTCGTGATCACCTTTATCTACGGCTGGAACCAGTACCTGTGGCCGTTGCTGATTGTGCAGGACGTGAATCTCGGCACCGCCGTGGCGGGCATCAAAGGGATGATCGCCACCGGCGAAGGCACCACCCTCTGGAATCAGGTGATGGCAGCAATGCTGCTCACGCTGATCCCTCCGGTCGTTATCGTTTTAGCCATGCAGCGCGCGTTAGTGCGTGGTTTAGTAGACAGTGAGAAATAAGATGGCTGGATTAAAATTACAGGCAGTAACCAAAAGCTGGGACGGCAAAACCCAGGTGATTCAACCCCTGACCCTCGACGTGGCAGACGGTGAATTTATCGTGATGGTCGGCCCGTCCGGCTGTGGGAAATCGACGCTGCTGCGCATGGTGGCGGGGCTTGAGCGCGTGACCAGCGGCGACATCTGGATTGACCGCCAGCGCGTCACCGAGATGGAGCCGAAAGATCGCGGCATCACGATGGTTTTCCAGAACTACGCCCTCTATCCGCACATGAGCGTGGAGGAGAACATGGCCTGGGGCCTGAAAATTCGCGGGATGGGGAAAGGCCATATCGACGAACGGGTGAAAGAGGCGGCGCGCATTCTGGAGCTGGACGGTCTGTTAAAACGCCGTCCACGTGAGCTTTCCGGCGGCCAGCGTCAGCGCGTGGCGATGGGCCGCGCCATCGTGCGCGATCCGGCGGTGTTCCTGTTCGACGAACCGCTCTCTAACCTCGACGCCAAACTGCGCGTGCAGATGCGTCTTGAACTGCAACATCTGCATCGCCGCCTGAAAACCACGTCACTGTACGTCACCCACGATCAGGTGGAAGCCATGACGCTGGCGCAGCGCGTGATGGTGATGAACAAAGGTATCGCCGAGCAGATCGGCACGCCGGTGGAGGTGTATGAAAAGCCCGCCAGCCGCTTTGTCGCCAGCTTTATCGGCAGCCCGGCGATGAACCTGCTGGAAGGGCGCATCAGCAACGCGGGCACGCATTTTGAGCTGGAGAGCGGCATGGCGCTGCCGGTGAACTGGTTTTATCGCGGCTACGCCGGGCGTAAAATGACGCTCGGTATCCGCCCGGAACATATTGCGCTAAGCTCGCAGGCGGAAGGCGGCGTGCCGCTGGTGATGGACACGCTGGAGATGCTGGGCGCGGACAACCTGGCGCACGGACGCTGGGGCGATCAAAAGCTGGTGGTGCGTCTGGCGCATCAGGAACGCCCAAAGGCGGGCAGCACGCTGTGGCTGCATCTGCCGGAAAATCATCTGCACTTATTTGATGGTGAAACAGGACAACGCGTATGAGTAACTGGCCATATCCTCACATCGTCGCCCACCGTGGCGGCGGGAAACGGGCACCAGAAAACACCCTGGCGGCCATTGATAAGGGCGCGTATTACGGTCATTCAATGATCGAATTCGACGCCAAGCTGTCGAAAGATGGCGAAATTTTCCTGCTGCATGACGATAACCTCGAGCGCACCAGCAACGGCTGGGGCGTGGCGGGCGACTTGCCGTGGCGCGATCTGCTCAACGTGGACGCCGGAAGCTGGTTCAGCAGCGAATTCAAAGGCGAGCCACTGCCGCTGCTGGCGGAAGTGGCCGATCGCTGTCGTCAGCACGGGATGATGGCCAATATCGAAATCAAACCGACGACCGGCACCGGGCCGCTCACCGGAAAAGTGATTGCCCTCGCCGCACGTGAACTGTGGGAAGGAATGACCGCTCCGCTGCTGTCGTCGTTCGACATTGACGCGCTGGAAGCCGCACAAGCGGCCGCACCCGAACTGCCTCGGGGATTATTGCTGGACGAATGGCGTGACGACTGGCGCGAGCTGACCACTCGCTTAGAGTGTGTATCGATCCATCTCAATCATCGCCTGCTGGATGAGGCGCGCGTGAGGATGCTTAAAGACGCCGGGCTGCACATCCTGGTTTATACGGTCAACAAACCCCAGCGAGCGGCAGAGCTACTGCGCTGGGGCGTGGACTGCATCTGTACCGATGCGATTGACGTGATTGGCCCGAACTTTAATTCTGCGGATTATTAAGCATATCGCCATTCGAACGCGGCGGCAGCATATGCTGCTGACCGCTGCTCGGGCTTGTTCCCCCGCTTAACATGCCGCCGCTGGTATTCGGCAGCGGCTGCTCCCGCACCTGGCCCTGCTGAATCATCTGCGTATTGTTGTTCATCTGCGTTTGCAGGTGCTGCTGCTGAATCTGCGTCTGAGTATGCAGCTGTTGATTGAGCATCCCTTTTTGCTGCTGCTGTTGGCCCATCATCTGGGTCTGCATCCGCTGCTGGCTGGGGATTTCATAGCCCGGCTGGTTCGGGTTATTCAGGGTATTCAGTGGCTGTGCGAGCACGGCGAACGGGAGCAGTGCCGTTAAGATCAGTAGTCGTTTCATTCTCATTTCCTCCTTCTGAGGCCTCTCTTAAGTTTACCCCGAATCTGCCACAACGATGATTTTTTAGGAGTTGTGAACCAGGCTTAAACGGGAATCTGGATCCCTCACCTGGAGAACAACAATGATAAAACCAACGTTTTTGCGCTGGGTAGCGATCGCTGCGCTGATGGCCGGCGGGACATTTACCGTGGCGGCGAACCCGCCTGCCGCACCGCCAGTCTCCTACGGCGTGGAAGAGGATGTCTTCCATCCCGTCAGGGCGAAGCAGGGGATGGTGGCGTCCGTGGACGCGATGGCCACCCAGGTCGGCGTGGATATCCTCAAGCAGGGCGGTAATGCAGTTGATGCGGCGGTAGCCGTGGGTTATGCCCTGGCGGTGACCCATCCGCAGGCGGGGAATCTCGGCGGCGGGGGCTTTATGCTGCTGCGCACCAAAGACGGCAATACCACGGCCATCGACTTCCGCGAAATGGCGCCAAATCAGGCATCGCGCGATATGTTCCTCGACGATCAGGGGAATCCGGACAGTAAAAAATCCCTCACATCCCATCTGGCAAGCGGCACGCCGGGCACCGTCGCCGGGTTCTCTCTGGCGCTGGAAAAATACGGGACCTTGCCGCTGAACAAAGTGGTGCAGCCAGCCATCAAACTGGCGCGCGACGGGATTGTGGTCAATGACGCGCTGGCGGACGATCTCAAAACCTACGGCAGCGAAGTGATTCCGAACCATGAGAACAGCAAAGCGATCTTCTGGAAGGACGGCGAGCCGCTGAAAAAGGGCGACAAGCTGGTGCAGACAAATCTTGCGAAAAGCCTGGAGCTGATTGCGGAAAACGGCCCGGATGCCTTCTACAAAGGTGCGATTGCCGATCAGATTGCCGATGAGATGCAAAAGAACGGCGGGCTGATTACCAAAGCGGATTTGGCGGAGTACAAAGCGGTTGAGCGCACACCGATAAGCGGTGAGTATCGCGGGTATCAGGTGTTCTCAATGCCGCCACCGTCCTCCGGTGGGATCCACATCGTACAGATCCTCAATATTCTTGAAAACTTCGATATGCACAAATTTGGCTTCGGTAGCGCCGATGCGATGCAGGTGATGGCGGAGGCAGAAAAATTTGCCTATGCCGACCGCTCGGAATATCTCGGCGATCCGGATTTTGTCAAAGTGCCCTGGCAGGCGCTAACCAACAAAGCCTATGCCAAATCGCTGGCGGATCAGATTGATATCAACAAAGCGAAACCGTCCAGCCAGATCCGCCCCGGCAAACTGGCGCCGTACGAGAGCAATCAGACCACCCATTTCTCGGTGGTGGATAAAGACGGCAACGCTGTAGCGGTGACTTATACGCTCAATACCGTGTTCGGTACGGGCATTGTGGCAGGTAACACCGGCATCCTGATGAACAACCAAATGGATGATTTCTCTGCAAAACCTGGTGTGCCAAATGTCTACGGGCTGGTGGGTGGCGATGCCAACGCCGTTGGGCCACATAAACGCCCGCTGTCGTCGATGTCGCCGACAATCGTGGTGAAAGATGGCAAAACCTGGCTGGTAACCGGCAGCCCTGGCGGTAGCCGTATCATCACCACTGTGCTGCAAATGGTGATGAACACCATCGATTACGGGATGAACGTTGCCGAAGCCACCAACGCGCCGCGCTTCCATCACCAGTGGTTGCCTGATGAGCTACGAGTCGAAAAAGGCTTTAGCCCGGATACAGTCAAATTGCTGAAAGATAAAGGGCAGAACGTGAAGGTGAAAGAAGCGATGGGCAGTACGCAGAGCATTATGGTAGGGCCAGATGGTGCGTTATACGGTGCTTCTGACCCGCGTTCGGTGGATGATTTGACTGCCGGATATTAAGTTTTTCCCCTCGCCCCGGCCCTCTCCCAAAGGAGAGGGAGAAAGCCGTCGAGTCCCCTCTCCTGAGGGAGAGGGTTAGGGTGAGGGCGATTTATTCAGGCTTACATCGCGCCATAAAATACGCATCCACATACTGACCATCGCGCAGCGCGTAATTCTTACCGGTGCCTTCAATCTCGAAACCGAACTTACGATAAACCGCCACGCCGGGTTCGTTATCAACAAACACTGTCAGTTCAATGCGCTCGATGCGCAGCCAGTTATCACACAGGTCGGTCATGGCTGCCATTAATGCACTTGCGATACCGCGATTGCGATGTTGCCCGCAAACGCTAAGACCAAATGTTGCCACATGGCTACGACGCGGGTTTTGTTCGACAGACAGCGCCAGATGCCCTGCTACAACATCGTCGACACAAGCCACCAGCTGTTTGCGTCCTGCGGGTGGATGCTTCATTCGTTCTTCCCACATTTCAAGAGAAGGATGAGGGAGTTGTAGCGTGTTGTGATAAACCTCTGACTGGGCATTAATCTGACGTAAAGCATCAAGATCTCTTAATTCAGCGTGGCGTATCACGATCTCACTCATTCCTTTTCTCCTCAAATAGTTAAGTAACCTCTTAAACATCAGTGACTTTTTAGTTTTCGTCAACTGCTAAGTTTTTCTAAAAATTAGTAGACAAGTGCGAATGATAATGATTATTATTGCCATGCGTTCAGGGGAGACCCCTACGGAGATAACCTGAAAGCACGACATTGCTCACATTGCTTCCAGTATTACTTAGCCAGCCTAGCGCTGGCTTTTTTTTATCCTTTTTTCAGCCTGGCTTACTTGCCATTTTGTCCTCGGGCTGTGCTCGAAATCCTCACGTACATTTAGTACGCTCCGGTTTCTGCGCGCGGGCCGAGAACAAACTGGCTGCGCCGCCGACGGCTGAGCATTTGGCGAAAGCA
>Ga0075364_10000909_pt1 | contig 15613 bp, 19 predicted proteins | sample EndMetdeltDD1764_FD_71517 | JGI IMG/M metagenome (GOLD analysis project Ga0075364, IMG submission 71517) | Populus endosphere microbial communities from Tennessee, USA - Endosphere MetaG P. deltoides DD176-4 | ecosystem: Host-associated > Plants > Roots > Endosphere | place: USA: Tennessee...
CCCCGCACCCCGTCACTCAAGGTGAGCGTGCCCGGGGTGACCGCGTTGTATCAGCCGGCAACATAGAGCAGTCTGGGTGGCATGCCTGGTTTCACGTCGCTCGCCGGGGCGGACGGACGCTTCCTCGGCACACAGCGCGTCAGACTGTTGCGCATCTATCTGGGAGCAACGACGTTCCTCTACACCTACGGGGTGGTGTTCACGCTGTTCCCGGTACGCACCGATATCGCCTACGGGAACCCGGCCGGCGGACTGGCCGCCATCGTGCTCGGCGTAGTGGCGCTCGGGTACCTGGCGGTGAGACCGGATCGTTCCGCGTTCGCCACCGCGGTGGCGATGATCGCCACCCCGATCGTGATGGCCTTCCACGTCACCCTCACCGCCGAGTACGTCTGCCTGATCGCGCCGATGTTCCTGGCGATGTACCTGCGGGCATTTCATCCGCCGCGCCAGGCCTGGGTGTTGATCGCCGCGCTGACCGGTGCCTGTCTGGCGGCGGTGGCCGTGGCGCCGGCACCCCATGTCGGAGTCATCACCTTCCTGATCATCGCGGTGGCGATCATCGGCGCCGCCGAGTCCTTCGGGCTGCTGATGCGCGCCATGTTCACCGCGGCCTGCACCGATCCCCTCACCGGGCTGTTCAATCGCGCGGGCTGGGAGATCGCGACCAGCGACCTGCTCGCTCGATGCCGCGCGAAACCGTTGCTGGTCAGCGTCATCGCCCTCGATATCGTCGGCCTCAAGGCCCTCAACGACACCCATGGGCATCAGGCGGGCGACCGCCGGATCAGCGACTATGCCCGGCACTGGGCCAAGGCCGCGCCCCGGGGTGCAGTGCTGGCCCGGCTGGGCGGCGACGAGTTCGCGATCTGTCTCGCCCACCCGGACACCGAGGTGATCGGGCGTCTGCTCGACGATATCCGGATGCGCACGCCGGAGGTCAGCGTCGGCACCGCCACCCAGGCGGCGCGTGCCGCCGATATCGGCGGGCTGTACGCCGAGGCCGATGCCGAGCTCTACCGTTCGCGGGGCAATCCGCTGCGCGACGAATCGGATGTGGGGTAGTCACCGCGTGCGGTGACCGGGCTGTACTGCGGCACCTCGATCGAGTCGTAGAGCCTGATGCCCTTGCTGTTCAATCCGGCGACCACGGCGGTCACCCGGGTCGGTAGCGCCGAGATCAGCTGTCCCGCAACGATCAGGCCGCGCACCCCGAGCTGCGAGGACGGCAGAATGCCCTTCGCCATGGACTTGGCCAGCGCGCGGGCGCCGATCACGGGCTCACGCATCACCCCCTCGTAGGCGGGGAACGCCACGGCCGGATCGCCGCCGGCCCGGTGCAGTTCACCGGCCAGCACGTAGGCGCCGATCACCGCGAGGCTGGTGCTGCCGCCGACCGCCGGACCAGGGCAGTAGCCGGCATCGCCGACCAGGGTCACCCGGCCACGCGACCAGCTGGTCAGCTGCAGTTGGGTGATGGCATCAAAGTAGAACGCCGGCGTGCGCCCGAGCTCGCCCAGCCAGCGGTCCACCTCGGCGCTCATCCCGGCGAACCGGTCGTGCAGCTGGCGCTGCTGGCTCCCGGTATCGCGGTGGTCGTAACCGAAGTCGTTCACCGGCCGGAACAGGAAGACTGTCCGCGCATCGTCGAGATGGTCGGCGGTGTAGATCATCGCGGTCCGGTCCACATCGACGAAGCCGGTCATTTCTCCTTCGCGGGCAAGTGATTTCGGCACCGAGACCACCGAGAGATAGGCGCCGAGGAACTCGGTGTGCCCGGCGTCTTCGCCGAACACCAGTTGCCGGACGCCCGAATGCAATCCGTCCGCGCCGATCACCAGATCGAACCGCCGCGCCGGACCTTGCGCAAACGTGACCTCGCCGTCCTCGGCGATCCCGGTGATGTGATCCCCGAACAGGTACTCGACGGCGTCGCGGCCGGCGTCGTAGAAGATCTCGCTCAGGTCGTCGCGCATGATCTCGACGTGGCGGTCCGACAGCGCGGACGACAGCTTGCGGTAGTCGATATGCGCGGGACGTCGGGCGCCCTGGCGGTGAAAGACGATCCGGTCGGTGCCGGTGGCGTGCGCCATCACGGCGTCGAGCACGCCCATCTGTTCGGCGATCTCCATGGCCGGCCCGAACAGATCGATGGCGTGCCCGCCGGTCTTGCGCAGGTGCGGTGCGCGTTCGACCACCGTGACCTCGAAACCGCGACGGGTCAGCCAGTAGGCCAGCACCGGTCCGGCGATGCTCGCACCCGAGATGAGAATCCGCATGACACGCTCCTTACTTAACGGTCGGTAAGTGAATGTCCGCCAGCTTACTTAACGATCGGTCAGTTAGGGTGGGTACGTGAGCGCACCGCGGTCGGACACCCGTCAGCGGATCCAGGACGTGGCCCGCGAACTCTTCGCCGAGAAGGGCGTGCAGCGCACCAGCCTGCAGGACATCGCGGCCCGGCTGGGCATCACCAAACCGGCGCTGTACTACCACTTCTCGTCACGGGAAGACCTGGTGCGCAGCATCGTCGCGCCCCTGATCGACGGCGGCGAACAGTTCGTCGGGGAGTGCGAACGGGCCGACAGCCTGACGCCCACCGAGCTGCTCGAGCGCTATTTCGACTATTTCTACGCCCACCGCGCCGATCTGCTGACGGTGGTGTCCGAGCTGAGCACGGTGGCCGATCTGGGGCTGATCGACAGCATGCTGGCCTGGCGGGAACGGCTCGGCCGGGTCATCTTCGGCCCCGAACAGACCCTGGAACAAAGCGTCCGGGCCGTCATCGCGCTCGGCGGTCTGCAGGACTGCTGTCTGCAGTTTCCCGACACACCCGTCGACGCACTGCGCGCCGCCGGGGTGACCGGGGCGCTGGCGGCGCTGGGGCTGGGCTAGAACCCACCCATATCGGCCGACAGCCAGTGCTGCGGCTTGAGGTACACCGCCACGCTGGGACCGTGCTCACGCCGGGCCATCTCCAGGTACGGCTCGACGGCCTCGGCCGGCAGGTAGCGCTTGGTCATCTCGACGAGTTGCTCGTCGGTGCCCTCTTCGATCCGGTCGACCGCGCCGTCCACCGCGACATACCGCACGGTGGGTTCGACCCGGTCGACCATCAGCGAGAGATAGCCGGCCGCCTCGATGAGGCGGTGCTTGCGTGATCCGGTGCCGGTGATGAACCAGGGCTGACCGCCGGGGGTGTACTGGTACCAGATCGGCACGGTCAACGGACCGCGATCCTTCCCGGCACTGACCGACAGAGCGGCCACATGGGGCTCAGCAAGAAACTGTTCGCGTTCTTCCCGAGAGAGCGCCATGGGTCAGAGGCAGGGGGTGAAGAACAGCAGCTTCGGTCCGCAGATACCGGAGGCGCCCAGCTTCGGCGGGCCGATGCGCGGCATGCCGATCTTGGGAAGGCCGATCTTCGGGTGCGGCGGGAAGCCGAGCTTCGGCAGCTTGGGCAGGCCGACCTGCGGGGACGGCAGTGCCCGGGCGACCTGGGCGATGTCATTGGCAGCCGAGAAGGTGGCACCGGTAGCGCTGGCGGCACTGCGGAGCCCGACGCCCTGTCCCGGGATGAGACCCAGGAAGGCGGCGGTCGACGCGAGATCGGCGGCGGCGGAGGTGGCCAGCACCGGCCAGCCCACCACGGTGTCGACCGTGCCGACGACCGAGTTCCACACCCGGGTGCCCTCGGGCAGCACCCGTGCCTGCTGGGCCAGCTGCCAGGCGCCGCCCATCTGCTCGGGGGTCAGCTTGGCGACGGCCGGAGTCTCGGCCTTCTGCAGCGCGGCCGACAACAGCGACTGGCACTTGCCGGTATCGGAGTTGCGGACCTGCGACTTGTTGCAGTTGTCCACGCAGCTGCCGTTGAACTCGGACTGGCCGGCGCCGCAGGTGGTCTCTGCAACGCTGGGAGCCGCGGTGGCGATCGAGATGGCAGCCAGCGGCATCAGCGCGGCCAGTGAAGCGGCCGCGAAGCGACGTTTGATGGCGGTCATGACCAGTCCTCAGCGTTGATCCAGCGAATGAATTACCCAGAGTGTAGACGATTTAAGAATCGGGTGGGAACGCATAGAGTTCGAGGTTATGCGCTTCGGACTCTTCATCCCGCAGGGTTGGCGACTCGACCTCGTCGACATTCCCACCGATAAGCACTGGTCAGTGATGCGTGACCTGGCCACCTACGCCGATAACAGCACGTGGGACTCGGTGTGGGTCTACGACCACTTCCACACCGTCCCGGTGCCCACCGATGAGGCCACCCACGAGGCCTGGACCCTGATGTCGGCCTTCGCAGCAACCACCGAGCGGGTCAAACTCGGCCAGATGTGCACCGCCATGAGCTACCGGAATCCGGCGTACCTGGCAAAAGTCGCAGCAACCGTCGACGTCATCTCCGGCGGCCGCACCCAGATGGGCATCGGGGGCGGCTGGTACGAGCACGAGTGGCGCGCGTACGGGTACGGCTTCCCGTCCGCGGGCGAGCGACTGGGCCGCCTCGACGAGGGTGTGCAGATCATGCGGGACGCCTGGCGCGACGGCCGGGTCACCTTCGACGGGAAGTACTACCAGGTGGACGGCGCCATCGTCGCGCCCACACCGCCGCAGGAGGGCGGGCTGCCGCTGTGGATCGCCGGCGGCGGCGAGAAGGTCACCCTGCGCATCGCGGCCAAGTACGCGCAGTACACCAACTTCAGCAGCGCGCCCGCAGAGTTCGAGCGCAAATCGCAGATCCTGGCCGGGCACTGTGGCGAGGTCGGCACCGACTACGACGCGATCGTCCGGTCGGCGAACGTCAACTCCGTCATCGCCGGCTCCGAGTCCGAGGTCAAGGACCGGCTGAAGGCCATCCGGGACCGGCAGGTGCCCAAGGCCGGCGAGGATGCCGTCGACGCCATGCTGTCCAATGTCGCCTCCCCGGACTCCGCCACCGGTACCCCCGAGCAGGTCGTCGAACGCCTGACACGGCTACGCGACCTCGGGTGTGAGTACGCCATCCTGTACTTCCCCGAGGCCGCGTACGACCGATCCGGTATCGAGTTGTTCGAGCGTGAGGTCATTCCTGCACTGAGCTGACCTGGTAGTGCGCGATCCGCCAGCCCTCGGGTGTGCGCGTGACGAGCACGCTCAGATTCAGCCCGATGGTGTGCCCGTCGGCGAAGGTGAAATCGGCCCGGGTGTAGCCGAGCACCACGCCGTCGGCGGGATCGCGGCTCTCCAGGATGCGGTAGCGCACGGTCAGCCCGAGCGGCTGCGATGCGTAGTAGTCGCGGACGCCGGCGCGGCCCACGCTGTAGGGCCGCAACCCCTGGAAGATGGCGTCCTCGGTGAACACCTGCGCGACGCGGTCCGGCTCGTGGGCGTCGATACCCGCCTGCCAGATGTCCAGCACTTCCTGCAGAACTTCGTGCGCGCCCATGATCAGTGCCCCGCTGCCTGGCCACCGTCGACATGCAGGATCTCGCCGGTCACGAAGCCGGCGTGCTCCAGGTAGAGCACCGACTCCACCACATCGGACTGCTCACCGATGCGCTTCTGCGGGTTCAGCTGGGCCAGACCCGCATACTCCTCATCGGAGTGCATCGGGGTCCGGATGATGCCCAGCGCCACCGCGTTGACCCGGATACCGCGGGTGGCGTACTCGACGGCCAGCGACTTGGTGGCCGCGTTCAGGCCGCCCTTGGTCAGCGAGGCGAGCACCGACGGCGCCGCCGTGGTGGCCTGATCGACCAGGCTGGTCGAGACGTTCACCAGATGGCCGCCGTGATCCTGCATCGCGGCGACCGCGGCGCGGGACACCTCGAAGAAGCCGCGCAGGTTCACCCCGGTGATGGCGTCGTAGTCGGCGTCGGTGTACTCGGTGAAGGGTTTGGCGATGAAGATGCCTGCGTTGTTGACGACGGTGTCGACACGGCCGAAGTGCTCCAGTGCGGCATCGATGATGCGTTGGCCGACACCGGGCTCGCCGATATCGCCGGGTACGGCGAGCACCATCGGGTCATCGCCGGCCTCGATGGTGCGTGAGTTGGCGACGACGGCGTAGCCGAGCTTGCGGTAACCCTCGACCAGTGCCGCGCCGATTCCCTGGGATGCGCCGGTGATGATCGCGACGCGGGTGGTGTTGTTCATGAGCGTGAGCCTTTCCGGTGAAGTGATCTGTTCGCCTCAACCGCATTCAAAGCGCCGGCCATGCCTGGCCGATAGGACCGGAAAACTCGCTGGTGATAGCGCGCGCCTACTAGGCTTCCCCGGGTGGAACTGCGGCAGCTGCGGTACTTCGTCACCGTCGCCGAGGAATTGAACTTCGGGCGGGCAGCCGAGCGGCTGCGCATCGCGGGACCCTCGCTGTCCCAGCAGATCAAGGCGCTGGAACGCGATCTGAAGGTCCAGCTGTTCGACCGGGACCGCCGCTCGGTGGCGCTCACCCCGGCCGGGACCGCGCTGCTGCCCGATGCCCGCTCGCTGGTCCGGCAGGCCGATGAGTTACGCAGGCGGGCAATGAATCTGGCGACCGATGATCCGGTGCGCATCGGCTGTGTGAACTGGTGCCCGGTCGACTGGTCCGAGCGGGCCGCCGGGGTGGCCACCCTGCGGGTCGACACCTGGGTGATGCCCTCGCATGCGCAGGCCGCCCGGGTCGCCGACGGCAGCCTCGATCTCGCGATCTGCTGGGTGCAGAACGACGATCTGCGGACACTGGAACTCGAGTCCCGCCTGGTCGGGGTGGACCGGCTCTACGCCGTATGCCCGGGCGGCGATGACGCGCCGGTGCCCGCGAAGGACACCGTGGTGCTGGTCGACACCGACACCGCGAGCTGGTCGTCATGGAACCGCTACGCCGAGCAGTTCGCCGCCGAGACCGGGGCGCGCGTCATGCGCACCGATGACGGCGGGGTCACCGGCCCGACGTTCTTCGAGCACGTGCGCCGGCTCGGCCGGCCGGTGCTCAACAATCCCAAGGGCCAGAACGACACCGAGTCCAGCGATCTGGTGCGTCGCCCGGTGATCGGTCCGGTGCCGCTGTGGACGTGGTCACTGGTGTGGCGGCGGGATGAGGACCGCGCGTCGGTGCTCTCCGTCGTCGACGCCTTCACCCGTGACGTCGGTGACCTCGGGGTCGACGCCGCCGGTGTCTGGTTGCCTGCCGATGACCCATATCGCCGCGCACACCACGGCGGCCAGTGACACCACCAGCGCGCCGGCCAGCAGTGCGTGATGAAAACCGTTGTCCAGCAACGGTGTCACCAACAGCGGGCCGATGATCTGCCCCGCCGAATAACCTGCGGTCAGCAAGGCCACCGCGGCGGGCACGCCCAGCACCCGTCCTTCGGCCAGGGCCAGCGTGCTGACCCCGATGAAGGTGCCGCCGAACAGGACCGCCCCCGCCAGCGCCGCGGCGGCGCTGGCGGCGCAGGCCAGTGCGATTCCGCCGGCCTGCAGCAACAGGGCCGCGGCGAGCAGGGCCGGCCTGCTGAACCGCTCGCTGAGCCGGTCCCACAGCATCGCCGACGGGATCACGGCCAGGCCGACCACCAGCCAGGCGGCCCCGCCCAGCCGGCCGGGGGAGTGCTGCGCCACCGCGGCCACCAAAAACGTTCCGGCGACGATATAGCCGACGCCTTCCAGGGTGTAGCCCGTGAACAGCAGCCCGAACTGTCCGCGGTTCGCCGTCCTGGGCGGTGTCGCGGCCGCTGCGGGTCCTGACGGTGACGGTAGCCGCCATGCGATCACGGTGAGCGCGGCGGCCAGCCCGCCGGCCGCCCACCAGGACACCCGCCAGTCCGTGCCGGCGGGCAGCGCCAGCACGAGGGCGGCCGACAGCGCGATCCCGATGCCGACACCGCTGAATCCCCAGCCGGAATGCCGCGGCGACGAGTCCAGCAGGGCGTTCACCGCGATGACGAAGGCCAGTGCGCTGCCTGCGCCGGCCACCGCCCGCAGCGCCAGCCAGCCCGGCACGGCGACGGTGAGCGGCATGCACAGCAGGCTGAGCGTGACCGCGACCAGGCACGCCTGGAACAGCTTGTGCGAGCGGGCAATCCGCGGGGACAGCGCAGCCGCCACCGCACCGGCCAGGTATCCGGCGTAGTTGGCGGTGGCGAGGTGCCCGGCGGCCTGCGGTCCGAGGCCGGCCTGCGCCGTCATCAACGGCAGGATCGGGGTGTAGACGAACCGGCCGATCCCCATCGCGGCGGCCAGCGCGGCCGTGGTGCGGATGACGGGCCCGTAGGTGTGGTGCTGCATCGCTCCAGGATGCGAAGACCCGGCGCTGTTCACCACGACCCGAACGCTCTCAGCTGCGAGCCGGAACCTCCCAGCCCGCGGGAAGGCCGCAGCGGCGAAACCCGTTGAGACCGAACAGACACGAGACAAGGAGCCCATCATGAACGACAACATCACCGTCCTGGTCACCGGCGCCAACCGCGGGCTGGGCAAGAAGATCGCCGAGGAGTTCGTCGCGCGCGGCGCCAAGGTCTACGCGGGCGCGCGCCGTCCCGAGACTGTCGAGACCGCCGGCGTCATCCCGGTCGCGCTGGACATCACCGATCCGGACTCGGTGCGCCGGGCCGCCGAGGTCGCCGCCGACGTCACCGTGCTGGTGAACAACGCCGGCATCTCGACCCGGGCCGGGCTGTTGACCGGGCCGATCGAGGATGTGCGCGCCGAGATGGAGACGCATTTCTTCGGCACCCTCAACGTCATCCGGGCGTTCGCCCCCGTCATCGAGCGCAATGGCGGCGGCGCGATCCTCAACGTGCTGTCGGTGCTGTCCTGGATGCACCCGGCCACCTCGGGCGCCTATGCCTCGGCCAAGGCGGCAGCCTGGGCGCTCACCGACGCGGTCCGCGACGAACTCGCCCCGCGCGGCATCGAGGTGGCCGCACTGCACGTCGGCTACATGGACACCGATATGGTCAGTTACATTCCGGCAGAACAGAAAACGGATCCCGCGGTGGTGGCACGGCAGGCCGTCGACGGTGTGCTGAACGGGGCGACCGAGATCCTGGCCGACGACTGGGCCCGAAGGGCGAAGGCAGCCTTGTCAGAGGTGCGATAGTTGAGGGCATGGAGAAGATCTCGCTCACTGCCCTCGCGCGTGAGCATCTGGAAACCGCCCGCGCCGCCACCAGCGGCCGCAGCGCCCACACGGTGTACGGCGGCCACGAGCACAGCCTGCGGCAGACCCTGATGGCGCTGACCGCGGGCAACGGCCTCGACGATCACGAGAGCCCGGGGGAGGCGACGGTGCAGGTGCTACACGGCCGGGTCCGGGTGAGTACCGCCGAGGCCGGCTGGGAAGGTTCGGCCGGTGATCACCTGGTGCTGCCGCGCACCCGGCACGCGCTGGCCGCGATCGAGGATTCGGTGGTGCTGCTGACGGTGGCCAAGCAGGTCGGCCCGCACGTCTAGAACGGACTGGAGTTGGACTGCCAGCGCGCCTCTTCCGGGCGGGCGCCGTAGCGCCGGGCATAGTCCTCGTGCACCCGCGCGTTCTTCTCGCGGTTGATGCTGTCGACCAGATTGGGGTTCAGGCCGTGCTGGGCCAGGCGGTGCCGCCGCCACACCTTGTTCAGTACGTAGCCCATCACCAGCGCCCAGGTGTAGATCGGCACCGTCATCTCCAGGTGCACGTACAGCGAGGCCGGTAGCAGCCACAGTGGTGCGAGGATCACCGCCGGCGGGATCGCGTAGCGGATCATGTGGCGGCGGATGGCGCCCGGTCCGGAGAGGTCGGCGGCGACCCAGTCCCGCATGGAATCGGGCAGACGCCGCCCGTAGGCGTAGAGAACCCGCTGAGCGAAGGTGGGAGTGTCGGCCATGATTTAGATAGTACCCTAATCATTAGTGGGCTACTATTGTGAGCATGACCACGGTCTCCCACGAAGTCGATCCGCTCGCACTGGAGCGTCAGGTGTGTTTCGCGCTGGCGGTGACCAACCGCGCCGTGCTGGCGGTGTACCGGCCGCTGCTGGAACCGCTCGGGCTCACCCATCCGCAGTACCTGGTGATGCTGGCGCTCTGGGACAACGCCAAGGCAGTGGCAGAGAGCCAGGAAAAGGCACTGTCGGTCAAGCAGATTGCCGCCCTGCTGCAGATGGATCCGGCCACCACCTCGCCCATGCTCAAGCGACTCGAGACGCTCGGTTTCATCACCCGCACCCGCAGCGCCGCCGATGAGCGCACCACCCACATCGCGCTGACCGCCGGTGGTGCGGCACTGCGCCGCAAGGCGCTGGACATCCCGCCCGCCGTGGTGGCCCGGCTCGGCGTGGACCTGTCCGAACTGGAGCATCTGCACTCCGTGCTGACCCGGATCAACGCCGCCGCGGTGGCCGCCGGAGCCCTGGATTCCTAACGCCGGTGCGATAAGACGTTGACGACGTTGCCGGAGCCGTCGGCGAAGAAGAACCGTCGTACGCCCCATTCCTCGTCGGACAGCGGATGCACGATCTGGAGGCCGGCCGCCACCGCGCCGGCATGCGCGGCGTCGACATCGTCGACCTCGATCGAGACCGTCGGGTTGACCGGCGCGGTCTGGTCCTTGGTCATCAAACTGATCTGGTGTCGGTGCTCGGCGTCGGCGAGGGTGACGATCCACCCGTGGTTCATCACCTCGGCCAGGCCGAGGGTGGCGACGTAGGCGTCGCGGGTGGCCTCGATGTCCTCGACGGTCAGGACCGGAACCACCCGGGCGACGGTCATATCGCCGGGCCGAGCAGGTCGTCCGCGTCCTTGATGATGTATCCGTAGCCCTGTTCGGCCAGGAAGCGCTGCCGGTGCGCGGCGTATTCGGCGTCCAGGCTGTCGCGGGAGACCACCGAATAGAACACCGCACCGCCGCCGTCGGCCTTGGGCCGGAGCAACCGGCCCAGCCGCTGCGCCTCTTCCTGGCGTGACCCGAAGGTGCCCGAAACCTGAACGGCCACCGAGGCTTCCGGAAGATCGATGGAGAAGTTGGCGACCTTGGACACCACCAGGGTGCGGATCTCCCCGCGCCGGAACTGATCGAACAGCATCTCGCGTTCGGCGTTCTTGGTCGACCCCTGGATCACCGGGGCGTCCAGTTCCTGGCCGAGTTCGTCGAGCTGATCGAGATAGGCGCCGATCACCAGCGTCGGCTCCTTGGGGTGGCGCTCCAGGATCGACTTCACCACCGCGATCTTGGAGTGCGCGGTCGAGCACAGCTTGTAGCGTTCCTCCGGTTCGGCGACCGCGTAGAGCATGCGCTCGTTGTCGGTCATCGTCACCCGCACCTCGATGCATTCGGCAGGCGCGATCCAGCCCTGCGCCTCGATGTCCTTCCACGGCGCGTCATAGCGCTTCGGCCCGATGAGCGAGAACACGTCACCCTCGCGGCCGTCCTCCCGGATCAGCGTCGCGGTCAGCCCGAGCCGGCGCCGCGACTGCAGGTCCGCGGTCATCCGGAACACCGGCGCGGGCAGCAGATGCACCTCGTCGTAGATGATCAGGCCCCAGTCGCGGCTGTCGAAGAGCTCCAGGTGCTTGTACTCACCCTTGGTGCGCCGGGTGATCACCTGATAGGTCGCGATGGTGACCGGGCGGATCTCCTTGCGCTCACCGGAATACTCGCCGATCTCCTCCTCGGTCAGCGAGGTCCGGGCGATCAGCTCACGCTTCCACTGCCTGCCGGCGACGGTGTTGGTGACCAGGATCAGGGTGGTCGCGCCGGCCTTGGCCATCGCGGCGGCACCGACCAGGGTCTTGCCCGCACCACAGGGCAGCACCACCACCCCGGACCCGCCGGCCCAGAACGAGTCGGCGGCCATCTCCTGGTAGTCGCGCAGCACCCAGCCGTCCTGGGCCAGGGTGATCGGGTGCGCCTCGCCGTTGACATAGCCGGCCAGGTCCTCGGCGGGCCAGCCGATCTTCAGCAACATCTGCTTGACCCGCCCGCGCTCGCTGGCATGCACGATCACCATGTCGTCGTCGATCCGGGCGCCCAGCATCGGGGCGATCTTCTTGTTGCGCAGCACCTCCTCGAGGACCGCGCGGTCCAGGCTCACCAGCACCAGGCCGTGCACCGGACTCTTGATCAGCTGCAGCCTGCCGTAGCGGGCCATGGTGTCCACGATGTCGACCAGCAACGGCTGCGGCACCGCGTACCGGGAGAAGCTCACCAAGGCGTCGACCACCTGCTCGGCGTCGTGGCCGGCGGCGCGGGCGTTCCACAACGCCAGTGGTGTGATGCGGTAGGTGTGGATGTGTTCGGGGGCGCGCTCGAGCTCAGCGAACGGGGCGATCGCCGCCCGCGCCGCACCGGCGAGTTCGTGGTCGACTTCGAGCAGCACGGTTTTGTCGGACTGCACGATCAGGGGGCCGTCGGTCATTCCGTCCATTATCCAGAGTCGGCCGACACCACGGATGTCACGCGGTGGATGGCAAACTCCCGGACCCGGCCCGAGGCAGGATCGAAGGCCGTCAACTGGCCCCCGCGGATGTTGATCGGCGCCACCACGCGCTGGGTGGCCACCCCCGCCGGATCCACGTAACCCATCACCACCGACGTCTGCTCCAGCGCCGCCTGCTGCAGCAGTGCGATGAGCACCGCCGGATCCAGCCGCTCACCCGAGCGCGGCGATGCCGCCACGCTGCGCATCACCGCGATGATCGCGCCCAGGGTCTGCGCCGGGGGAGCGGTCAGCGGCCGGAACACCCGGCGCCGCCCCGGTGCCGGGACCCGGGCGCCGCGGGCGCGGATATCGACGACGGCGCCGGTGGAGTCCTCGGCCGCGGGCACGAACCCGCCGGCGCGCAGCGCCGCCAGCACATCGCCGATCGAGGCCTGCGATACCGCGACGGTGGGCGCCAGGATGCGCAGTTCCAGGGGCTCGGCGGCCGGGGTGGACACCGCCTGGGCCAGCAGTGCGGGGTCCTCGCAGCGCACGAAGGAGGCCGCCATGCCGACCCGCAGCTGTCCGTGCCTGCGGGCGACATCGTCGATCAGATAGGTCAAGCCCTGCGGCACAGGGGTTTTGGAGTGCTTCTCGAAGAAGGCGTGCAGACCGCCCGCGGTGTGCCCGGCGTCCAGCGCCCGCCGGATGGACGGCTCGCTGATCCGGTAGACCATCGCGGCGCCGGCCGACTCCACGGTGGCCACCGCATCCAGTTGTTCGGCGAGCTCGCGCAGCAGCGGGCCGGGCACCACCACGGTGAGATCGGCCTGCAGCAGGAAATGGTCCAGCGGCGCGGGCAGCACCTTGGCCATCGCGTTGATCACGGCCTCGGCGTCGTCATCGCTGCGCTGGGCCAGCAGCAGCCGGGCCGGACTGGCGATCGCGCCGCGCCCGACCAGTCCGACCGCGTGGGCCTCGCGCAGCAGGTTGGTCACCGGGTCGAGCTGCAGCCGGGCCGCCCAGCGCGGCCGCTGCCACACCATGGCCAGCGCCGCCGACTCGGGTTCCACGCCCGCACCGGCGGGCAGATCGTTCAGCACCGTCAGCAGCAGGCGGCGGTCCAGCGGGGCGGCCGTCGAGTACAGCGCGTCGGAGAGCACCCCGAACGGCTTACCGTCGGGGCCGCGGCTGCCCACCAGGCTCGGCCGCGCGGGCAGGTTCAGCCAGGTCCAGGCGACCAGGTGCCAACGCGCGGCGGTCGAGATCTCGATGAACCGGTCCGCGGCGACCGTCGGCGCCCAGTACGGGGCGTTGCCGTCGGCGGGTTCGGGGTCCGGTGTGCCGGGCGCGATCAGGCCCGCCGAGGCGGCCACCTCCAGGATCAGGCCGAGGCGCTGCTCGTCGATGCCGGTCAGCTTGGTCAGCTTCTTGACCTCGCGGACCCCGAGCCCGCCGCTGCGCAGTTCGGGCACCGGGGTGGACGACAGCGTCTGGATCAGCACGTCGAACTCGCGCAGCAGGTCGATGGCGGCGCCGGCGGCGACCGAATCGGCATCGGCCTGCGTGGTGGTGTGCATCGTCGGGTCCGGTGTCCGCAGCCCGGTCGGTCCCGGCAGGTCACCGCGCATCACCTGGGCGACGACCCGCGGCAGGATCACGGTGTCCCCGGTGTCACTGCCGATGTGGTGCAGCAGCCCCGCGGCCAGCAGGCGCTGCACCGGCCGGTCCGCGGGCGTCCCGGGCAGCGCATCGCGGGTGCGGCCCACCGGGGAGCCCTCGACCAGCCGGGTCAGCAGCTCGCGCGACGGCTCGTCGAGGTCCTCCAGCAGCGCCGGGATCTGGTCGGCGGGCAGATCGGGGACGTCGGGCACGGCCTGCCCGGGGTACCAGGGCAGCCCGGCCGCCGTCTCGGCCACCACCCGCAGCGCGTCCTCACCCCAGACCAGGGCGCGGTCGGCCAACTCGTCGAGCGACTCCTTCAGCTGGGCGCTGTCGGCACGGGTGCCCAGGTACTCCAGCAGCATGTCCCTGGGCACCGGCGCGGTGTCGGCATGCAGCACCAACAGGGCGTCGAGCACCGCCAGATGCAGGAAGTTCAGGCCGTCGGTGGCGGCCTTGACCGACTGGCGGGCCTGGGCCCTGGCCGCCAGCGCGGCGATGGTCCCGGGCGGCGGCTGGGTGAGGTCGGGCCTGCATTCGAGCAGCCGGACCAGGCTCTCGTCGGGCAGGTCGGCCAGCCAGACGCCGAGCGGCACGCCGGCCCCACCTACTTTGGTCATTGCTGACCAGCCTAAGCCAGCGTCCCGCTCTCGCCACCGCTCGCGGTACCTGCCACAATGTGGGTGTGGCAGACAAGAAGCAGTACGTCGACAATGGCTGGCCCGAGGTCGCCGAGGGTGATCACGCGGTGAGCGAGCTCGTCAGCGATCGCACCGGCTCGTTGTCCCCGTTCGGTGACGTGACCTTCCCGTTGCCCGCCGAGGAACTGCCGTACATCCACCCGGTCACCGTCGTCAACAAGTAACCGGTGAGCGGGCTCTCGCACCTCGACGAATCGGGCGCGGCCCACATGGTCGACGTCACGACGAAGACCGCCACCAAGCGCACCGCCGTCGCCCAGGGTGCGGTGCACACCCGCGCCGATGTCATCGAACTGATCGCCGGCGGCGGGCTGCCCAAAGGTGACGCACTGCCCACCGCCCGGGTCGCCGGCATCATGGCGGCCAAACGCACCAGCGATCTGATCCCGCTGTGCCACCAGCTGGCACTGACCGGTGTGGACGTCGAATTCGCCATCGGCACAACCGAAGTCACCATCACCGCCACGGTGCGCACCACCGACCGGACCGGCGTCGAGATGGAAGCGCTGACCGCGGTGAGCGTGGCCGCGCTGACGGTGTACGACATGATCAAGGCCGTGGATCCGGCCGCCCGTATCGAGGACGTGCACGTGGTGCGCAAAGAGGGCGGCAAGACCGGCACCTGGACGCCCGCCTGATGCGCTCGGCGCGCGTCATCATCGCCTCCACCCGTGCGGCCAAGGGTGTCTACGAAGACCGCACCGGCCCCGTCATCGTCGACTGGCTGACCGGCCGCGGCTTCGACGCAGGGGATCCGGTGGTGGTCGCCGACGGCGTCGGGGTCAGCCGCGCGCTGTTCGCCGCCGTCGAAGCCCGCGTGCACGTCGTCATCACCTCCGGGGGCACCGGGATCTCGCCCACCGACCGCACCGCCGACGCCACCGCGGACATCGT
>Ga0075364_10000911_pt1 | contig 15609 bp, 11 predicted proteins | sample EndMetdeltDD1764_FD_71517 | JGI IMG/M metagenome (GOLD analysis project Ga0075364, IMG submission 71517) | Populus endosphere microbial communities from Tennessee, USA - Endosphere MetaG P. deltoides DD176-4 | ecosystem: Host-associated > Plants > Roots > Endosphere | place: USA: Tennessee...
ACCGCCTTCCCCGAGCTGCCGCGGTTCTGATGGCCGACACCTCCGACCTTCGCCCCGCCAACGAAGCGGAGCTCTGCGAGGCCATCGCCCAGGCCGCCTCGGCCGGCGAGCGCCTGGCAATCCGCGGCGGCGCCAGCAAGGCGGGTGTGGGCCGCCCGACGCCGGACGCGCGCACCCTCGATCTGCGCGGCTTTTCCGGCGTGATCGACTACGACCCGCCCGAGCTGGTGCTCACGCTTCGGCCGGGGACGCCGCTCGCCGAGGTCCGCGCCCTGGTGGCCAGCGAGAACCAGATGCTGGCCTTCGAGCCCTTCGACCATGGACCGATCTTCGACCAGCCTGAGGGGGCTGCGACCATCGGCGGCGTCGTGGCGGCCGGGGTCTCGGGCTCACAGCGCCTGTCGATGGGGGCGGCCCGGGACCATCTGCTCGGCCTGCGGGCGGTGTCCGGCCGGGCCGAGGCCTTCGTCGCCGGCGGCAAGGTGGTCAAGAACGTCACCGGCTACGACCTCTGCAAGCTCGTCACCGGAAGCTGGGGGCGGCTGGTGGCCCTCACCGAGCTCACCCTCAAGGTCCTACCCGCCCCGCGCACGACCGCGACCCGCCTTCTCACCGGCCTCGATCCCGCCCGGGCCACCGCCGCCATGGCCCAGGCTATGGGCTCGCAGGCCGACGTCGCCTGCGCCGCCCACCTGCCGGGACCCGAGCCGGTCACAGCCTTCCGCATCCAGGGGTTTTCGGCCTCGGTGGCGGCGCGCTGCGAGGCCCTGGCGCACACCCTTTCGGCCTTCGGGCCCCTGCACGATCCTGGCGCGGAGGGCGAGATCCTCTGGGCGTCCATGCGCACCCTCTCGCCGCTGCCCATCGAGGCGCCGCTGTGGCGGATCAACGTCGCGCCGAGCCGGGGCGCTGTCGTGGCGACGACGCTGGAGCGAGCGGGCGCCGCCTGGCTGATGGATTGGGCGGGGGGCCTGGTCTGGGCGGCCTTCGACGGCGAGGCGGCGACCGTACGCGCGGCGGCCGGGCAGGCCGGCGGCCACGCCCAGCTGATCCGCGGGCCCGAGGCGTTGCGCCTCGGCGCGCCGGCGCTGCATCCCCTCGCCCCCGCCGCCCAGGCGCTGGAGGCGCGGGTGCGGCGGGCCTTCGATCCGGCGGGCGTATTCGAGACGGGGCGGTTCTGACATGCGCACGGAGTTCACCCCCCAGCAGCTCGCCGATCCCGCCACCGCCACCGCCGCCGGGGCGATCCGCAAGTGCGTGCACTGCGGCTTCTGCACCGCCACCTGCCCCACCTACGTCCTGCTGGGCGATGAGCTGGATTCCCCCAGGGGCCGCATCTACCTGATGAAGCAGATGCTGGAGGGCGAGCAGCAGCCCACGGCCGAAGTGGTCAAGCACGTCGACCGCTGCCTCTCCTGTCTCTCCTGCGTCACCACCTGCCCCTCGGGCGTCGACTACATGCACCTGGTCGACCACGCGCGCAGCTACATCGAGGCGCGCTATCGGCGCCCCCTCCCCGATCGTCTGATGCGGACCTTGCTGGCGGCCGTCCTCCCATATCGTGGACGGGTGCGGCTGGGCCTGCGGCTGGCGGCCCTGGCGAGGCCGTTCAAGGGCCTGTTCCAGAAGGTCCCGGCGCTTCGACCGCTCGCGGCCATGCTGGCGCTGGCGCCAGGCCGACTGCCGAAAGCCGCCGCCTCAAGACCTGTCGCCGTCGCCGCGCCGGTGGGCCGGGTGGCCATGCTCGGCGGCTGCGTCGAGCCGGTCCTGCGGCCCCAGTTCCAGGACGCGGCCGCGCGCCTGCTCGGCCGCATGGGCTTCGAGATGGTCCCAGCGCCGGGCGAGGCCTGCTGCGGCGCGCTCGTCCACCACATGGGCCGCGAGGCCGCGGCGCAGGAGGCGGCGCGTCGCAACGTCGACGCCTGGACCCGGCTGATCGAAGCCGGCGGCCTGGACGCCATCCTGGTCACCGCATCGGGCTGCGGGACCATGATCAAGGACTACGGATTCCTGCTGCGCGAGGATGCAGCCTATGCCGCCAAGGCCGCTCAGGTCTCGGCCCTGGCCCGCGACATCTCCGAGTTCCTGGCCGAGCGCGAGCTGCCGCCGGGCGACGGACGCGGACTGACGGTGGCCTACCATCCGCCCTGCTCCCTGCTGCACGGCCAGAAGGTGGTGGATGCGCCGCGCCGCCTGCTCATGCAGGCCGGCTACCAGGTGCGCCTGCCCGCCGACGCCCACCTCTGCTGCGGCTCGGCCGGGACCTACAACATCCTCCAGCCCGAGATCGCCGCCCAGCTCGGCGCGCGCAAGGCCGCCACCCTCGACCGCCTGGCCGCCGATGTGGTGGCCACCGGCAATGTGGGCTGCGCCGTCCAGCTTGGCCCGCGCACCGGCGCCCCGGTGGTCCATACGGTCGAGCTACTGGACTGGGCGACCGGCGGGCCCGCCCCGGAGGGCCTGACGGCGAAGGCCTGAGGTTCGATCAGGCCCGCTTTTCGCGGGCGATCCCATAGTGGTCGATGTAGTCGCCGAAGGTCTCCTCGATCATCGCCTCGTCCAGGCCGTAGTCGGCCAGGCTGTAGCGCCGCGCGGGACCCTTGCCGTGCCGGTCGGTCTTGAGGAAGCTCTCCATCCTCGCCCTGCCCTCCGGCCGCAGGTCCAGGCCGAAGGCGTCGTAGACCCGCTCCGCCTGGCCGATCGGGTCGGCGATGAGCTGGGCGTAGTGGACGTCGATCACCGGGACCTCCGGATGGGCGGCCCGCCATTCGGTGACGTCCTTGAGGATCTTGGCCCACATCTTGATCATCGGCGGGCCAACGGTGCGGGGATCGACCTCCCGCTCAAGGCAAAGGCTCTGCAGCTTCCTCACCAGGCTGGCGACCGAGGCCATCACCTTTCCGGGGTCGCGGTGGTTGATGAAGATCCGCGCGTCGGGGAAGGCGCCGATCATGCTGTTCCAGGTCTTCAGGTGACCCGGCGCCTTGAGCAGCCAGCGGTCGAAGGTGCGCCCCTCCTGCAGGGTCTGCATCATGCCGATCTGCCAGGCGTAGGCGTCGGGGGCGCCAGCCTCGGCGATCTCGCCGAAGCCCGGCGTGTTGAAGAACGCCCCGTACATCGTCGCGCAGGAGGCCTCCTGCAGGAAGACGCACTCCTCCGGCATGGACGCCGCATAGGGGTGGATTTCGGTGACGTCGGGGGCGGTGAAGCCCTGGAAGTCGAGCACCTTCTGGTAGAAGGCGGTGCGCTGGGCCTCGGCCGCGCTGTCGGCGGCGGGCGGCGGAACCGGAATGGCGGCCTGGGCGGCGGTGGCCGACAGGTTGGCCGGGTCCTGGGCCAGCAGGGTGTGCAGGAAGGTGGTGCCGGTACGGCCAAGACCGGTGCCGATCATCGGCCGCACGATCGCTGCGCCCTCCGGCCGCGAGGCCCGCCAGGCGACCTGTCTCAGGCGGGTGCAGAGCATGACGTGAAGGCGCGAGCGCACCCGGCCTCGGCCGCGCGCATCGAGGCCGGATTCCCGGTCCAGCCCGTGGCAGACCCGGGCGAACCGCTCGCGGAAGGCGGCTTCCCCCCAACGCGCGCCGCCCCAGTCGGCAAGGCCAGTCGCCGCCTGCGCCGCCGCCATCAGGGGAGCCGCCGCCAGCTCGCCGGCGAAAGGCTCGAGCGCAGCCTCGTAGGGCGCGAAAGACAGGTCCATGAATCCTCCTGGCGACCGTCTTAGCGGCCTTCGTGCGACTAAGCAGGTTTGGCCGGGCGCGCGAAATGCCGGGTTCGCATTGACCGATGAGACGCAAGTCTAGAGGCGCAGCAACTCCGCCGGCTTGGCCGCCGCCATATGCGCCAGCGCCGCTTCCGAGACGCCCACATCCCACAGGCGCTCGAAGAACCGCTTCATGCCCGCCGCGGGGTGGGTGTAGTCCGAGCCCCAGCCATAGTCGCTGCCCAGGGTGCAGCGCTCGTGGCCGACCGCATGGATCATCCGCGCCTGCTCGAGCGGGCTCTTGCCCTGGTGGCCGAAGACCGGGTCGCAGGTAAGCGCGGTGAACTCGATGACCGCGCCAAGGTCGGCCAGTTCGCGGCACTGCTCGCCGGTCAGGCGCGGCCCGGCGAGCGGCTCGCCCGCGTGGGTCACCAGCACCGGACAATCCTTGGCGAACTCGCGCGCCACGACGTAGTGCTCCTGGGCGGTGGTGTGGCCGGTGGCCAGGATGGCGTCATAGCTCCTGACCAGGTCGACGACGGCCTTGACCGCCTCGGTGGGACGGCCGGTCTCGTCGATGACCGCGAGGCCGGGATCTGGGCCCTGGGCGGAATCCCTCGGCTGGTCGCGGCGAGCGTGGACGGTGGGAAGCCAGACGATCCTGGCCCCCATGGCCAGGGCCGCGCCGACCGCGTCCGGGTTCACGCCACCAGTGAAGTTGTCCGTACAAATCCCTCCGAACACTCGGATTCCCGGGACCTCGGCGTCCACGGTTGCGGCCACCTGAGGCGAGGCGAAGCTGTGGGATTTCAGGACCATGGCGCAGTGGCCGCAGGCCTTGGCCTCGCGCGCCGCGGCGATCGGGGCGATGGCGGTGTCATCGAAGGCGGTTTTGGTCGTCCCCAGGCTGTCGGGGCCGAAGTGGCAATGCAGGTCTATGGCGTTCTCGACGACGAGGCCCATGGGCAGCTCCTAGCTCGCGCGCTCCGCCTGCTCCAGCTTGAGCAGGTCCGCCGGCATGGCCCGGCCGCCCAGCAGGTAGAAGATCGCTCCGCCCCACATGGACAGCACCCCGATCATCAGGGCGTAGCGCAGGGATTCCTGGCCGAAGATCGGATGCAGGTGGTCGCTCATCATGCCGATGGCCAGCGCGCCCACCGAGGAGCCGATCCCCTGCCCGGCGATGACCGCGATCGCCGAGGCGACCGACCGCATTCGCGTGGGAACCAGGCTCTGCACGCCGGACACCAGCGGCGCCAGGAAGAAGGAGCTGCAAACGAAGCTCAGGCCCAGGCACACGAAGGCCAAGGTCGAGGACGTCACCAGCAGCGCTCCTAGAACCAGCGGAACCATCAGGGCGGTCACGGCGGCCGGCGCCCATAGCCGCAGCCTCGCATCGCGCCGCCCAGCGCGGTCGCTGACGAAGCCCCCGATCACCGTGCCAACGCCCGCCCCCAGCCCCATGCCGAGGCCCAGCATCAGGCCGATCTGGGTGGTGCTCAGGTGGTGAGAGCGGATGAAGAAGGCCGCCAGGAAGGTGGTCACCCCGCCGGTGCCAAAGCCGTAGCAGATCGCCCCCAGGATCAGCAGCCGAAGGGCCGGGGTCCGCAGGAAGTGCCGCGCGACTTCCGTCAGGCTCGCGCCGCCGCTGCGCTCGGCGCGCAGCTTGCCCGGCGCGCTCCAGCCCTCGCGAACGCCGATCGCCATGGCCAGCGCCAGCAGCATGCCCGGCGCCACCACCACGAACAGCGCCGTGCGCCAGTTGGCTACGTCGTTGATGAAGCCGCCCAGCATCAGCCCGCCCATGAAGCCCACCGCTGCGCCGGACGCGAAGACCGCCAACGGCAGGGCCCGTCGTTCGGGCGGGAAATGCTCGGAGATCAAGGCGTGGGAGGGCGGCTGGCAGCCGGACTCGCCCACCGCCACGCCCAGGCGCGCGAAGGCGAAGTGCGTGAAGTTCTGCGCCAGCCCGCCAGCCGCTGTGAACAAACTCCAGAGGGTCACGCTGCCCACCAGCACCCATTTGCGGGAGAAGCGGTCGGCCAGGGCCGCCAGGGCAAGGCCCGAGATCGAATAGGCGAAGGTGAAGGTGAATCCCGCAAGGAGCCCGATCTGGGTGTCGGTGAGGTGCAGGTCGCGCTTGATGGACTCGATCAGGATGATCGGCAGCTGTCGGTCGACGAAGTTGAGGATGTTGCCCAGCGTCAGGACGGCGACGAGCCACCATCCATAGGTGGCGTGCGATCTTCCCCGGCTTTCCTTGGAGTTCACGCTTCCCCCTTCGCCACAGACTCTCGAGGGACTGCGGGCCACGACAGGCTATGGCGGCGGCGGCCAGTTGGGCAACGGCCCATCTGGATCGACCAGGCCCCAGCCCCAGGGGAGTTCGGACGGCCGCGATGAGCCTGCGTCATGCCCCGCCGGCGGAAGCAGCGTTGCCAGCGGCGGGGGCGACCCCTACCGTCGCGCACAAGAAGACGACCAGCGGAGGCGACGTGGGCGAAGCGTTCACTCAGATCGAGCTTGAAACGGGCGGCCCGATCGCGCGCCTGACGCTCAACCGTCCCGACCAGCTCAACGCCCTATCCCCCACGCTCATCGACGAGTGCATCGCCGCCACCCAGCAGGTGATGGCCGACGGCGCGGTCAGGGTGATGATCGTCAGCGGCAAGGGCCGGGCCTTCTCGGCGGGGGTGGACCTGAAGGCCTCGGGCGCCCACGCCCACGATCCGGAGGCCAGGCGGCGCTTCTCCGCCCAGGCGCGCTACCTGATCCACCTATGGGAGACCATGCCGCAGATCACCGTGGCCAAGATCGACGGCTACTGCTTCACCGGCGGGCTGGAGCTGGCGCTCGGCTGCGACCTGCTGGTCTGCAGCGACCGCTCGGTGTTCTGCGACACCCACGCCAAGCTCGGCTTCAAATCCGGCTGGGGGCTCAGCCAGCGGGTGGTGCGGCGGATCGGCGTCCAGCGAGCCAAGGAGATGTCCTACACCGCAAGGCGCGTCCCGGCGGACGAGGCGGCGCGCATCGGCCTTGTGCTCGACTCGGTCCCGGCCGAGCAGCTCGACGCCCGGGTCGAGACCCTCGCCGAACAGATGATCGCCAACAGCGCCGGCTCCCTGGCGGCCTACAAGGACCTCTACTACCAGTCGCAGAACCGGCTGTACGTGGACGCCCTGCAGTTCGAATATACCGCCAACTATGTGATCAGCGACCGCAAGACACGCCAGGCGGCGGTGACCGCCGGACTTGGCTCGGGCAAGGGCTGAAGCGGGCGAGCGACGCCGTCGGGGGGAAATGAATGAGCGAAGAGACGCCGCAGGCGCGCGTGCCCTGGCGCGTATGGTGGGGGCTCGGCGTCCTGACCACGATCGGCGTCTTCGCCCAGATGGACCGGGTCGCCCTGTCCATCCTGATGCAGCCGATCAAGCTGGAGCTGCACCTGAACGACCAGGAGATGGGCCTCCTCTCCGGCCTCGCCTTCACCCTGTTCTACGCGACCCTTGGACTGCCCCTGGCGCGCCACGCCGACCGCGCGTCGCGCACGCGCCTGCTGGCGGCCTGCCTTGGGCTGTGGACGATCATGACCGCCCTGAGCGGGCTCGCACGCAGCTTCCCGCAGCTCTTCCTGGCGCGGGTGGGCGTGGGCGTGGGCGAAGCCGGCTCGGCGCCGGCCTCGCACTCCCTGATCGGCGAGTGGTTCCCCCGCCACCGTCGCGCGCTCGCGGTCTCGATCTTCCAGTGCGGCGCCGCCATCGGCATCAGCGCCGGCACGTTCATCGTCGGGGTCATGGCGCACCAGTTGGGCTGGCGGCTCTGCCTGCAGTTGATCGGGGTGGCGGGCATACCCTTGTCCTTGCTGGCCCTGCTCACGGTGCCGGAGCCGCCGCGCTCCAAGCAAGACGCGCTCGCCCAGGAGCCGCTGGGCCAGGCGGTGGGCGCCCTCATCCGACGCCCCGCCCTGGTCTATCTCGCCTTCGCCGCGTCCCTCTCTTCGCTGACCTCGTACGGCCAGGGCCAATGGATGGCGGCCTTCATGATGCGCAGCTTCGGGCTCAACCTGGCCCAGGTCGGCGCCTGGGCTGGCCTGTCCGCTCTCGTCGGCACCGTCCTGGGGACCTTGGCCGGCGGGGTCTTGGCGGTGTGGCTCACGCGGCGCGACGCGCGCTGGGAGCTGTGGATTCCCGCCATCGCCATGGCCCTCGCCACCCCCTTCACCGTCGGCATGGTGCTGGCCCCCTGGCTGTGGCTCAGCCTGACCTGCAAGATTTTCGTGGGCGTGCTGATGTCGCTCGGCGCCGGCGTGGCCCTCGCCGCGGTGCAGTCCTTCGTCGAGCCCAACCGCCGGGCCACGGCGATCGCGCTGGTGCTCTTCCTCCAGTCCATGCTGGGCCTGGGGCTGGGTCCCTATCTGGTTGGACTGGTCAGCGACCTGCTGACCCCCACGTTTGGGCAGGAAAGCCTGCGTTACGGGATGGCCGCCGTCTGCCTCGCGATGGTCGGCTCGGTGGCGCTCTACATCCTGTCCGCACGCATCAGCGCGCGTGATCGGCTGAACTGACGGACGAGGCGGACGGGTCGGCGAGCGTCTCGCGGCCAAGGTCGGCGATCCGGCGCGCGCCAGTCAGGGCCATGGCCACCCGCAGCTCGGCCTCGATCAGCGCCAGCAGGTGGGCGACGCCGGCCTCTCCCGCCGCCCCCAGGGCGTAGGCCCAGGCGCGACCGAGCAGGACGCCGTCCGCGCCCAGCGCCAGCATGCGCGCCACGTCCAGGCCCGAGCGCACGCCGCCGTCGGCCAGGATGGTCAGCCGGTCGCCCACGGCCTGGGCGATCCGCGGCAAGGCCCAGGCGGTGGAGGGCGCGCCATCGAGCTGGCGCCCGCCGTGATTGGAGACCACCAGGCCATCGGCGCCCAGGCGCACCGCCTCGCGGGCGTCGGCCTCGTCCAGGACGCCCTTGACGATCAGGGGGCCGGACCAGGCCTTTCGGATCGCCTCCAGGTCCTTCCAGGTCACGGTGGGATCGAAATTCTCGCGCATCCAGCCGAAGAAGTCCTCGATCCCGCTGGCGCCGCCAAGCACCGGGGCGACGTTGCCCAGGCTGAGCGGGCGGCCGCGCAGCGCCACGTCCCAGGCCCAGGCGGGGCGCTGCATGGCCTGCCAGGTCCGGCGAAGGGCGCCCCCCGGCCCGGGCGCGCCGGCCAGGCCCGACCGGATGTCGCGATAGCGCGTGCCGGGCGTGGGCATGTCGACGGTGAAGACCAGCGCCGAGCAGCCGAGATCCTGGGCGCGGGCCAAGAGCTCGGCCATGAACCCGCGATCCCGGATCATGTAGAGCTGGAACCAGAAGGGGCGCTTGACCGCCCCGGCCACTTCCTCGATCGCGCAGGCCGAGACGGTCGAGAGGCAGAAGGGAACGCCCGCCCCCTGCGCCGCCCGCGCGGCCTGGACCTCGCCGCGCCGGGCGGTCAGTCCCGCCAGGCCGATCGGGCCCAGCGCCACCGGGATATTGAGCCGCTGACCGAACAGCTCGGTCGCGCAGTCGATGTCGGAGACATCCCGCAGGACGCGCTGGCGCAGGGTCACCTGAGCCAGGTCCGAGAGGTTGCGCCCTAGCGTCACCTCGCCGAAGGCGCCCCCATCGATGTACTCGAAGAGGAAATGCGGCAGGCGTCGGCGCGCCAGCTCCCGATAGTCGAGGGCCGAGGCCGCCTTCATCCGTTCATCCCCCGCCGTCCTGCCGAGCCGAACGCTTATACGTTCAGAATCGGGCGGGCGTCAGATCTCGACCATGACCTCGTCGTTCTCGACCCAGGCGCGATAGACCGGAACCGGCGTGGTGGCCGGCGGCTCGTCGGGCTGCCCGTCCTTCAGGGAGAAGCAGCTGGCGTGACGCCAGCACTCCACCACCTTGCGCTCGGCATGCAGCCAGCCGTCGGACAGCTTGACGCCTTCATGGCTGCAGGCGTCGAGGATCGCGAAGACCTCCGAACCCATGCGCGCCACGCAGACGGGCGTCATGCCGGCGGCGACGCCGGTGACGTCGTTGTCCCGCAGATCGCTTAGCGCGCACACCCGGAACACCTGGCGCTTGGTCTCATCGGTCATCGATCTCTCCCCGGTGACTGGCTTTTGAACATTGGTCAAATCCTCTAGATTGAAGGCCCGCACGCCACAAGCGGGCACGCCAAGCGGCTTGTGCTAATAGAGGCGCCCATGAGCTCCCTGCCCGTCCCCAGCGCCGATCGCCCGCAACTGACGGTCGCCGAAATCATCCGAACGGCGATGCTGCTGCTTGAGCATGGCGACGTCGATCGGCTCACCATCCGCGCCCTCGCCAGGCAGCTGGGGGTCGCCCCCGGCGCGGTCTACTACTACGTCGAGAGCAAGGAAGACCTGCTGCACCAGATCGGCCAGGCCATCATCGCGGCGGCGCCCGTTCCGCCGCCGGGTCCCTGGAGAGAGCGCCTGCGCAGCCGGATCAAGGGGACGGTGGCCACCTTCGCCCGGTTCCCGGGATCGGACGCCCTGGCGGGCTCGGCCGAGCCCTGGCGCCGGCCGGCGGGGGAGCACACGCCCATGGCCGAGATCCTCGGGGAGGCCGGGGTTCCCGCCGCCGAGATCGAGCAGGCGGAGTTCGTGGTCACCCTGTTCACGGCCGGCGCGCTGCGGCTGGCGGAGATCCAGCGCCGCGAAGGGGCCAACCCGCCGCTCGCCGAGAGCGCGGACCTGGACACGGCGATCAGCACCCTGATCGCGGGCCTCGAGGCGCGGCACAAGCTCGCCTGATCCGGGACCGGGCGGCGCCGCCCTCCTCCACGTCGGCCGTTGACAGATCGCGGTTCTAGGCGGATGTTTGAACGCTGTTCAACAACATAGGGAGGAGTTCGCAGATGGCTCTCGATATCGGCCCTGACGGCCCGTCCGAACGGTTTCTCGTCATCTCCTGCGACTGTCACACCCAAGGTCGCGCCGAGGACTACCGCCCCTACATCGAGCCCAAATTCAGGGATTCCTTCGAGCAATGGGCGGCCGAGTCGCTGCCGCCGGGCTACGAAGGCCGCGAGAAGATGTTCGCCTCGGGCAACGAGCACACCATCTATCCGCAACGCTCGCGGGCCTTCCACGAACACGAGTGGGTGAAGGCCGGCGCCGAGCGGGCGCTGTTCGACTTCCAGCGCCGGATCGTGGAGATGGAGCGCGACGGCATCGTCGGCGACGTGGCCATCCAGCAGGGCTACCCCTTCTCGAACTTCGGCGGCGCGCCCTACGGCACCAAGTACGACTGGCCGACCCGCAAGGCGGGGGTTCGCGCCGCGAACCAGTGGCTGGCGGATCGTTGCGCCGAGAACCCGGGCCGCCACGCGGGCCTGGCCCTGATCCCCGACATGGACGACATCGAATACTCCGCCAAGGAGATCGATCGTCTGTTCCACGCCGGCCTCAAGGGCGGGATCATGCTGCCCTTCAGCCCGACCTATGAATGGCCGGCCTACAACCACGAGCGCTACTACCCGCTGTGGGAGGTGCTGAACGAGCACAAGCTGGCGGTGCACACCCACCTTGGGACGCTGTTCGGCGGCGCGCACACCACCATCGAGGGTCCGGGCGGCGACGTCATCGACGGCTACGAGAACCACTTCCGCTCGGCCCGCCCGTTCTGGTGCATGTATTTCGGCGGCGTCTTCGAGCGCTATCCGAACATCAAGTTCAGCTTCACCGAGCACGGCATCGAGTGGATCCCGGAGATGATCCGGCACATGACCACCGGCTTCTATCGCGAGCTGGAGGCCTTCAAGGAGCAGATGGACGGCGCCGAGATCCGCTGGCGCGACCATCAGCTGAGCCCCATCGACGTGTGGAAGCGCCAGGGCTTCGCCGGCGCCTCCTTCATGCCCAAGGCCGAGGCCGATCGCCGCCATGAGCTGGGCGTCGACAAGATCATGTGGGGCTCGGACTATCCCCACATCGAAGGAACCTGGCCCAACACCCGCATGAAGCTGGCCCGCGCGCTGGCGAACATGCCCAAGGAAGAGAAGGCCCTGATCCTCGGGGAGAACGCCCTGCGTTGCTACGAGACGGCCTTCGACGAGAAGCAGCTGCGCGAGGCGGCCTCGCGAGTCGGCATCCTGGCCGAGCAGGTCTAGGAGAGACCAACCGGGAGGCGAGCCCGCTCGCCTCCCGGCTTGCCGCGGCCTCCAGCCCTAGGCCCGCCATACGCGAAAAATGCGTCCCTGTTGCGCCCACGCAACGAGGCGAGCGCCGACGCAACAAATTTGACCGGAACGCCCCCTACGCCATTGACATCGCACGCGGTGCAGGAAAGGGTTTGAACGTCGTTCAGCGACGAGGGGGAAATATTGCCGCTCTCGACCCGGGTCTGAGCGGCGCATCCGACGGCATCCCACAACCAAACAGACAGGCGCCTTCGGCGCGCCTTTAGAAAACAATCGACTTCAAGTCGTTCATAGGGGGAAGAAATGGACAAAAAGACCGAGGGTCATTTCCGGCGCGCGCTTCTAGCTGCGGCCAGCGTCCTCGTGGGGGCAGGCGCCGCCCATGCCGCACCGAAAGCCGCGGATCCGACCACGATCCAGGAAGTCGTCGTCACCGCCGAGCGCCGCTCCGAGTCCTTGCAGAACGTGCCGATCGCCATCACGGCGGCCACCGGAGAGGAGATGGCCAAGCGCGGCCTCTCGCGCCTGGAAGACATCAACCGCATCGCGCCGGCCGTGAGCCTCTCGCGCATCGGCATCTTCATGCAGCCGGTGATCCGCGGGGTGACCACCAACGTCACCAACTTCGGCGAGAACAACATCGCCATCTATCTCGACGGCTTCTACATCCCCTCGAGCCGCGGCCTGAACCTCGAACTCGCCAACCTCCGGCAGGTCGAAGTGCTCAAGGGCCCGCAAGGCACCCTGTTCGGCCGCAACGCCACCGGCGGCGCCATCCTGGTGCAGACCCTCGACCCCTCCCTCACCGAGCGGTCCGGCCGCGTGATGGGCCAGATCGGCAACTTCAGCGACAAGCGCGCCCAGCTCTATTTCTCGACGCCGATCTCCGACACGCTCGCCTTCAACTTCGCCGGCAGCTACCACAAATCCCACAGCTACCTGAAGGACATCGGCGGGTTCGACCCGGCCCCGATCAAGCTCTACTCCGCGCGGGCCAAGCTGCTCTTCCAGCCGACCGACAAGTTCACCGCCATCGCCGCCCTGGAAACCTCGGAAGTCTCCGACGGCCGTGCGAACGCGCCGACAGGCGTCGCCCACATCCTTTCGAAGCTGCTGTTCCCGACCGTCCCGATCGCGACCGGCGTGAACCAGACTTCCTACAGCCACCAGCAGATCAACGAAGTCTTCGAGAACATCGCCAGCCTGAAGATGACCTACGACTTGGGCTTTGCGAAGCTGTCGTCCTACAGCTTCCGCCAGCTCGAACGCAGCGAGCTTGACCAGGAAGCGGCGGACCTGACGCCGGCCCACCTGGTCGACTCCTACCTGCATGAACGCTGGAACACCTTCACCCAGGAATTCAACCTGACCTCCGCGGGCGAAGGCCCCCTGCAGTACGTCCTGGGCGCCTACTACTTCCACGCCAAGCAGAAGAGCCCCTACGACTCCGTCGTCAGCGTCTTCGGCGCGCCGCTGACGCGCTCGTCGTTCAGCAACCAGGCCACCAAGGCCTACGCGGTCTACGGCGACGGCACCTACAAGCTGGGGGACAATCTCTTCCTCACGGCGGGCCTGCGCTACAGCACCGAAGAGAAGGTCGCCACCTACTTCGAGGGCTCGGGCGTCTCCGACGGGACCTACACGGTCAAGTCACACTCGCTGACGCCGCGCGGCGTGATCCGCTATGCGGTCGACGATCGCTCCAACGTCTATGGCTCGGTCAGCAAGGGCTTCAAGAGCGGGTTCGTGAACGCCAACGCGCCCTTCTCCAACGTGCGTCCCGAGAAGATCACCGCCTACGAGGTGGGCTACAAGACGGCGCAACGCTCGTTCCGCTTCGACGCGGCGGCCTACTACTACGACTACACCGACCTGCAGGTCTCGACGGTGTTCATCAATCCCGTCACCAATGTGCAGAACTCGCTGACCACCAATGCGGCGACCGCGAAGATCTACGGCGCCGAAATCCAGCTGACCGCCCAGCCCCTCCCGGCGCTGAACGTGACCGCGGGGCTCGGCTACACCCACGCGCGCTACGGCCGGTATACAAACGCCACGGTCAATGTGCTGTCGGCGGCCGGGCTGAACACCACAACCTGCGGCACGACGCTCTGCACCCAGGACTGGAGCGGCCTGCGGATGGCGCGCTCGCCGGACTGGACCGCCAACCTTGGCGTCGACTACACGATCCCGCTGTCCTTCGGCGACCTCGTGCTGGCCGGCAACGCCTCCTACCAGAGCTTCTTCCTGCCCAGCCGCAGCGACAAGGGCCTGAACGGGACGGGCTATCGCTACGGCCAGCCCGCCACGGGTCAGCTCAGCCTCCAGGCGGCCTGGAACTCCCCGGACCATCGCTGGAAGCTCACCGTCTACGGCGACAACCTGTTCAACACCAACGTCGCCTACTCCAAGGCCGGGCAGTCCTTCGGCGACACGGTCAGCTACAACTGGCCGCGCACCTACGGCACGAAGATCGAATACAACTTCTGACGAGACGGGCGGGCGGCCTTGGCCGCCCGCCTATTCCGCGGCGACCGCCAGCGGCGCGGCGCGGCCAGGCGGCGGCGCATCCACGGTCTTCATCAGGACCAGGCACAGGGCCGCGACCAGCAGCCCTCCCCAGTACATCGGCGCATAGGACCCAAAGCGGTCGAAGGCCAGACCCGCCAGGGTGGGACCAAGGCCGGTGGAGATCGCCATGGCGCTGTTCATGGCGCCGAAGACGACGCCGAAGTCCTGCGGCCGGAACAGCCGACCGGAGAAGCAGGCGATGGCGGTGAGCAGGCCCCCGTCCGTCGCCCCGATGGCCGCGCAGGCGGCGAGCGCCCACCAGACCTGGAGGTGCAGCAGGCCCAGCAGCACGCAGGCCAGGGCGAAGACCGTCATGATCACCGCCGACACCTTGAAGATCGACAGGCGGTCGAACAGCCAACCCACGCACACCTTGCCGATCATCGAGGCCACCCCGGCGACGCCGACGATCTTGGCCGCCTCGATGGGGCCAAAGCCGCGGTCGGTGAGCGCCGGCGAAAGGTGCACCATGTCGCCCAGCGTCATGGTCTTGGCGACGAAGATGACGAAGGCCAGCTTCAGGAAGGTGGGGGAACGGAACACCGCCCAGACCGAGGCGTCCTTCGGCTTCGCCTCGCCCGCGTCCGCCGCGGCGGGCGGCTTGCGGGGCAGGCGCTCACGGCGGTCGAAGAAGAAGAACAGCGCCAGCGCGAACATCGAGCCGTACCAGATCAGCGCCAGCAGATCGAAGGCCAGCCGCCAGCCGTAGGCGCTGATCAGATAGCGGGAGAGCGCCGGGGCGAAGGTCGCCGCCAGGCTTTGCCCAGACAGCGCCAGCGCGGTCGCCAGGCTCCGGTGGCGCTTGAAGACCGCCGGCAGCACCGAGAGCCAGATCACCGGCCCGATCAGCATGGTCGCCACGGCCTTCAGCATCCAGAGCGCGATCCAGACATGAATGTCGCCGTTGGCCAGCGACAGCACCGCCGTGGCCATGCCGCCCAGCACGCAGCCGATGAGCGCCAGGGTGCGGGCGTTCATCAGATCCGTGAGACGTCCGATGAAGGGCGAGGAGAACACCCCCAGCACCAGGGAGATCGAAAAGCCGATGGAGACCTCGGTGCGGGACCAGCCGAATTCATTGGCCAGGGGCGTCATGAACTGGCCCAGGGCGAAGAGCGCCACCGACGGCCCGGAGACCCCGACGGCGCAACTCAGCACC
>Ga0075364_10000912_pt1 | contig 15608 bp, 9 predicted proteins | sample EndMetdeltDD1764_FD_71517 | JGI IMG/M metagenome (GOLD analysis project Ga0075364, IMG submission 71517) | Populus endosphere microbial communities from Tennessee, USA - Endosphere MetaG P. deltoides DD176-4 | ecosystem: Host-associated > Plants > Roots > Endosphere | place: USA: Tennessee...
TCGATGGCCACGACCATCCTTCGCTGGTTCGCACCGGCACACCCGCCACCGCCCGCCGCGTCGCCTATGTCTTTCCCGGACAAGGGGGCCAGCGTCCCGGCATGGGTCGGCTCTTCTACGACACGATCCCCGCCTTCCGGGCCGAGGTGAACCGATGCGCCGAGGCCTTCGGCGCGCAGCTCGGCGAGTCGCCGCTGAATTACCTTCTGGACGAACATCTTTCGGCCGAAGACAACGCGGGTACCGTCCAGCCCGCCCTGTTCACCCAAATGGCCGGGCTGGCCGCGATGTGGCGATCAGTCGGGATCGCGCCGCACGTCACCGTCGGGCACAGCCAGGGGGAAATCGCCGCGGCCTATGTGTCCGGGAGTATCACGCTGACCGACGCCGTCCGCATCGTGGGTATCCGTGCCCGCGCCGCCGACGAGATCGCCTCCGACGATTACGCGATGGCCGTCGTCGCCGCCGACCGCGACACCTGTGAGGACCTGTTGGCCCGCTGCTCGGGTTGGGCGCAGCTGTCGGTGGTCAACTCGCCGAGCATGGTGGGAATTTCGGGTGATCGAGAAACGGTGCAGGGCATTGTGGATACCCTCACCGAGCGCGGTACCTTCGCGCGACTCATCCGCGTCGAGTATCCGGCGCACACCAGCCTGATCAACGAGCTCGCCGACAAGGTGTGTGCGACAGCGCAAGAACAACTCGAGAATCCGAAGTTTCTCGACACGGATATCCCCTGCGTCGGCGCCACGCTCGGCGGTCCCATCACGCAGGACCTGCCGGTCGACGAATATTGGTTCTGGAACCTGCGCAACACGGTTCGGTTCGATAAGGCGATCGCGGCCGCGTTGCCGTTGGGCGTGGACACGTTTGTCGAGTTGGCCGAGCATCCCGCGCTGCAGTTGGCGATCCAAGAGAACCTTGCCGAGGTGCCGGACGAGCGCGCGACGATGGTGGTCGGCACGTCGAACCGCACGGCCACCGATCTGGGTGAGTTCACCCGCAATCTCGCGCAATTGGCCGTGCACGACCTGGATTACTCGTGGGAGTGCTTGCGCGTCGAGTCCGATGGCACCGTCGCGTTGCCGTTGCGCGATTTCCCGAACACCGCGATGAATGACACCCGGCTGTGGTTGGAATACACCCACACTGGGACCCAACAGGCCGAGCAACCCCCCGACCCATCGCCGGGCGCCCCAACCGCGAAAACCACGCCGGTGCGCCTGCTCGTCGAGGAGTGGGTCCGGCTGTCGCAACGCTCACTCCTTCCGCCGCGTGCCATCGGAATCATCGACCACACCGGAGCCTGCGCGGAACTGGCCGCCGCCCTCCGCGTTGGGGCCGCAGAGCTGGGCGCGACGGCCCGCGTCGTCGATGCCGAAAAGGACACAGCGCGTGGTGATCTCAACACGCTGGTGATCCTGGTCCCGCCATCGCCCAAACAAGATGTCGAGGCCGCTGCGGCCGAGGTCGCCACGTTCTTTGGCAACCGCGTGTGGTGGCCGGGCGTAAGCGATGGGATTGCCGACTGCTGGCTGGTGACGGTGGGCGGTGAGGCCGTGCGTCCCGACGATGCGCCCCCGGACGCGGTGCACGCGGCGATCAGCGCGGGCTTCCGCAGCGTGGGCGCCGAGCACCCGGGTGTGGGATTCCGTCACCTCGATCTGCCCGCCGCGGTCGGGGCCCCCGGGACATCGGGAACGTCGGCATCGGTCAACGCGATCCTCGCGGCGCTGCACACCGGGGACGAGCCGGAGCTGGCGTTCCGCGACGGCGCCCTGCACGCGAAGCGCATCGTGGACGCCGATACGGCCGCCGCCGACTCGGCCCAACGACCCCCAGACCATGTGCTCATCGTCGGGGGGACCGGAAATCTCGGGCTAGAGTTCTGCGAGCACTTCGCTCGCCGCGGCGCGCGGCGAATCACCCTGGTAAGCCGATCCGGCGAGACGGCCGCGGTCGCGGATCGACTGCGCCGGATTCGTTCGGCGACGTCGACGCTGATTCGCGTCCCCAGCTGCGACGTCGGCGACCAAGCGGCGGTAGCGCGGCTGGGCGCCGAAAACCAAGACGCGGCCGCCGACCTGATTATCCATGCCGCCGTGGACTATTCGGCCGTCGCCTTCGACGACATCACCGCCGAGAAGGTCGACCAAGCGCTAAGGGCCAAGGTGGTCGGCATCGATCGGGTCCTGGCAGCGTTCCCCCGGACCGACGACTGTCGCATTCTGCTCTGCTCCTCGGCACGGGCGACGATCGGCGGTCGCGGCCAGGTCGTCTACGCGGCGGCCAATCGAATGCTGGACGCGATGGCGCACCGGCTACGGGCCGAGGGGCTCGATTGTGTTGCGGTGCAGTGGGGCCAGTGGACGGTTCATTTTGAGCTCGACGACGCCAGCACCGCACAGTTGGCCGGTATCGGTGTGGTTCCGATGGCTCCGGCCGACGCGCTCGCGGTGGGGATGCGGCCGCTTCGCAGAAATGCCATCGTCATGGCATTCGACCTCGGCCGTACGCGGCCGATCCTGGAAGTCTTCGGATACGGCCCGTTGCTGTCCCAGCTGACCGCGCCGGAGGGCGAACACGCCGAACTCCCGGCGCCCGGTGCGGCGTCGGATCCCCGGGAACGGTTGATGAAGCTGCTGGCCCAGGCCATCGGCGTCGACCGCGCCGACACGATTGACGCGGAAGCCCCCATGGTCGCCATCGGCCTGGATTCGTTGCAGGCACTGGAATTACGCCGTCGCGTCAAGGTCGAGTTCGATCACGACCTCGAGGTCTCGGATCTGCTCGGCGGGGCATCCGTGGCGGACGTGCTGGCGCAGCTGAGCGGTTAGCCGCGCAGGCTCCTGGGCCGCATGTCGGTCCAGTGCTCGTCTATGTAACCCAGGCAATTTGCACGGGTGTCGTCGCCGAACACCACGCGCCAGCCCGCGGGGACAGCGACCAACGCCGGCCACAGGCTGTGCTGACCCTCGTCGTTGGTCAGCACGTAGAACGCGCCGTCCTCGTCGTCAAACGGATTGATACTCACCGCTTCTCCCCCGTGGTGAATCCGTGACCGCCGCCCCGGCGCCCAGCACCCGATCGGACAGCAGTCCCAGGCAGCTTAGGTTGGGAAAACCCGGGCCCTCGTTGACGCCGGACAGGTTGGGCAGGACCAGTTTCGGGGCCACGCCCGCCACGGCCAAGTCGTGGCCGATCGACTCCTCCAGCCGCTCGCACGTCAGCGGGCCGCCCAACCCCAGCTCCAGCAGGTCCACGGCATCGGGATGCAACAGCGGCACGAACCACAGCGGATCGGCACCGGATCCGTCGACGACCAGGTCGAAGCGATGCAGCGTCTCGAGCGGTTCGCCGCAGTTGTCGGTGCACAGCGTGATCCAGATGCGGCCGTCGCGCTCGGCCACGCGTGCGACGCGCCCGCGCAGGTGCTTGATCCGCTCGTCGGCGAGCAGTGACTCCTGGACCCGCGCGGAGAAGACACCGCGGTCGGTGCGGGCAATGCAGTCGCGCCGTTCGGCCTGGGTGAGGCTGCGCCAGCCCGTCGGATCGGAAAACAGCGAGTTCTCGAAGAAGCCCTCACCCCGGGTGAACAGCGTTGCCTGCGGCGAGATCGCCGTGATCGCCGAAACCCGGTGATGGAAAAGCTCATTGAGCATCGATGCCGCGGTCTCACCGCCACCGATGACCGCAACGTTTTCGGCGACAATCCGGTCGTGGCGTGAGGCCCGCTGCCAAAATTGGGCGATCGACAACACCCGCGGGTCACCCGACAGCATCGACCGCTCCGGCTGACCCGGGCCGGTGATCATCAGGCTGTCCGCGGACACGCTCGACTCGGGCGTGTGCAATACCCAGCGCGATCCGTCGACCGAGATCTGATCCACTTCCCCGCGAACGACTTTCAGGCCCACCACATCGGCGACCCAGCTCAGGTACCCGGCCCACGTGTCGTGGGTGGGCGCCGGCCGCCCCCGGTCGATCCAGCCCACGAATTGGTCGGTGGCAACCAGGTGCGACTGCCAGCTGAACCGCGTCATCCGCTCGTCGACCTCGCCGTTGCGGCCACGTACCAGCGTCGATCGGTAGGGGAAGCCGACGTCCTTTTCGGGGCTGGTGCCCAGTCGCTGCCGACCGTCGGTCCAGCCGCCGCCGGCCCGCCAGTTGGCCGCCACTCCGGCGCGTTCGACGGCGACGACCTCGGGCACCTCGACGCCCATCTCGCGCAGCACCGCCGCCTTCGCGGCAACTGCGACCGCCTTCGCGCCGGCCCCGACGATCGCGAGCGTCCCGCTCATCGTGCACCCGCCAACGGGAGTGAGCTCGCGGCGGCTTTACGCACGACCCACACCCCCAAAGATTAGCTCAGGCTGTCCTAACTTCGTGTACGGTACCCTATGTTCGCAAGGCAGAACACGCCTGCCCCCAACGGAGCCGCCGAGTGCCTGTGACCTCTCCCCAACCGCCCGAAGCCGCGGCACAGCCCGCGTCGCTGCACGGGTTCGTCCCGTTTCCGCGGCAACGCGCGGCCGCGTACGCGGCGGCCGGCTACTGGACCGGCCGCACCGTCGATTCCGTGCTGCGCCATGCCGCCAGGACATGGCCTGACCGCGTCGGAGTCGTAGACGTCGCGGGCAGCCATACGTACGCCGAACTGGACACACTGGTCGACCGGGCCGCCGCCGGCTTCGCCGCCCTCGGCATCGCGCCCGGCGACCGGATGCTCCTGCAGCTGCCCAATTCGTGCCGGTTCGCGGTCGCGCTGTTCGGTCTGCTGCGCGCCGGAGCCATCCCGGTGCTGTGCCTGCCCGGCCATCGATTCAGCGAACTCAGCCACTTCGCGAAGGTCGGCGATGCGGTCGGGTTGGTCATCGCCGACTCGGCGGGTGGCTTCGACTACCGCCCGATGGCAGAGCAGTTGGTCGCCGCGCACCCGGGGCTGCGGCACGTCGTCGTCGACGGGGAACCCGGTCCATTCCTGTCGTGGTCGGCGCTGCCCGACGGGCACACCCCTGAGATCGCGGTCGACACCGCCTCCCCCGCGTTGCTGCTCGTTTCCGGCGGCACCACCGGCACGCCGAAGCTCATCCCGCGCACCCACGACGACTATGTCTACAACGCCACCGCGAGCGCCGAGCTGTGCCGGCTGACGAGCGACGATGTGTATCTGGTCTCCTTGCCGGCCGCGCACAATTTTCCGCTGGCCTGTCCGGGCATCCTGGGCGCGATGACCGTCGGCGCCACAATCGTTTTCAGCACGGATCCGAGTCCCGAGGCCGCGTTCGCCACGATCGAGCGTCACCGCGTTACCGTGACCGCGCTGGTGCCGGCGCTGGCCAAGCTATGGGCGCAAGCCTGCGACTGGGAACCGGTAACCCCAAAGTCGCTGCGGCTCTTGCAGATTGGCGGGTCCAAGCTGGATCCCGAGGATGCGCGCCGGGTACGCGATGCGCTGACCCCCGGGCTGCAGCAGGTATTCGGCATGGCCGAGGGGCTGCTCAACTACACCCGGCTCGACGATCCTCCCGAGCTGCTCGAGCACACCCAGGGCCGGCCACTGTGCGCGGCCGACGAACTGCGTGTCGTCGACGCCGACGGCCTGCCGGTGGTGCCCGGAGAGGAAGGCGAACTGTTGGTGCGCGGGCCCTACACGTTCAACGGCTACTTTCGCGCCGAGCGCGACAACGCGCGCTGCTTCGATCCCGACGGCTTCTTCCGCAGCGGCGACCTGGTGCGCCTGCGCGAGGACGGTTACCTGGAGGTCACCGGTCGGGTGAAAGACGTCATCTGCCGCTGCGGTGAAACCATCTCCGCCCAGGGCCTCGAAGAGCAGCTGCTGAGCCACCCGGCGATCTGGTCGGCCGCGGCGGTTCCGCTGGCCGACCCCTACCTTGGCGAAAAGATTTGCGCCGCCGTCGTTTTCGGCGGGCCGCCGGTAACCCTGGCCGAGTTGAACGCCTACCTTGACGAACGCGGGGTCGCCGCACACGCCCGACCCGACCTGCTGGTCCCGATGCCGGCCCTGCCAACCACGCCCATCGGCAAGATCGACAAGCGGGCGATCGCCCGCCAGGTCACCAGTTCGGCTTAACCGCCGAAGGTTTCGCTCCGGGCGATCGAGCACGGGTCGGCCAGCGGAATGACGAGAACCGACGGGGTCTGCCCACCCTGGCGGACGCGATAGCTGCCGCCGGTCAGGGCCTGCCGCGCGGGCCGGGTGGGCACCAGATGCGGGAAGTCGTACGTGGTAAGGGTGAGCCGCAGCCGGTGATCGGGATCGAGAACCGCGGCGGTCGGGAAGATTTCGATGTCATAGCGGGTCAACTCGCCGGGGACGATCGGCCGAACGGCGGCGCGGGTGCTCAGGTGATGCGGTCGCAGTACGGCGCCATCGGGCAGGAACCACGTGCGATCCGGGTCCAGGTCGCGGTGCGAGCCGAGCAGCGCCCCCTGCGTGAGCGGGCGGCTGGCGCCGTCGGGCGCGACATCGTCGAGGTGGGCAACCCAAAGGGTCTCGGTGGTGTTGGCCGCCGCATACACCGTCAGGACGATCGGCCCGGCAAGCACCGTGGGCGACGTGAACGGCTCCGTCGTATAGGTCAGCGCGCCGCGCTGCAACCGCCGGTTGTCGGAGTCGTAGCGGATCCGCCTGCCCAATTGGGCGGCGGTGAAGCCGGGCAGGCCCAACGTCCACTGCTCTAGGCTACGGCCCGAAAGCGGGCCCCGCGCCGTGTAATTCAAGGTCGACACGGTTTCGTCGGCAACCGGCTCCCGGCTCAGCAAGCCGGCCGCCGAGAGATAGAAGCGGGTGGGCGTCGCTTCGACTACGGGATAGGCGCGGGTGTGGAACCAGTGCGGGCTGCCGACTGCTTGAAAAGTGAACGGCGACCCGTCCATCGCGGCTTCCGCGTCGTCCTTCAGCCAGTAGTCGAACCATCGCAGCTGCAGCGCGTTGAGGTGCAGCCCGCCGAAGTCCGAGACGTGATACCACGGCCCCATCATCAACCGAATCCGTTCCGACACGGGCTGATCCGGCTCCATCTGCGCACGGGCCGGCCGCCCCGAGCCGGCGTTCTGCAGGGCCGCGTAGTTGAGCGGCGCGCCGCGCTGAAAGGCATCGTGCCAGCCACCGACCAGGAAGACCGCCACACCGTTGGCGGCGATGTCCGCCAGGACCAGGCCCGGCCGCATCGCGTCCCAGAACGACCCGTCGTACGCCACCGCACCGCCCGCGATCGCGTCGGCGATGAGCGGCTCGAAATAACGGCGCTGATCGCGCCCGCGCTGTCGCACCGCGGCCAGCCCGCCGCCACGCGGTCGCGGATGCCCGCCGCGGGTGAGGAACTCCTTGACGGGATTGATCACATTCAGCAGCCGGTAGATCGCTCCGTAGGCCCGAATCGTTCTCAGGTGTGGCACGCCACCCATGGCGGCGGCGTCGCGGTAGAAGTCGTTGGCCGCCATCATCGGGAAGATCGCTTTGAGCGGCGAATCCGGCCCCACGGCAGCGGCGGCGAAGAGCTGATTGATCGCCAGGTAGGAGATTCCGAACATCCCGACGCGGCCGTTGGCGTTCGACAGGGTCGATGCCCACCTGACCAGATCCACCCCATCCTGCGTCTGCTCGGCCCCGAACATCTCGAAGGATCCGCCGGAGACACCGGTGCCACGGACGTCGACGATCGCCTCGATGTAGCCGCGCTTGATCAGGAACGGGGTGACGCCACCACCGATCTGGGCTGCCAGCGGGGGCGCCTTCTTGCCGTACGGTGTCACCGACAACAGCACCGGGAAGGGCCCGACGGCGGGTAGCCCCGTTTCCGGCTCAGTCGGGTAATGGACGTCGGCCCGCAGCACCACCCCATCGCTCATCGGCACCGCGACGTTGTGCCGCACACCCACCCCGTAATTGGCCGGCCCCGGCATCCACGCCGGCGCGAACGGCGACGGGCTGTCCCGACGAGGCCTTCGCCGCGCAACCCGGCGTTGCCGGCGCTTCCAGGGGCTTTGCCCGCGTTTCAAGGGGCTCCGGAAAGGCGTCGCCATCAGTACCTCCTTGTACCTCGGTGCGGTGGGACGCTATCACTTCGCCGGCTCGGCGTAGCGTTTCAAGGGGTCTTCGGCAGTGGAGCGAAGGAGAGGACGAGTGATTTCGGGTTTATTCGGTTATCTGACGATCCTCGCCCTGGTGCTGGCATTGGTCTTCGGCGGCATCGCTGCGGTCTTCGTCAAGAGGTTGGGCGACCGGCCGGCTATGCCGATAGCCGATGAAATAGGGAGCGCCAAAGCGGTCATGCACAAAGCGCGCAAACGCGAACCAATGTCGAGGGATGAGTTGGACTTTGCGAAGCAACTCAGTGCTACCCGCGGCTCCCTGCTGGCGTTGTGCATTCCCGGTGCTTTGTTCATGGTGGGCTGCTTTTATGTGTTTGGCAGTCTCTACCACTTGCATGGGGCGACGCCCTCCGAGCGGACATTTCTCGGGGTCTTTCCCATGTTGGCCGCCACAAACTTCACCATTCAGATTCTCAGAAGTGCAAGGGTGAAAGCGCGTCTGCGGAAGATGTCTTGAGCGGCGCCCGCAGGCGTTCACTCCCGCACTCCGGTGAGCGTGCAGACTCTATTGCTGGTAATCTCTGCACGTTCCTTATGTCAATCTCGTTGATATAGGGCGGTGGGTCTTGGGCGGGGTGGCTCGAGGTGAAGACACCAGGTCCGGGACCAGGGTTCCGAAAGGTGATCGTGTGAGCCCTCGTTCAGTCGGCAGGACTGTCTTGGCGCGAGTCTGGATGCCGTTGGTCGCCGTCATTGTGGTGGCGGTGGGTGCGGTGTGCATGTGGAAGGTGCACCAGTTCTCCGCTCCCGGGCCCGTCATCACCGTCAACGGCCCGGCAGCACCCGAGCAAACCACGCCCAAACAGCTCACGTACGAGTTGTTCGGCTCCGTCGGCGACGGGGGCATGCTCGTCTACCTCGACATCGACGGGCATCCGCACAAGGTTGATCTCACGACCCTGCCGTGGTCGCACACGGAGACCACCACGCTCACCGTCGTGTCCGGCAGCGTCTCGGCGCAGGTTCACGGCGGTCAACTCGGCTGCCGGATGCTGGTGAATGGCGTTGTCCGGGATGAACAGTCCGATACCCATGGAGATGCGCACGTCATGTGCAGGGTCAAGTCCGCATGAGCGCGTCTCTCAGCCAGCCTCTGCACGAGCGCCCGCCGAAACGACCCTTCGTGCCCCGAATGGTCCGCGTCCTCGCGATCCCCATCATCGCGTTCTGGGCCCTGCTCGCGGTGTCGACGAACACCTTCATGCCGCAGGTGGAGAGGGTCGCCGAAGAACTCGCGGGGCCGATGGTCCCGCATTACGCGCCGTCGCAGCGGGCGCTGCTGAGCATCGGCGCGAAGTTCCACGAGTCCAATTCGACCAATCTGACCATGCTCGTGTTGGAAGCCGACAGGCCGTTGGGCGACGGAGACCACCGGTATTACGACGACTTGGTGCGCCGGCTCAAGCAAGACCCCAAGCACGTGCAGTACGTCATGGATCTGTGGGGCAAGCCGCTCACCGCGGCGGGGGCGCAAAGCGTCGACGGCAAGGCCGCGTACGTGCTGTTGCGTCTCGCGGGCGACATCGGCCAAATGCAGGCGAATGAGTCCGTTAACGCCGTCCGGCATATCGTCGCGCAGGTCACGCCGCCGGCCGGGCTCAAGGTCTATGTCAGCGGCGCGGCTCCGCTCGCCTCGGACACCGTGGCCATTGCCAATTCGAGCCTGAACGACATCACGATCGTGACGATCTTCCTCATCGTCGGGATGTTGCTGCTGGTCTACCGCTCCATCACCAACCTGCTGGTGCCCCTGCTCGGGGTCCTGATCGAGATGCTGGTGGCGAAGGGGGTGATCTCCACCCTCGGCCATCTCGGGTACATCGAGCTCTCGTCATTCGCCGTGAACATCGTGGTCGCGCTGACCCTGGGAGCGGGGACGGATTACGGCATCTTCTTGATGGGCCGTTATCACGAGGCGCGACAGACCGGCGAAAGTCGGGAGGAGGCGTTCTACACCGCATACAAGGGTGTCACGCCCATCATCATCGGCTCGGGGCTGACGATCGCGGGGGCGTGTTACTGCTTGACGTTCGCGCGGCTCAACTACTTCCACACCATGGGGCCGGCCGTCGCCATCGCCATGCTGTTCAACATCGCGGCGGCGATGACGCTCGGCCCGGCCATCTTGACCGTGGGCAGCCTGTTCGGGCTGTTCGACCCCAGAAGCAAGGCCAAGGCCCACCTGTATCGGCGGATCGGGACGAGCGTGGTGCGGTGGCCGGTGCCGATCCTCGCCGCCAGCGCCGCCGCCGTCCTGCTCGGGGCGATCTTCGTGCCGACCTACCGACAGAACTACGACGACCGTTCCTACCAGCCACACAATGCCCCCGCCAATCAGGGTTTCGCGGCCGCGGATCGGCACTTCCCGAAGAGCAAACTGTTCTCCGAGATGCTGATGATCGAGACGGATCACGACATGCGCAACTCGGCCGACTTCATCTCATTGGACCGGGCGGCCAAGGCTCTCATCCGCCTTCCCGGCGTCGCGATGGTGCAAAGCATCACCAGGCCCCTGGGCCGGCCATTGGAACACGCCACCCTCCCCTACCTGTTCACCACGCAGGGCAGCGGGAATGGGCAACAACTCCCGTTCAACATGCAGCAAAACGCCAATACCGACCAGCAGGCGCAGATCACCGAGCACACTGTCGCGGTATTGCGGAAAGAGATCGTCTTTTTCCAAGGCATGTCGGATGAGTTGCACAAGACGGTTGTCACCGTCGAGGATCTGAAAAGGGTCACCGACGAGATGAATCAGGAAATCTCAAACGTCGACGATTTCTTCCGGCCGATCAAGAGCTATTTCTATTGGGAGCGCCACTGTTTCGACGTCCCGCTCTGCTGGACGTTTCGGTCGCTCTTCGATGCGCTCGACAACATCGACCACCTGGCCGCCGATATCAACGACGCCAAAACCTCCCTCGAGGCCTTGGACAAGCTCTTGCCGCAAGTGATAACCCAGTTGAAACTCACGGCCGACGACTCGGAGGCTTTGGCCGCTCTTTTAGTCAGCACCTACGGCCAGTCGTCGCTGCAATCCACAGCGACCGACCAGACATTCGACGACCTGGTCAACGTCGGGCTCGACTTCGACCGGTCCCGCAGCGACGACTTTTTCTATATCCCCCGAGAAGGTTTCGACAACGACGACGTCAAGACCGGCATGACGCTCCTGATGTCGCCCGACGGCAAGGCGGCCCGGTTCATCGTCACGCACGAGGGCGACGCGATGGGCCCCGAAGGCGTCGAGCATGTCGAACGGTTCCCCGCGGCGCTCACCATCGCGCTGAAAGAGACCTCATTGGCCGGCGCGCGGATCTATATCGGCGGCTCGGGGTCCAACGACAAGGACATCAAGGAATACGCCGCATCCGACCTGCTTATCGTGGCGATCGCCGCGTTCGTGCTGATCTTCTTGATCATGTTGTTTCTCACGCGAAGTCTGATGGCGGCCTTGGTCATTCCCGGCACGGTGGCGTTCTCGTACGCCGGCGCGTTCGGGCTCTCGATACTCGTCTGGCAGCACCTCATCGGCCTGCCCCTGCATTGGCTGGTGTTGCCGCTGACGTTCATCATCCTGGTGGCGGTGGGTTCTGACTACAACCTGCTGCTGATCGTCCGGGTCAAGGAGGAGTTGCATGCCGGGTTGAACACCGGTCTCATCCGCGCGCTCGGCAGCACCGGTGGTGTGGTGACGTCCGCGGGATTGGTGTTCGCCTTCACCATGTTGGCGATGCTCACCAGCGACCTCAGAACTATCGGTCAGGTGGGTTCCACCGTATGCATCGGCCTGCTGCTCGACACGCTGATCGTGCGTTCGTTCGTCGTGCCGTGCATCCTGCGACTCATGGGGCCGTGGTTCTGGTGGCCGACCTTCGTGCGTCCCCGTCCGCTACCGCAGCGACTCAGGGTACCCGCGGCGGCTAGAAATTGAGCCCGGAGAACATGATTCGGCCGGGATCGTACTTCTGCCGAACGGCGGTCAGCCGGGACAGATTCTGGCCGAAGTAGCGCGACGGCGGCTGGTTCGCCTCGATGTAGTTCACATAGCCGCCGACCGAATACGGTTGCACCGCTTGGTGTGCGGTGTTGAGCCAGTTGGTCGCGGCCGACGGGTCACCGGTTTCGACGTACCACTGGACGAGCGCGGACTGCTGACGCCATGGATAGGCCGTGGCTCCCGGGGCCACACTGGCGAGTGCGCCGTCGAGGGCGTGCATGATCGCCAGCATGCGGCCCGCGCTGCGGGGAAAGGCGTTGACGGCCTTGGCGATCCCCTGGGCGGCGGCCGGCGTGATCGTGGTAAAGACATCCGATCCGCCGACATATCCGAGCGGCGACGGGTTGAGGTTCCCGACGGCCAGGTAGTTCACCAGGTCCATGTAATTGAACGTGTGGTTCTCGGTGGTCGTCGGTTGCATCCCAACGGCTTTAGTGATGGCGGCCGCCGCCGCGCCACCCGATCCGGCCGGGCAGGTCGCCAGAATCCGACAGTGCGTACCCGTCGCCTCGGTGGTGCTGTCCGCCAGTGCCCAGCTGTTCCGGTCGGCGGTGCGCAGCCAGTTCTGCCAACCGACGAGGACCTGCGCGAACGACTCCGCCGGGAAATTGAGGTTCACGGCGTCGAGGTCCGTGGTGGGGAACGTAGCGAAGGTCAGCGAGGTCGTCACGCCGAAGTTGCCGCCACCGCCGCCGCGCAGCGCCCAGAACAGGTCGGGGTTGCTGGCGGCGGACGCGGTGACCGCCTGACCGTTGGGCAGCACCACCGACGCCGAGGTCAACTGGTCGCAGAGCAGGCCCGCGCGCCGGGAATTGGCGCCCATCCCGCCGCCCAGGGCGTGTCCCGCCGCACCGACCGACGGGCAGGTGCCCGTCGGGATACCGCGGCCGGCGGCGGCCAGCGTCTGGTGCATCGCATACAGACTGGTCGCGGGCGTCACCGTGATCTGCCCGGTGGCGGCATCGTAATGGGGGTCGCCGGGCAACTGGCGCAGGTCGAGCACCATGGCGCCGTTCGCCGTGGACGCCCCGACATAGGAGTGCCCACCAGCGCGCGGAGCGACCTTGAGGTTGTTGGCGGCGGCGAATGCCATCGCCTTTTGCACGTCCGCCGCCGACGTTGGGGTGACGATCGCCGCCGGCGTGGAGCCGTTGTAGTTGGTGTTGAAAACCTGTTTGGCTGCTGCGAATTGGCCGTTATCCGGTAGCAACACCTTCCCGCCGAGGGCGGTGGAAAGACCGTCCCAGCCGGAGGCATTCGGGGCGGCGGTGGCCCGGACCGAGCCGACTCGGCCCGATCCAAGGACCGCGCCGGCGGCTAGCGCTCCGGCGGCCCCCCGCAGAAACGTCTTTCGCGAGATCTCACGCGCCAATGTCGGGCTCCCGCGCTGTGACGGTCGCGAGCGCGGCGCGGCCGGGCGCTGCGGGCCGGCACCATCCCGGCCTAGTGACGGTCGCGAGCCCGGCGCGGCCGGGCGCTGCGGGCCGGCACCATCCCGGCATTTGCGTCATGTCCCGGATTGTCAACCGCCAACTGCCGGCGGGCCGTATGGCGTGTCGCGTGGCAGCCGAAACGTGTGCGAACCTTTACCTCACCGACGCCTAACGATCAACGCGCAACCAGATACGGCGCCAAGGTGGACAGCTTTTCGCACGTCTCCTCGAATTCCCGCTCGGGTTCCGATGCTTCGATGATGCCGGCACCGGCCCGCAGCCAGGTCTGTCCGTCGCGTTCGTAGGCCGCCCGCAGCGCCAGCGCGGCATCGAGGCCGCCGTCCGCCGAAAACATCACGACCGCACCGGAATACAGTCCGCGTTGGTCCTCGTCGAGGCGCAGGATGGCTTCGACACCGGCCGCCTTGGGGATTCCCGACGCGGTGACCGCGGGAAAGAGTGCCTCCAGCGCGTCCATCCGGTCGCTCGACGGGTCGAGCTGCGCGCTGATCGTGGAGCCGAGGTGTTGCACGCTCCCCCGCTCGCGCACCGTCATGAAGTCGGTGACGGCCGAGGTCCCCGGTTCGGCGATCTCGGTGATCTCCTGTAGCGAGGTGCGTACTGAAATGGCATGCTCGACAATCTCTTTGGAGTCCGACTCTAGTTCGTCGCGAGCCTGCCTGTCGCTCACGGCGCCCCGGCCCAGCGCGCGGGTGCCGGCCAGCGGCTCGGTGATCACCCTGCCGTCGCGCTGGACGGCGACGACGAGTTCCGGGCTGTAACCCAGGGCGCGAATCCCGCCGAGCTGCAACAAAAACGACCTCGCCGGGGTGTTGTGCCGACGACCCAGCCGATAGGTCGAGGGAAAGTCAAGCGCGAATGGCACTTCGACACAACGGGACAGGATCACCTTGTGGTAGCTGCCTGCCCCGATTTCGCGGACGGCCTGCGCCACCCGCTCACGGTAGCCGGACGCGTCCTCGGCTACGTCGACCGCGCGGGACCGCGGCACGTCGCGCACGCCGGCGCCGACCAACCGGTCCAGTGCCTCGCGGTGGCGAGGCTCCCCGTCGAGAAGGCGAATCGTCTCACGGTCCACCACGATCCGGGTGCGCGGCCAAAACACCCGGGCCAGCGGGGTGCGCGGCGCCAGGCGCTGTTGCAGCCCATGGCGGTACACGCCGAATTCGAAGGCGATCCAGCCAAAGGCTTGGTCGGTTTCCAGCAGCAGCCGGTCGACGGCTTCGGCCAGGACGGGTCCCGGCCGCCCCGACCAGTGCTGCCGCTGAATCACGCCGTCGCGGATGACGCGCAGTTCGTCGCTGTCGAGCTCCACCATCGCCTGCACGCCCGCGGCGAGGACCCACTGACCGTCGTGCTCGTAGAGAAAATATTCCTCGCCGGCGGGCTCGGACAGGACGGCGGCCAACTCGGCCGCGAGGTCGGCCGGATCGGTACCGGCGGGCATTGGAATGGACGGTGACGCGGTGCGGACGGAACTTGGCTCGACGCTGACGTCAGTCACAGCTAGTAAATGTAGCCTAACCTATTAAAGTTCGCGCGGCCCCCCGCGTTTCTCGGGCCGCGGGCGCGCCGATGCCGCCCGTCAGCCGCAATAAATCGGCGGCGGTCGGCCATGCCCGTCGGCTGGTCACTACCAAGTTCTCAACGTTTGTCGACCGTTAACGCGCTGGCCGCATCCGCGCCGTGTCGCATTGCCCACAAGGCTCCTAACATGACTAACCGGACCGCGGGGTGCCGCGGGGGGCGACGCCTGAGCATGCCGAGGGGATCGTTTAGCCCATCGCGAGAGGGTTAAGAGGAGTTGAGGGGGAAGGCCAGGATGTTCGTTATCAAGCTCGCTGACGGCGAAGAAATCCACGGCGGCGATTCCGACGAGCTGACGATCAACCACGAGACCGGCGTGCTCACCATTACCCGGATCGACGGCTTCGAGGAAACCACGACCCACTACTCGCCACCAGCGTGGTCATCGGTGACGCACCGGAAAAGGGACGTCGCCTTCCGGCCATCGCTCGTCACACCCGCGCGCAAGG
>Ga0075364_10000913_pt1 | contig 15594 bp, 9 predicted proteins | sample EndMetdeltDD1764_FD_71517 | JGI IMG/M metagenome (GOLD analysis project Ga0075364, IMG submission 71517) | Populus endosphere microbial communities from Tennessee, USA - Endosphere MetaG P. deltoides DD176-4 | ecosystem: Host-associated > Plants > Roots > Endosphere | place: USA: Tennessee...
GTTGTAGACGGCGAAGTCGGTCTTGCCGTCGCCGTCGAAGTCGCTCTGGACGGGCGACCATCCCGCGCCGCCGGCGTTCTTGAAGAGCGACGTCGTGTAGCCCGAGGCGGACAGCAGCACGTACCAGTTGCCGGAGCTTTCCTGGTAGACGCCGAGGTCGGTCTTGCCGTCGCCGTCGTAGTCGCCGGGCGCCGGCGCGTAGCCCGCGCCGCCCCAGGAGATGTTGGTCGCGGTGCCCCAGCTGGCGCTCGACTTCAGCGACGACCACACGCCGTTCTGCGGGTTGTAGACGGTGAACTCGGATCGCGCGTCGCCGTCGAAGTCGGTGCCCCGCGACGTGTCGCTGCCGGTGAAACCGGTGACGCCGATCTCCACCGTGCGCACCGCGTTGAACGTCCCGGTCACGGTGCTGCGCATGAAGGCCGCGATCGTGTAGCTCCCCAGGGGCAGGCCCCCGGTGATACGCACGGAGAATCCCGAGTTGGTGAAGCGGCTTCCGTAGATCGCGCCGATGTCGGGCCGCGGCTGATTCGGAACGGCCGAGGCCAGGAAGATGGGCGCGCCGGGCGCGGGCGGCACCGCCCAGATGTCGATCTTGTCAGCGCCCGTGCCGTTCGCACTGCCGATATCGACGGCCCAGCCGCTCACGGTGAACGGAACGGTCTTGGGACCCGCGGTCGGCGACTCGAGGGCCATCTGCGGGAGCGGCGGGGGCGGCGGCGGCGGACCCGACGGCGTGCCGACGAGGAGCTGCGTGGCCGTGTAGGCGAAATTGTGCGCCGTCACGAGCAGCCAATTGGGATCGGCCGTTCCTGCCGCCAGCTTCGGATAATAGTTCGGCTTGAGGTCGGGGCTCGACGTGACCAGGATGCCGTTGTCCACCGGAGTACCGTCGGGCTTGACTTCGACGCCACCGTCTTCGAATCCGCTGCCATGCGAGACCATGTAGAAGGTCTTGGTGATGCGGTTGTAGTCGAACCCGAGACCGTCGTAGGCCTTCCAGAGACTCGAAACCGCGGTGACGTCGCCTGGAAACGAGAGGTCGGCGTTGAGGACGCGGCCCAGGATGTTCTTCGCGGCGCCGCCCGCGTCGCGGTACCACACGACGAGAAACTGGTTCGTGTCGGCGTTGTAGCGGATCTCGTTGATGTAGTTCGCGCCGCCCGCGAACACCGTGACCGGCAGCGCGCCCACGAGCGCGCCGGTGCCTGCCTGGACGCCCCGGACGTACACGGTGCCGAAGCTCGTGAACCCTTCGTACGCCACGGCGAACTGATTGGTGGTCGGGTTGTAGGCGACCGACGACCATTCCTCGGCCTGCCCGTTGAGGGCAATGGTGAACGGAGCTGCCAGCGCCGCTCCGTCCAGCCCGACGCGCACGCCGCGAATGCCGCGCGAGACCAGCGGGTAGGTGACCAGGAATTCCTTCGAAACGGTCGAATAGGCGACGCCGGGATAACGCTCCCAGAACGATCCTTCGACCGACACCTGATTGTCGTTCCCGATGGGTCCGCCCTTGGTGTAGCTGACGATGCGCGCGTGGACGCTGGCGCCGGCCTGGATGTCGCTCTGGTGCCACGCGACCAGGAACCCGCCGGCACCGCCGTCGGCGTCGGGGGAGAAGGTCACGTTGGGGAAATGCGAGAACAGCGCGGGGTTCGCCTGGATGATGAACGGGTTGCCGAGCACCGTGCCGTTCCGGTCGACGAACACCCCCCGCAGGACGCCGTAGGTGCCGACGACGAGATAGACGTTGTTGACCGAGTCATAGGCGACGTTCGATCCCCGTGTCAGTCCGGAGATGGCGAGCGCCGTAGGGCCTACGCGTACGACTTGCGCGGTGGATGTCGATGCGCCGGCGGCGCAGAGGAGAGCGGCGGCGAGGGTGACGCGTAGGGCTTTGACCATTGCAGCATTCCTAGGAAGACACACGTGCCGCATCGCACGGAGGTGCCGGCACCCGCAGGGCACACGTCATATCGGCGTTAGTCGGGAGCCTCAATAGAGCTTGGGGAAAGCTTCAATAGGGTAAGGGATCAGCCGGGTCCGGCCAAGCGATTTTTCGAGCTCGGCTATTGGCGGGCGAGGCGAAGAAGCGCGCCCGCCGCGGCCAGGCGGACGCCCGGATCGGCGTCGCGCAGCCGCTGCCGGAGCGTGGAGATATCCGTGTCTGCGGCGCCGAGGGCGGGTGTCTCCTGGATCGTCCGCGCAGACTCGTAGCGGATCACGGGATTGGGATCGCTGAGGGCGGCCTCGAGCACGCGACGTGCGGCCGGCGGATCGACCGGAGCGATCGCGGCAGCGGCTTCGAGTCGCGTCAAGCCGCTCCGGTTGTCGAGCAGCGGGCGGATGACATCCACCCAGGGGCCGGGCCGGCCTTCGAAGGCGCGCGCGGCCATGATCTGCACGTCGGGGATCCCGCTCGCGAGCATGCTGTTCACCGTGGCCATCGCGTCCTGGTCGCCCATGCGCGCGAGCGTGATCGTGGTCGCGGAGCGCACGGCCGGATCGGGATCCTGCTTGAGCGCCGCGACCGCCGCGCGCGCGGCGTCGGACTTGACGCCGCCGAGCGCCTCGACCGCGGCGGCCCTCGACTGCGGGTTCTGGCTGGTCAGGAGCCGGAGCAGGCCGGGCTCGCCGGGAGCGCCAATTTCCCCCAGCGCTTGCGCGACGGCCGGCGAGCCGCCCGGATCCGCCGCGAGCCGGGTCAGGCGCTCGGTGGCCGCGGCATCGCCGGCCCTCGCCGCGTCCAGATCCAGCTGGAGCTGCGCGTCCGACGCCGTGCCGAGCGCCGCGATCGCGTCACGCGCCCCGGCCACACGCGCGAGCAGCAGCGCGCGCAGCGCCGGGACCCGGAGCTCCGGCTTCGGCCCCGCGGCGATCTCCTGCAGCACCGCCACCGCCACCGGCTCGATCATCGTCGCGTCTTCCGCGCGCGCCGTTTTCAGCCAGCGCTCGTAGGCGTCGAGTCCCCGTTCGGCCGACAGCCTCGCCGACGCCTGGATGCGGAGGACGTGTGCCGCCCGATCCCACGGCCGGCGCTGCAGGACCGTGTCGGCCGCCTTCACCGCCGCGTCGTACCGCCCGGCGTCCATCGCCGTCCACCCCGACGCGATCGCGGCGACGTCGGCGTCCTTCGCGGCGGCCGGGCGCTGTTCGCGCGGAGGGGCGGCGGGAACGCGCGGCGCAGCCTGCGCGAGGGAGAAGACCAGGAAGACACCTGACAGCACCATGAACGAACCTCGCCAATGTATTATGAACGGATCCCGTGATCTACTTCGGACTCTTCTTCGTCGCGCTCGCGACGCTCATGTACGAAATCCTGCTCACGCGCATCTTCAGCGTGACGATGCTGTACCACTTCGCGTTCGTGGCGCTGTCGGTCGCGATGTTCGGCATGACGGTGGGCGCGCTGCTCGTGTACATGCTGCCGCGTCTCTTTACGACGGAGCGGCTGCGCGTTTGGCTGGCGGCGGCCTCGCTGGCGTTCCCGATCGCGATGATCCTGAGCTTCCTCACCCAGCTCAGCGTGCCCTTCCGCATCTATCCGTCCATCGTCGCGATCTACGCCATCGTCTTCACGTATGCGGTCATCGCGGTCCCGTTCGTCGTCAGCGGGATCGTCGTCTGTCTCTCGCTCACCGGATTCCCGGCGAAGGTCAGCCGTTTGTACGCCGCGGACCTGTGCGGCGCGGCGCTCGGCTGCGTGCTGCTGATCCCCGTGCTCGACTATTCGGACGGACCGACGGCGGTGCTGTGGGTCTGCTGGCTGGCGAGCCTGGGCGCGATCGCGTTCTCGCGCGGCGTCCCCTCGCGCGCGCTGCGCGCCGGCGCAATTGCGACGATGCTGGTCTTCGGCGTGGCCGCGGCGGCGCATACGGCGCTCGTCTGGCGCCACTTTCCGGTCTTCCGCATCCTCTATATCAAGGGATCGTTCGAGGCGCGTCCGCTCTACGAGAAGTGGAACTCGTATTCGCGCGTGCGGGTGAACGGCAACCGGGACGCGCAGGTGCTGCCGCAGGGATGGGGCCTCAGCCGGACGCTGCCCGCCGAGCTGCGCGTCCGCCAGCTCCAGATGGACATCGACGTCGTCGCCGGCACGGTGATGACCGGCTACGACGGGACGCCCGCGAGCGTGCCGCACCTGGGCTACGACGTCACGAACCTGGCGTACAGGATTCGTCCTGGCGCCGACGCGCTGGTGATCGGCGCGGGCGGCGGGCGCGACGTGCTGTCGGCGCTCACGCTCGGCGCGAAGTCGGTGACGGCGGTCGAGATCAACAAGGACATCCTGCGCACGGTGAACGGCCGGTTCGGCGATTTCACCGGGCATCTCGATCGCGATCCGCGCGTGCGGTTCGTCAACGACGAGGCGCGCAGCTACGTCGCGCGATCGACGGATCGCTTCGGGCTGATCCAGATCTCGCTCATCGACACCTGGGCGGCGACCGCGGCCGGCGCGTTCGTGCTGAGCGAGAACGCGATCTACACGACCGACGCGTGGCGGACGTTCCTGTCGCATCTCACGCCGGACGGCATGCTGAGCGTGTCGCGCTGGTACTACCGCGACTCGCCGTCGGAGATGTACCGCACGCTGACGCTCGCGGTCGACGCGCTGCGGGCATCGGGCGTGGCCGACCCGCGCGCGCACATCGCCATCGTCCGCAACATGACGCTGGCGAACCGTCCCGAGACGCCCGACGGCGTCGGCACGCTGCTGGTGAGCCGCCGGCCGTTCACGCCCGGGGAGATCGCCGCGCTCGATCGCGTGTCGAGCGAGCTGCAGTTCGAGGTGATGCTGACGCCGGCGGCGAGCCGCGACCCGCTGTTCGTGGAGCTGGCCGGACCGAACGCGGAGGCGGCGATGGCCGCGTATCCGCTGCGCATCAATCCGCCGGGGGACGACAGCCCGTTCTTCTTCAACATGCTGCGGCTGCGCGACCTGGCGCGGCTCGACCTGCTCCAGTCGGGCAAGCAGACCAACAACCTCATCGCCGTCGCGACGCTCGGCGTGCTGCTGGCGACCGTGCTCGTGCTGACCGCGCTCTGCATCTTCGTGCCGCTGTGGTGGCGGCGGGCCGACGCGCGCGGATCGCTGCCGCTGCTCGTCTACTTCTCGGCGATCGGCCTCGGGTTCATGCTGATCGAGACGTCGCAGATGCAGCGCCTCATCATCGCGCTCGGCCATCCCACCTACGCGCTGTCGGTCGTGCTCTTCGGGCTGCTGCTGTCGAGCGGCATCGGCAGCTTCCTGACGGGCGGCGTGACGGCGGAGACGGCGAGCCGCTCGGGCGCGATCCGGATCGCGGTCCTCGTGGCCGTGCTGGTCGCGACGGGCATCGCCACGCCGATCGTCGTGCGCGCGACGGCGGCGGGCTCCACGCCGGTTCGCGTGGCGGCCGCGCTCGCGCTGCTGTTCCCGGCAGGCCTCATGCTCGGGATGGCGTTTCCAATCGGCATGAAGGCGGCGAGCGCCGGCGGACGAGCCGCGGTGCTGACGCCGTGGCTCTGGGGACTGAACGGCGCGGCGTCGGTGGTCGCGTCGGTGCTCTCGATCTGCATCGCGCTGGCGTGGTCGATCCCGGCCGCCTACTGGACCGGCTGCGCCGTGTATCTCGTCGCGCTCGCGGCGCTGTGTTACCCTAGAACGTTCCAATGAAAGCGCTTATCACCGGTATCAGCGGGCAGGACGGCTCGTATCTCGCCGAGCTGCTTCTCGAGAAGGGCTACGAAGTTCACGCCATCGTCCGTCGCGCCAGCACGACGAATTACTGGCGCATCGAGCACCTCCTCGATCGCATTCATCTCCATCCGGGCGACCTGCTCGACCAGCTCTCGCTGATCAAGGTCATCGACGAGGTGCGGCCGCGCGAGCTCTACAACCTCGCCGCGATGTCGTTCGTGCCCGCGTCGTGGGACCAGCCGATGCTCACCGGCGAGTACAACGCGCAGGGCGTGACGCGCGTCCTCGAGGCGGTGCGCCAGGTCGACACGGGGATCCGCGTCTACCAGGCGTCCTCGTCCGAGATGTTCGGCAAGGTCCGCGAGGTGCCGCAGACGGAGATGACGCCGTTCTATCCGCGCAGCCCCTACGGCGTGTCGAAGGTGTACGGCCACTACATCACGGTGAACTACCGCGAGAGCTACAACCTGTTCGCCGTGTCGGGCATCCTCTTCAACCACGAGTCGCCGCGGCGCGGCCTCGAGTTCGTGACGCGCAAGGTGACCGACGGCGTCGCCCGCATCAAGCTCGGTCTCGCCGATTCGCTCGCCCTCGGGAACCTCGACGCACAGCGCGACTGGGGGTTTGCGGGCGACTACGTCCGCGCGATGTGGCTGATGCTCCAGCAGCCGCAGGCCGACGACTTCGTCATCGCCACCGGCAAGAGCCATTCGGTGCGCGAGCTGGTCGAAACGGCGTTCGGCTACGCCGGTCTCGACTGGAAGAAGTACGTGAAGCTCGATCCCCGGTTCATCCGTCCGGCGGAAGTCGATCACCTGATCGGCGATCCCGCCAAGGCGCAGCGCGAGCTCGGCTGGAAGCCCGAGGTCGACTTCACCGGCCTCGTGCAGATGATGGTCGACGCCGACGTCGCGCGGCTGCAGGGCGTTCCCGCTCCCGTCCGTTCCTGATCCGGCGCGGCATGGAGCCGGTCGTCTGCACACCCGCCGGTCCTGACGACACCGCCGCGCTCCTCGATCTGTTCTTCCGCGTGCGCGGACACGACCTCGGCGCCGCCGCGTGGCCCGAGGCGATCCGCGACACGACGCTCCGCATCCAGTTCGAGGCGCAGCGCCAGGGTCATTTCGAGCGCTGGCCGTCGGCGGCCACGCTGTTCCTGCTGCGCGGCGCCGAGCGGGCCGGCTGGATCACGATCGATCGCAGCGCGCGCGCGATCCACGTCGTGGACGTCGCCGTCGTTCCCGAGCTTCGCGGACACGGGCTGGGCACCTCGGTGCTGCGCGCGCTCCAGGACGAGGCGGCGCGCGACGGCCGATCGATCACGCTCAACGTGCTGCGCTCGAATCTCGCGGCGATGCGCCTGTACTCGCGTCTCGGGTTCGAGGCGGCGGGAGCCGACGACATGAACCTGCAGCTCGAATGGCGTCCCGCGTCCAGCACGCCGACGCCGGCGCCGGCGCTCTCCGCGGACCTGTTCCGCGGCGCGCTCGACACCTGGTTCGAGGTCGTACACGACGGTCCGCCGCTGCTGCTCCCGCTCAAGGAAGTCGTCGAACGGGCGGCGTCGGGCGGATACTCCCGCTTCTCGCTGCTCTTCCACGGCCCCGGGAACCGGGTGATCCCGCAGGGCCTCTACACGCTGCGGCACCCGCTGGTGGGCGATCAGGAGATCTTCCTCGTGCCGGTGGTCGGCTCGACGCCGGATCGCGCGCTCTACGAGGCCTGCTTCAACGTGCCGGAACCCCCGCGAACCTCGTGAGAGATCGGATCCGCCTTCCGCTCCAGTTCGACGCGGCGGCCCTGCAGGCGGACGTGCGCCGCTTCGAGGACGAGGCGTGGGTGCGGCACTTCGTCACGCAGAACTACGAAGGCGACTGGACGATCCTGCCGCTGCGCGCGCCGGCGTCGGCCGTGCACCCGGTGCAGATGATCTACTCCGATCCGTCGTGCGACGCCTACACCGACACGGCGCTGCTGGCCGCCTGTCCCGCGATCGCGGCCGCGCTTGCCCGGTTCCAATGTCCGCTCGAGTCCGTGCGGCTGATGCGTCTCGGCGTCGGCTCGGTCATCAAGACGCACACGGATCACGATCTCGACGTCGAGCACGGGCGCGCGCGCCTGCACGTGCCGATCGAGACGAACGCCGGCGTCGACTTCCGCCTCAACGGCGAGCAGGTCGTGCTCGGGGAAGGGGAGTGCTGGTATCTGCGGCTGAGCGACCCGCACTCGGTGGCCAATCGCGGCGATCGCGATCGCGTCCACCTCGTCATCGACGCGGTCGTCAGCCCGTGGCTCCACGAACTGCTCGCGCGCGGTGAACTGCCAGTCGCCAGCAGCCAGTTGCCGGTGGCCAGCGGCCAGTTGCCAGTAGCCAGTAACCAGTCGCCGGTTGCCGGTAGCCAGTTGCCGGGTCTGAAGACCCGGCCTACGAACCCGCCTACGACCGCGTCTGGCGTAGGCCGGACCTTCAGGTCCGGCGAACCGGTCCTGCCGGCGTGGATTCCGGCGCGAGTCCGCGTGGCAGGCGAAGGCGCGACGGTCGAGTGGTGCGACATCGGCGACGCGGCGATCGCGGATCCATTTCTTGGCGAGACGATCGCTCGCGCGGCACGAACGCGCGGGGTCGTGCGGACGTCGCTCGACGTGCTGATGGACGAAGCCGCGGCGAAGCCCGGGGTCGCGCCGTCGGCGTTCATCTTTCACTGTTCCCGCTGCGGCTCGACGCTGATGTCGCAGCTCGCGCGGGCCCTCCCCGGGACGCTGGTCCTCTCGGAAGCGCCGGCGATCGACGACGTGCTGCGGTCGCCGTGGGCGCGCGAGACGCGGCTCGAGACGTTGCGCGCGATCGTGACGGCGCTCGGTCAGCCGCGCGGCGGCGCCGATCGCCATCTCGTCGTCAAGTTCGACGCGTGGCACGTCGTCGATCTGCCGCTCGTCCAGGAGGCGTTCCCCGGCGTGCCGTGCGTGTTCCTGTATCGCGATCCGGTGGACGTGGTCGCCTCGCAGATGCGCATGCCCGGGCGCTACCTCGTACCCGGCGAGCTGGATCCGGCGTTCGCGGGCCTGGGGAGCGTCGACGACGTGATTGCCGCCGGGCGAGAACGCTACGGCGCCCGCGTGATTGGGCGCATCCTTGCGTCCGCGGCCGAGCTGGCCGCGGATGGACGATGCGACCTCATCAACTACAGCGAGCTTCCGGCCGCAGCGATCGATCGCGCGCTCGAGTGGACCGGATGGGAGCGGAGCGCCGACGAGCGTGCGCGTCTCGTCGCGGTGGCCGCCTTCGACGCAAAGACGCCGGGCCTGCCGTTTGCGGCGGCGCGTGTGTCGAGTCCGGTGTCCGACGCCGCTCGAGCTGCGGTTGCCGCGTTCGCCGCCGCGCCATACGCCGCGCTCGAGCACCTTCGTACTGCGCGCCGGTAACGATTCGCGTCTCCCGATTACAGTACTGGTTCTTGCGCGTGTGCGCGCCATCCTTTAGCGTCATCAAGGGATCGTGCTCGTCACACGTGCTGTTTTCGTGCGGCTCCTCGGCATGGCCGTCGCCGGGGCCGGGCTCGATCGCGCTGCGCTTGCTTCAGGGTTATCGCTCGGAGACGCCGACGCGTCGCGGTTCCATCCGCACGTCGGTGAGCGATTCACCATCTTTCCCGCCGGGGAATCCGGACGCGTGTACGTGCGTCTCGCGAAGGTGATCGATCTTCCGGCCTCGAAGCATCACTCGCAGTTCGCGGTCGTGTTCCATGGCCCTGCGGACGCGCCCATCGCCGACGGTATTCATGAGTTCCTGCATCCTGCGCTGGGCTCGTTCTCGATCTTCATCTCGCCGATCGGTGCGCCGAGCAAAGAGCGGTGTGCCTACCAGGCGTGCTTCAATCGCCTCCTGAGAACGTAATCCATGGCCGATCCATTCCTTGCTGAAATCAGGCTCTTCGCCGGCAACTTCGCACCCAGGGGATGGGCATTCTGCTCGGGTCAGATCCTGCCGATCGCACAGAACACCGCGCTCTTCTCGATTCTCGGGACGACCTACGGCGGCAACGGCCAGACGACCTTCGCGCTGCCCGATCTCCGTGGGAGAGCGGCGGTCGGAGCGGGACAGGGACCGGGGCTCCAGAACTATTTTCTCGGGCAGCAGGCCGGCGTCGAGGCCGCGACGCTCGCAATCACCCAGATCCCGCCGCACACCCACACGTTCAACATCGGCACGCTGGCGATCGCGGCGGCGAGCACGCCCGGCAACAGGCAGAGCCCGGCCAACGCGATTCCCGCGGCGGAGGCCGTCGGCGTGACGGCCACCTACAGCTCGGCGGCCCCCGACATTGCGATGTCGCCGAATGCGCTCACCGGCGCGCCGACGCTCGCCAGCACCGGAGGCGGACAGCCGGTCAGCGTGATGCAGCCCTATCTCACGCTGAGCTACATCATCGCGCTCGAAGGCGTCTTTCCGTCGCGCAACTGACGAGAGCTCATGGCCAGCTGGTTCATCGGAGAGATCAAATTGTTCGCCGGCGACTTCGCGCCGGTCGGGTTCGTGTTCTGCCACGGACAGCTGCTCGCCATCGCGGACTACGAAACGCTGTTCCAGTTGATTGGGACGACCTACGGCGGCGACGGTGAATCGACGTTCGCGATGCCCGATCTGCGCGGCCGGGTCCCCATCAGCGAGGGTGCGGGCCCCGGCCTGTCGAACCGTCAGCTCGGCGAGCCCGGCGGCAGCGAGTCCGTCATCGTGACGGCCAATCAGCTGACGCCGCATACGCACGCGATGACGAAAGGCACGCTCGCGATGCGCGCGAACGGCGGTACGGCGAACCGCCGCAACCCGTCGCAGGCGGTTCCGGCGGGCGAAGCCGCTGGCGTGACGATGGTGTACAGCGACGCGGCACCCAATACGACAATGGCGCCAGGCGCCATCGGCGGTGCGCCTCAGATCGGTTCGGTGGGAGGAGGGCAGCCGACGGGCGTCGTGCAGCCCGTGCTCGCGCTCAACTACATCATCGCGCACACCGGAATCTTCCCGCCCCGGAGCTGATGCGCACCATCCTGGCGGCGTGGTTGTGTCTCGTCGCGGCGACGGCGTCGGCCAACGACTACACCGTCACGAAGACCGCCGATACCAACGACGGCGTCTGCGCCGCCGACTGCTCGCTGCGCGAGGCCATCGCGGCGGCGAACGCGAACGTCGGCGCCGACCGCGTCATCCTCGGCACCGCGCAGGCCTACGGTCTGTCGCTCGGGCAGCTCAACGTCACCGATTCGCTGACGATCGACGGCAACCAGTCGGCGATCGACGGCAACAACCTGTCCCGCGTCCTGAGCATCTCGGGCCCCATCTCGGTCGCGCTCAACTACGTCACGATCAAGCGCGGCCTTGCGTCCGGGTTCCTCGCCCACGGCGGCGGCATCCTCGTCCGCAACGCCAATCTCACGCTCATCGGCTCCGTCGTCGACTCGAATACGATCGCCGCGGACGCCGACGGCCGGGATGACGGCGGCGGCATCGCGGTGATCGGCACCTACAATGCGCCCACCGCGACGACGACGCTCGCGTCGCTGGCCGCGTATTCCAGCGTCATCAAGTCCAACACCGCCCGCAGCGGCGCGGGGATCCTGTGCGTGCTCTGCACGCTGTCGCTGAACGACACGCTGTTGAACGTCAACATCTCGGACGAGGACGGCGGCGGCATCGAGATGGTGGGCAACGCGTCTTCGTCCACCGCCACGTCGAGCCTGCTCGTCAGCAACATCGCCCCCGGCCGCGGAGGCGCGATGTCGGCACCGGTCGGCACGAGCACGCACACGTGGACCCGCACCACGGTCTGGGCCAACGCGGCGACGACCGGGAACGCGGTCTTCAACGCGTCCGCGGCGATCACCGCGACCAACAACTGGTGGGGCTGCAACTACGGTCCCGGCGCGACCGGCGCAGGCTGCTCCGGCACCGCCAACGACGTCGTCGGTCCGGCGACGACGTCGCCGTACCTCGTGGCGCGCGCGAGCGCGGCGCCGGCGCAGGTCACCGCGGGCGGCTCGTCCGCGATCACCATCAGCGCCCGGTTCAATTCGGCGAACGCCGACACGTCGGCCGGCGGCACGCTCTCGCCCAGGAATTCGGCCCTCTTCACCGCGTCCTTCGGCACGCTCTCGACGACGGGATTCGTGCCGCTGAGCTCCGGCTTTGCCGGCACGACCTTCAGCTCGGCCGCCGCGGGAAATCCGATCGTCACCGCGTATCTCGGCTACCAGGCACTGACGCTGCCGATCGTGGTGACGATGCCGTCGGGATTCGACGTCGACGGCGATCACGGCGCCGATCTCGCCGTCTATCGTCCGGATTCTGGCGGCTGGAACATCCTGCGATCGGCGTCGGGCTACACGACGACGCTCGCCAAGACGCTGGGCGGGTTCGGATCCGTTCCGGTCTCGGGCGACTTCGACGGCGACGGCAAGAAGGACGTCGCCGTCTACAACCTCGCGAGCGGGTTGTGGTCGGTGTTGACGTCGAGCAGCGGCTTCGCGACGCTGAGCACACGGAGCTGGGGAGGCGCGGGTTATCTCCCCGTCGCCGGCGACTACGACGGAGACGGCAAGGCGGATTACGGTCTCTATCAAACGGCGAGCGGCTCCTGGCTGATCCTGCTCTCCGGCGCGGGCTTCACGACGACGCTGTCGAAGACGTGGGGCGGCGCCGGCTACGTGCCGATGCCCGGAGACTACGACGGCGACGGCCACTTCGATATCGGCGTCTACCGGCGCGCGACGGGACAGTGGTCGATCCTCACGTCGTCGAGCAGCTACGCGTCCGTGCTCTCGGCGTCGTGGGGCGGCCCGGGTTATCTGCCGGTGAACGCCGACTTCGACGGCGACGGCCGCGCCGACATCGGCACGTACGCGACGGCCGCCTCCGGCTGGTACGTGCTCACGTCTTCGAGCAGCTACACGGCATCGCTCGCGAAGATCTGGGGAAACCCTGGCGACACGCCCGTGGCCGGCGACTACGACAACGACGGCAAGGCCGACTACGCGGTCTATCGGCAGGCAGTGGGCAAGTGGGAGATCCTGAAGTCGACGACCGGTTACACGGTGCCGTTGAATCTCAGCTTCGGCGGCACGAACGCCGTGGCCGTCGTGCCGACGGTGCCGTTCGCGTACCCGAATGACGTCTCGCGCGCAGGCGATTTCGACGGCGACACGCGATCCGAGATCGCGACGTACCATCCGACCACCGGCGACTGGTCGTGGCTCACGTCGGGCAGCGGCTACGCGACCAGCCTCACGAAATCGTGGGGCGGCACGGGCTACACGGCAGCGCCGGGCGACTACGACGGCGATGGCCGGACCGATCTCGGCATCTATCGCACGTCGACCGGAGTCTGGTCGATCCTCAAGTCGTCGAGCGGCTACACGACGGCGCTGTCGATGAGTCTCGGCGGCAGCGGATATCAGCCGGTCGCGGCGGACTACGACGGCGACGGCCGGACCGACGTCGCCGTCTACCAGACGTCGACAGGCAACTGGTCGGTGCTGACGTCGAGCAGCGGCTTCACGTCGGCGATCAACAAGAGCTGGGGCGGCACCGGCTATCAGGCGGTGCCGGGGGATTTCGACGGCGACGGCAAGGCCGATTTCGGGTTGTACGTGCAGTCGTCGGGGACGTGGTTCGTGTTGACGTCGGGCAGCGGCTACGCGTCGTCGATCTCGAAGAGCTGGGGCGGCACGGGCTACCTCGCGGCGGCTGGCGACTATGACGGCGACGGCCGCTGCGACTTCGGCGTGTATCAACCGTCGGCGGGCAAGTGGTACGTGCTGACATCCGGCAGCGGCTTCACGTCCACGATCGCGGGCTCGGTCGGCGGGCCGGGGCTGGTATCGGCGGCGGGCGACTACGACGGTGACGGACGAACCGACATGGCGGTGTTCAACCCGTCGACGAACGCGTGGACGTTCGTCACGTCCACCAGCGGCTTCACCGCGTCCTTCAACCTGACGTTCGGCGCCAGCGGCGTGACAGCGATCCCGGGCTTCTTCTGAGCATTGACGACGTCATCGCCGCTGCCTCAACGCCTCGAGGATCGCATCGACGCATTCCGCGAGCGACTGGCGGTCCGTGCGCAGCTCGAGCTCAGGCGCGAGCGGCGGCTCGTAGGGGGACGAGATGCCGGTGAACGCCGGGATGCCCCCTGCACGCGCCATGGCGTACAGGCCTTTCGTGTCGCGCGCTTCGCAGACGTCGAGCGGCGCGTTCACGTAGACCTCCAGGAAGCGATCCGCCGGCACCGTCGCGCGGGCCGCTTCGCGTCCGGCGCGGAACGGCGAGATGAACGCCGCGATGGTGATGATGCCCGCGTCGGCGAGCAGCGCCGCCACGGTGCCGGCGCGGCGGATGTTCTCGATGCGGTCCTCTTCCGAGAACCCGAGATCGGAACAGAGCCCGTGGCGCAGGTTGTCGCCGTCGAGCACGTACGCCTGGCGTCCCTGCTCGAAGAGCGTGCGCTCGAGCTCGACGGCGATGGTCGACTTGCCGGCGCCCGAGAGTCCGGTCAGCCAGACGACGGAGCCCGCATGGCCGTTGCGGCGGGTGCGCTGGGCCGCCGTCACCTTGCCCTGCATCCAGAAGAGATTGGCCGCCTTGTGCAGGGCGTCGGCCGTCGGACGCGCATAGTCGCCGTCGGCGATCGTGCCGCCGCCGGCGACCATGCCGCCGTCCATGAGCACGAAGCGCCCGAACGCCGGGATCTCGCTGTGCGGATCGAACGCGATCGGCGACGCCGTCCGGATCGTCACCTCCGCCACGTCGTCACGCAGCAGCGCGACGTCGCCTTCGCGCGGCGGGCACGCGGCGAGGGTCGACGCGTCGATGGTGCGGTGGACGCGCTCGATCCAGCATTCGACCGTCTGCGTGGCGAGCTTGAGCGGATAGCCGCGGTCGCGGCGGAGCGGCTCGTGGCCGAGCCACAGGACGCGCGCGTCGAAGCGCGAGAGATGACAGGGCAGCGCGCGCTCGGCCGCGGCGACCGACCCGCGATCGACGAAAATCTGCTCCTCGATCGTGATGCCGATCGAATCGCCGGCCGACGCGGCTGACAGCGGCGACGGCCAGCCCTCGATCGACTTCACGGTGGCGCTCTTGCCGCCCGGCCAGAAGACGACGCGATCGCCGGGGCGCAGCGTGCCGGACTCGACGCGGCCGGCGATGATCCGCCGCGCGTCGAAGCGGTAGACGTCCTGCACCGGGAACCGGAGCGGCAGCGCGGCGTCGGGCGGCGGCGGCGCCGGCAGCGCGTCGAGCGCCTCCAGCGCGGTGGGTCCCGTCCACCACGGCATGCGCGCGCTGCGCGACGCGACGTTGTCTCCCTCGCGCGCGGCCATCGGCACGATGGCGTCGAACGACAGCCCGGCGGCGGCGAGCATGGCCCCGCACTCCGCCGCCGCGCGGCGGAACGCGGCCTCGTCGAAACCGGCGAGGTCCATCTTGTTCACCAGCACGACGAGGTGGCGGAGGCCGAGCAGCTGGAGGAGGTACGCGTGCCGCCGCGACTGCTCGCGGAGTCCCTCGGCGGCGTCGACGACCAGGCAGGCGGCGTGCGCGTGCGCCGCGCCGGTCACCATGTTCTTCAGGAACTCGCGGTGGCCGGGCGCGTCGATCAGCACGTACTCGCGCGTGGGCGTGCGGAACCACGCCTGCGCGGTGTCGATCGTGACGTTCTGATCGCGCTCGGCCTGGAAGGCGTCGGTGAAGTTGGCGAGCTCCAGCGGCGCGCCGCGCCGGCGCGCGACCGCCTCGAGCTCCTCGATCTTCCCGTCGGGGAGCGATCCGGTGTCGTGCAGCAGCCGGCCGATGAAGGTGGACTTGCCGTGATCGACGTGCCCGACGATCACGAGCTTGAGCTGGTCGCGCATGCTACATG
>Ga0075364_10000914_pt1 | contig 15591 bp, 14 predicted proteins | sample EndMetdeltDD1764_FD_71517 | JGI IMG/M metagenome (GOLD analysis project Ga0075364, IMG submission 71517) | Populus endosphere microbial communities from Tennessee, USA - Endosphere MetaG P. deltoides DD176-4 | ecosystem: Host-associated > Plants > Roots > Endosphere | place: USA: Tennessee...
GTCCAGGGAAACTCCTTCGGGTTGCCCCACTTGGAGGCGCCGGTCGCGACGAACAGCTGCGGCACCTTCTTCTGGTTCATGTACTTGTGGATGGCGGAGTTGCTGGGCGTGCCCAACGTCTGGAAGACGAGCAGGACCTTGTCGTCCTCCACCAGCTTGCGCACCATCTCGACCGCCTTGGGCGGTGTGTAACCGTCGTCGTAGGTGATGAAGGTGATCTTGCGGCCGTTGATGCCGCCGTTGTCGTTCAGCATCTTGAAGTAGGCCTCGATCGTCTTGCCGATCTGGCCATAGGCAGAGGCGTTGCCTGAGTACGGATTGGTATTGCCGATCTTGATCTCCGTATCGGAGGCGCCTTCATCGTAGGTTTTTTGCGCGGTGGCGGGAGAAGCCAGGCAGAGCGCCAGGCCAATGGTGCTCGCCAGCAGAAGTCGACGCGATGCCTGTATCATCTGAGTTTCCTCCTTGGTTGGCCTTCTTCAAAAACCGGTTGCGTGTCTTCACGGACGCTGCAAGCGCTTGCGCAGGGTGCCGATCCCGCCGGCGATGCCGGTCGGCATCGTGTAAATCAGGATGATCAGCGCGATGCCGTAGATGGTCCACGGCTGCAACTCGAGAGGGAGATGCACGCTCGCCGAGATCTTCTTGGTCAACGCGTCGGCATACTTTTCGATCGCCTGCACGAACAGGCCGCCGATCACGGCGCCCGGCAGGGACGCTATGCCGCCCACCACCGCGCCGACGAGGATGGCGATCGACAGCTCGAAGCGGAAGCTGTCCGGCGAGACGAACTCGAAGATGATCGCGTGCAAGGCTCCCGCGACTCCGGTGTAGAGGGCGCTGATGCCGAACGTCACGGCCTTATAGTGGGAGGAATTGATGCCCATGGTGTCAGCCGCCAGCGGCTGATCGCGGATCGCCCGCAGGGCGCGCCCGATGCGGCTGTCCAGCAGGTTGCGGGCGGCCCAGAACATCAGGATCGCCACGGCCAGCACGACCAGGAACATCCACTGGTCGCTGCTGAGCGGCAGTCCGAACGGCGGATCGGCCTTGAAGATGTTGATGCCCTGCACGCCCTTGGTGAAGGGCTCGAGATGCCGGTACTTGAGGATCTGCGGCACGGCGACCGCGAGCGCGAAGGTGGCGAGCGCCAGATAGTGGCCTTCGAGGCGCAGCGCCGGCAGGCCGAACAGGTAGCCGGCGATGAAGCAGGCCAGCGCCGCCATCGGCAGCGTCGCCCAGAACGGCCAGTTGGCCTGATCGATCAGGATGGCAACCGTATACGCGCCCACGGCGAAGAACGCGCCATGGCCGAGCGAGATCTGGCCATTGAACCCCGTCAACAGATTGAGGCCCAGCACCGCGATCGCATAGACGATCATCAGGCTGAGCTGCAGAAAAGCGAAATTGCTGATCAGGCCGGTCTTGCCGCCGACCAGGGGTAGCAGAGCCAGCCCAGCCAGCCCAATCCAGATCCACCCGCGCTGGCTCGCAACACCGGTCTGTTTGACGACCGTCGTTTCGTTCACCGGATTGGTCGTCGTTGCCATAGCTCAGACCCGCTTGACGCTGACTTGGCCGAACAGCCCGTCGGGCTTCAGCGTCAGGACGATGATGACGATGACGAGCGCGACGCTCAGCTTTTCGCCGTTGCCGATCAGGTAGAGGCCGGATGCCTTTTCCAGCAGGTTGCCGAAATAGGCGATCAGATTCTCGAGCACGCCGACGATGAACCCGCCGGCGACGGCCCCGCCCGGACTGGAGATGCCGCCCACCAACGCACTGGCAAACCCGTAGAGCAGGATGCTCGCCATCATGTTGGGCTCCAGATAGACGACCGGCGCCACCATCGCTCCGGCTACCGCTCCCACTGCCGCAGCAAGACCCCAGCCGAGCGCCAACATCCAGTCAACCCGCACACCAACCAGGCGAGCCGAGGCCGGGTTCTGCGCCGCGGCCCGCATGGCCAGCCCCAGTGGCGTGAAGCGGAAGAAGGCGTATAGCCCGACCAGCAGCAGAAGCGTGACGAGGATCATGCCGACCTGATGCGAGCCGAGGTAGCCGGAGCCGGCGAAAACTACCTTCGGAAACGGCGACGGAAACTCCTTGATGGTGAAGCTCCAGATCCCCCCGGCCAGCGAGTGGAAAATGGTCAGAAGGCCGATGAACACGACCACCACCGACAGCACGGGCGCATTGTGCAACGGCTGCAGGATGATCCGCTGGATGGCGACGCCAGCGAAAAACGAGCCCAGTGCCACAAGCGGCAACGCGATCCAGAAATTGAGACCCCATTGCATCATTTGCCAGCACACATAGGCGCTGAACATCGCCATCTCGCCCTGCGCGAAGTTGATGTGATCGGTCGATACGAAGATCATCACCAGCGCCAATGCCAGGCTGGCATAGATGGCGCCATTGGCGAGGCCCGAGGCAATCTGCTGGATGAGCTGCTCCACGCCCTCGAGCCCCTCCTAATAACCGAGATAGGATTTGCGGATCGCCGCGTCGCTTTTCACGACCGCTGCCGCACCAGCCATCACGACACGACCCGTCTCCAAGACGTAGGCGTGGTCGGCAAGGTCGAGGGCGAGAGCCGCGTTCTGCTCCACGAGCAGCATGCTCACGCCGGATTCGGCATTGATCCGGCGCATGATGCGGAAGATCTCCTGCACGATCAGCGGGGCGAGACCGAACGACGGCTCGTCCAGCAGCATCAGGCGGGGACCCAGCATCAGAGCGCGGCTGATCGCCAGCATCTGCTGCTCTCCGCCAGACAGCGTGCCGGCCTGCTGAGACAGGCGCGCCTTCAGAATAGGGAAGTACTCGAGGACCATGTCGCGGTCGCGCAGGGCGGCCGCCCTGTCCTTGCGCACATGCGCGGCGACCCGCAGATTCTCGTCCACGCTCAGGCGGGCGAAGGTGCCGCGACCTTCCGGCACATGGCCAACGCCGAGGCGTACGATGTCCTCGGTCGCCTTGCCGCCGATCGATTTGCCGTCGAGTTGGATGCTGCCGTCCGCCCGCACCATCCCGCAGATCGCACGCAGCGTTGTGGACTTGCCGGCGCCGTTGGCACCCAACAGCGTGATGACGCCGCCCTGGTCCAGAGAAAAACTGACATCGAACAGCGCCTGCGTGGGCCCGTAATAGGCTTTCAGACCAGCCACCTCGAGCAGCTTGGCCACGTCAGCTCTCCGTACCGAGATAGGCCCGGATCACGTCCGGATCGCGCTGCACGTCGGCGGGGGTGCCCTCTGCGATCTTCCGGCCGAAGTCGATCGCCACGACCCTGTCGGAGACCGACATGACCAGGCTCATGTGATGCTCGACCAGCAGCACGGTCACCTTCTGGAGATCGCGCACGCGGCGAATCTGCTCGCGCAAAACGTCCACCTCGTCGTGATTGAGCCCGGCGGCCGGCTCGTCGAGCAGCAGCAGCTTTGGGCTGCCGGCAAGCGCGCGCGCCAACTCCACACGCTTGCGTACCGGGAACGGCAGGCCACCCGCCGGCAGATGCGCGAACGCCTTCAGGTCCATGAAGGTGACGAGTTCCTGGGCGCGCTCGATGATGCGGCGCTCTTCGGGGCTCGCGGCGGGAAGCCGAAGGGTGTTGGTGACGAAGCCGGTTGATGTGCGGCTGTGGCAACCGACCTTGATATTGTCCAGCACCGACATGGTGTCGAACAACGCCACGTTCTGGAACGTACGTCCGATGCCGAGCTTGGCAATGACGTAGCGCGGCCGCGACAGGATGGAGTGTCCTTCAAACAGGACCTCGCCACTGGTGGGCTCGTACAGTCGGGACAGGCAGTTGAAAAGCGTGGTCTTGCCCGCACCGTTCGGACCTATCAGCCCGACGATGTGCCCTGGGGCAACATCGAACGACACGCCGTCGAGCGCGATGATGCTGCCAAAGCGGACGGAGATATTCCGCACGCTCAGCAGCGGATCACCCACGACGCGCTTGGCGTCGTCCGGCTCGAACGCAGGGCGAGTGCTCCCCAAACTTTCTTGTACAGCGGTCATGAACACCGCATGTCCGATTGTCGGACTTACCAAGCTTGGGGGAATAATGTCGAGCCGGACGCTGGTGGTCTAGTAGAAATTTTTATGCAATTGCAAGAAACCCCAGCTGACGTGCCCACTGGAGCGCGTTCGACGTTGGCTCCATCCTCCTCATTTTTTGATCTTGGACCGGAAATCCGGCTTGCGCTTCTCGAGGAAAGCCTGGGCGCCCTCCTTGGATTCTTCGGTTTGATAGTAGAGTGCCAGTGCCTGCATGCCCAAGGCGCCAATGCCGCGAATGTTCTCGCTGTCCGCATTGAAGGAGCGTTTGGCGATGGCGAGCGCAGTCGGGCTCCTTTCCATCAGCTCCGCACACCACTTCTCGACCTCGGCATCGAGTTGATCGTGGGGAACGACGGCATTGCATAGGCCCATTTGCAGGGCCTCGTGCGCCGTGTAGCGCCGGCACATGTACCAGATCTCGCGCGCCTTCTTCTCACCGACGACGCGGGCGAGGTATGCAGTGCCAAAGCCGGGATCTACCGAGCCCATACGGGGACCAACCTGACCGAAGATCGCCTTGTCCGAGGCAATGGTCAGGTCGCAGATCGTGGCGAGCACGTTGCCCCCGCCGATCGCGTAGCCTGGAACACGGGCAATCACCGGCTTTGGCACGTCGCGGATGATCGATTGCAGCTCCTCGATCGGCATTCCGTTCGTGCCGCGACCATCATAGCTGCCGTCGTGCACGGATTGATCGCCGCCGGTACAGAAGGCACGGTCGCCTATGCCGGTGAGCACGATGACGCCGATGCTATTGTTCCAGCCGGCGGTCATGAAGGCGCGAATCAGTTCCTCGACCGTTTGAGCCCGGAAAGCGTTCATCACCTTGGGGCGATTGATGGTGATCGTCGCAACGCCTTTGTCTTCCTTGTAGAGGATATCGGCGAATGTGGTGGTCATGCTTGGTCCCCTTTTGGTTGCACGCGTAGATAGTCTTGCACCGTGCTCTCGATAACCGAGGCCCCTGTGACCTCAATGGGCTGCATGCGCCCAGCGCCGGCGAAACTTGCTTTGGTCGCCGTGCCCACGACAACATCGGCGATCTCGCGAACATGCTTATCGGCTCGGCAGCACCGCGGTAGCCTCGATCTCGACCTTGGCGCGGTCCTCGACCAGCGCCACCACCTGCACCAGTGTCATCGCGGGAAAGTGCCGCCCCAGCACGCGCCGATAGGCCTGGCCTACCTCGCGCAGGCGGGCCAGGTATTCCTTCTTGTCCAAGACATACCAGGTCAGGCGGACGATATGCTGCGGCTGCGCGTCCGCTTCGGCCAGCACCTCGACGATATTCCTCAGCGCCTGCTCGACTTGCACGACGAAATCATCGCTGACGAACTCTTGTCTTGCGTTCCAGCCGATCTGACCTGCGACGAACACCTGCCGGCCCTCAGCGGCGACGCCGTTGGAGAAGCCCTTTGCCGGCGTCCATTGCTTGGGATGAAGGAGTTGTTGCATTGCCTTGCTCGCGCCTGTCTTCATTGGGACTTCAATTTGAAACGCTGGATCTTGCCGGTTTGCGTCTTGGGTAGCGTGGTGGTGAACACGACCGAGCGCGGATACTTGTACGGTGCGATCGTCGCCTTGACATGCTCCTGCAGGCGCCTCGCGCATTCGGCGTCGCCGGCGATACCCTGCTTCAGCACCACGTGCGCCTCAACGATTTGTCCGCGCTCCACGTCGGGTGCGCCGACCACCGCGCATTCGGCGACGTCCGCGTGGGCCAGCAGGGCCGCCTCCACCTCGGGGCCGGCAATGTTGTAGCCGGACGAGATGATCATGTCGTCGGTGCGAGCAGAGAAGTGGAATACGCCATTCGCATCCTTCACGAAGGCATCGCCGGTCAGGTTCCAACCCATCCGCACGTACTTGCTCTGGCGTTCGTCGGCCAAATAGCGGCAGCCGGTGGGTCCACGCACGGCGAGGTGGCCGATGGTTCCATCCGGCACAGGGCGCATGTCGTCGTCGACAACCCTCGCCTCGTAGCCCGTGACGACCTTGCCCGTCGCGCTTGCAGCGGCATCGCCAAGGCGGTTGGTGATGAAGATGTGCAGCATCTCGGTCGATCCGATTCCATCGAGGATCGGCTTGCCGGTTTTCCTGGTCCATTCTTCGAAGACGGGTGCCGGCAATGTCTCGCCGGCCGACACGGCCATGCGCAGAGAGGACAGATCGGCGCCCTTGTCCATCGCCGCCATCATGGCACGATAGGCGGTCGGCGAGGTGAAACTGATCGTCGCCTTGTAGGTCTCTATGATCTCCACCATGTTGGCCGGCGAAGCGTTTTCGAGCAGCGTTGCCGTAGCGCCGAAACGCAGGGGAAATACAGCGAGCCCACCGAGGCCGAAGGTAAATGCCAGCGGCGGCGAGCCGACGAACACGTCGCCGGGCGTCACGCTCAGGACCTCCTTGGCGTAGCCGTCGGCGATGATCAGCAGGTCGCGATGGAAGTGCATGGTGGCCTTGGCTTCGCCGGTGGTGCCCGAGGTGAAGCCCAGAAGCGCAACGTCGTCGCGGCCGGTTTTAACCGCGTTGAACCGCACGGGCTTGGCCAACGCGATCCGATCGAGTTCGGCATCATGATTGGATGTGCCGTCGAAGCCGACGACCTTCTTCAGGAATCGGCTGTCTTTCGCACACAAAACGAGCTCGTCGGTTATGCGGGTATCGCACAGCGCGAGGCTTACCTCCGCCTTGTCGACGATCTTGCCCAACTCGCCCGCGCGCAGCAGCGGCATGGTGTTCACCGCCACGGCACCCGCCTTGGTCACGGCGAGCCACGCGGCGACCATGGCCGGATTGTTGCCCGATCGGATCAGCACGCGGTTGCCAGGCTTGACCGCGAAGTCGTCCACCAGAGCGTGCGCGAGACGGTTGCTCCAGTCTGTCAGCTCCTTGTAGGTGCGCCGGCGCCCGTTGCCGATCAGTGCGACGTTGTCGCCAAAGCCCTTCTCGAGCTGGCGATCCGTCAGCTCCACGGCAGCGTTGAGATAGTCCGGATATTGGAACTCCGGCCGGTCAAGCAACAGGTCGGGCCACTGTGCAGCCGGCGGCAGGTTATCCCGCGTAAAGGTGTCGACGTGAGCCGAGGGTCCCAGGGCTCCGGCACCCTTCGGTGCTGCCTGTCGCACTTTGCTTGCGGACTCGTCTTTCGCGAAAAGTCTCCCGAACATCGGCCGTTCCTCCTCTGCTCAGTAGCATCAGGTGCGAAGGCTTGGCGGATGCCGCGTCGCCAGCAGCTCGATCAGAGTATCGGTCTCGCCGCTGTCGAAGTGAGCCAGCAGTTCGCTAACCCAGGCTTCGTGGACACTCGCCATCCCCTCGAAATGCTGCGTGCCTTTGGGTGTCAGGCGCACGAACGTCGCGCGCCGATCAGCCTCGACGGGGAGACGCATGACGTGGCCTTCCGCCACCAGTCGCTCGACAATACCGGTCACGTTGCCGTTGGAGACCATCAGATAGCGTGACAGCTCCGTCATGATCATGCCATGCGGGCGGCGTTGCAGCGCGGCCATCACGTCGAAGCGCGGCAGCGTTTCGCCGAACTCGGCGCGCAGCCTGCGGCGCAGTTCTGCCTCGATGGCGCGCGATGCACCCAGCAGACGAATCCAGAGCCGCAGCTTCTGTTTGCTCGCCGGCTGGGTCCTCGGCTTGGACCGCTGCGCTGTCATGCTTCGCCTCCCGATACCGAGATGGCCTGACCGGTGATCGCCTGCGCGGCGGCCGCTCCGATACCGCTCACACCCCTGCTGATCAGCGCATGCCGGCCATCGAGCGCCGCCATCACACGCGCTCCGTCGTGGAAGCCAAGCGACCAGCCAAGCGATGCAGCTGATCACGGCCCGCCAGATACGGCTTTGGCCATTGTTCGCCCGCATAGCCGAGCTGAGCTGCGGCATGCAGCGTCCAATACGGATCAGCCAGGTGCGGTCGGGCCAGGCAGCACAAGTCCGCGCGTCCGGCCATCAGAATCGAGTTGACGTGGTCGGGGTCATAAATGTTGCCAACCGCCATGGTGGCGATGCCCACTTCGTTGCGGATGCGATCGGAAAACGGCGTCTGGAACATGCGCCCGTAGACGGGCCGCGCCTGCACCGACGTTTGCCCCGCCGACACATCGATGATGTCGACACCGGCCCGTTGCAGTATCCGCGCGATCGCCACCGCATCTTGCGGCGTGATGCCTGCGGCGCCGGCCCAGTCATGCGCCGAGATGCGTACCGAAATTGGCTTGCTCGCCGGCCACGCCGCGCGTACGGCGTGAAACACCTCGAGCGGAAATCGCAGGCGATTGTCGAGCGAGCCGCCGTACGCGTCCTGCCGCCTGTTGCTCAATGGGGTTATGAACGCCGACATCAGGTAGCCGTGCGCGTAGTGCAGCTCCAGCATGTCGAAGCCGGCGCGCTCGGCCATCTGCGCTGCCCGCACGAAGGCGTTGCGCACGACCTCCATGTCGGTGCTCGTCATTTCGCGCGGTGCCGGGTTGACGGCCGACCATGGCACCGGCGACGGGGCGATTGTCTCCCAGCTGCCCGACGGCAGCGGTGCATCCATCGTCTCCCAGCCGAGCTGCGTCGACCCCTTGGCGCCGGAATGCCCGAGCTGCATCGCCACCTTGGCGTCGGTCTCGGCATGGATGAAATCGACGATGCGCCGCCAGCCGTCCTCATGCTCCGGCGCGTACAGTCCCGTGCAGCCAGGCGTGATCCGCCCCTCGGGCGTCACACAGGTCATCTCGGTGATGATGAGGCCGGCGCCGCCCTTCGCCCGCTCGGCGTAGTGCACGAAATGCCAGTCCGTCGGCATGCCGTTCACCGCGCGATACTGCGCCATCGGCGACACGACAATGCGGTTTTTGAGCTGCATCTGGCGCAGCCGGAACGGCGTGAACATCGGTGGCCGCGCAGCGTCGGGGTTGGCACCGGTCGCCGCTTTCTCGAACCACCTTTCGGCCTCGGCGAGCCAGTTCTGGTCGCGCTGCCGCAGGTTCTCGTGGCTGATGCGCTGCGAGCGGGTCAGTAGCGAATAATTGAACTGCACCGGATCGAGATGCAGGTAGCGCTCGATCTGCTCGAACCACTCCGTGGAATTGCGTGCCGCGCTTTGCAGGCGCAACACCTCCGTGCGGCGCTCGCCCTCGTAGCGGTGGAAGGCATCCGCCATGGTCGGCTCGCTGTGCAGATACTGGCTGAGCGCGATCGCGCTTTCGAGAGCCAGCTTCGTGCCCGAGCCCACCGAGAAGTGTGCCGTTGCCGCCGCGTCGCCCATCAGCACGATGTTCTCGTGCGACCAGGTTCCGCACAGTACGCGATTGAAATTGAGCCAGGCCGAACCGCGCAGGTGCCGTGCGTTGGTCATCAGCGCATGACCACCTAGGTTCTTGGCAAAAATCCTCTCGCAGTGCGCGATCGTTTCGTCTTGGCTCATCATATCGAAACCGTGGCGTCGCCAGGTTTCCTCGGAGCATTCGACGATGAATGTCGCCGTGTCCCCATCGAACTGATAGGCGTGCGCCCAGATCCAGCCCTTGTCCGTTTCCTCGAAGATGAAGGTGAAGGCATCAAACTTGTGATGCGTGCCGAGCCAAATGTATTTGCAGGCGCGCACGTCGATGTCGGGCTTGAACACGTGCGCCAACCCGGCCCGGACCTGGGAGTTGGCGCCGTCGGCCGCCACGATGAGATCGTAGCCCTTGTAGGCCCCGACGCCGTCGACCTCGGTCTCGAAGCGCAGCTCGACGCCCAGCGCCTGCGCCCGGTCCTGGAGAATATTGAGCAGCCGTTTGCGTCCGATGCCGCAGAAGCCGTGGCCGGACGAGCGCGTCGCTGTGCCCCTGTGGAATACGGCGATATCGTCCCAGTAGACGAACGAACGCTGGATCTCTGCGGCGCTGACGGGGTCGTTCGCCGCCAGGTTCGCCAGCGTCTCGTCCGACAGGACCACGCCCCAGCCGAAGGTATCGTAGGGCCGATTGCGCTCGACCACGACGATTTCATGGGCCGGATCGCGAAGCTTCATCGCGATAGCGAAGTAAAGCCCCGCGGGGCCTCCACCGAGACAGGCGATCCGCATGCGTCGCCTCCGTCGTCCAACGAGAGACACCAAACCTGCATCAGTCGCTGGTTTATTTCAAGTATGAAATTTCAGAGTTAAAACTTATCTCCGTGGGATGGCGGGCGCCCTTGGCTCCTCGTAGGTCTGGATCATTTGCGGCGTCAGCTGGCAGTTTGCCCCTGTGGCCGACGAATGAAGTGCAAAGCCTCGTTGACCGACATTGCGGTGCTCGGGACGCGCTCACCATCGCCGAAAGTAAACACCCTGATGTAGGCGTACCCGCCCTGCGCCGAGCCGCCGTGACCGGGCAGGACCATGAAATGAGTACCGCCAACGCGCTGGGTGGCCTCTGCGGCTTTCACCAGTGTGCACTCATCCGCGGATGCGCAATCGGCGAGACCGCTTGTCGGCACCGCGATCCGATGAATTCCCCCACCGACTTGTTCTTCGGCCAGCGCACCGGCTGTTGGAAGGGCTGTTGATGGAAGTGAACAACCCGCAACCAGCAGGCAGACAATTGATAGGGCACTTCGCACCGGCGCGCTCCCCCGGCTGCTTCTCCTCAATCCGACAAACCAAGAGCCGATTCGGCGAGAAACTCAACGGCGAGTCTTTTAGATGGGCCTGTCGCCCTTTCCATCTTCAGCGAGCCCTGAGCTCGACGAGCCGGTCAGGGCGCTGAACGCTGAGCGAGGTCGCGCTCGCTTGCCGGCGCGCAAGTGAACTCGTAGGCTGCGAAGTGCAGAGCCCGATGGTCGAGCTGAGGCGCTCGGTTCAATACTATCCAGGCACGATTGCTCAAAGGGGGTCGATATGCCGATGCGCGCCAACGAGCGGGTCGCTTGGTTCAATGGGCAGTTCATGCCCGAAAGCGAAGTGCGCATTCCATTTCGCGATTCGAGCTGGGTCTACGGCGACGGCGGCTTCGACATGACCCGCAGCTTCGGCCACCGCCTGTTCAAGGTGAAGGAGCATGTCGACCGCCTCTATCGCTCGCTCAAGTATCTGCGTATCGATCCGGGCTTCGGGCCGGAGAAAATGTGCGCTCTGACGGAAGAGTTGTTCGAGCGCAATCGCCACCTGCTTGGGCCCGATGACGACTATTGGGTCGGCCAGCGCATCAGTCGCGGCGTGAAGGAGACCCCGGGCGACAACCTCGACTACCACGGGCCCAACATCGTGCTGGAATGTTCGCCCCTGCCGCTCCTGCAGCGCGCCAAGCTGTTCAAGGAGGGTATCCGCGTGGTGATCCCCTCGCACCGTCGCGTGCCGCCGGATTCGCTCACCCCGCGCGCCAAGACGCACAACTACCTCAATCTCATCGTCGCCAACCAGGAGGTGCAGAGCATCGATCCCGAGGCCTGGGCGCTGCTGCTCGACGTCAATGGCAACCTGTGCGAAGGCATGGGTTCGAATATCTTCGTGGTGCGCGATGGCGAAATCCTGACGCCGCGCGAGAAATTCGTCCTGCCGGGCGTGAGCCGACAGACTGTGATCGACCTCGCGCGGCAGGAAGGTCTGACGGTGCGCGAAACCGACATCGATATCTACGATGCCTACAACGCCGACGAGGTCTTTCTGACCTCGACGTCGCTCTGCATCTGCCCGGTGACGCGCGTCAACGGGATGGAGATCGGCCCCAAGGGACAGGTGTGGGGGCCAGTGACCAAGCGCCTTGCCGACGCCTACCAGCGCTTCGTGAAGCACGACTTCGTTGGGCAATACCTCAAGCACTATGTCGAGGGCATGGAAGCGCGCGCCTTCTAGCCCGCTCCGCGCTCCGAACCGCGACTAAGCAACCGCAGCAGCGTATGCGTCCGGCGACGCCAGGGCGTGCGCGACCATCTCGCCGCGCGTGCCGACCCAGATGTCCTCGGCAGCCTGCGCGATCTTCATGCAGGCATCGAACGCCCAAGCCCCGGCCGGCCGACCGTAGACATGGGTATGGGCGGTGACGTCCAGCATGAACGGGGCCTGGTCCGCCTTCGCCGCGCCGTCGAGGATCGCCTGGAACTTGGTGACGAACGCCTCGGCGGAGCCGCCGTAGCGGTTGGAGTGGGGCAGGTCGTTGACGTCCATGGTCAGCGGAATGGCGACGATCGTGCGTGTGCGCGCCCCATCGGCGTAGTCCCAGATGGCCGGCAGATCGTCGTCGTTGCAGTCGCCGTGCCACTGATATCCCTCCGCTGCCAGCAGACGCGGGCTCGCAGGGCTGCCCGTGCCGCGCGGGCTGATCCAGCCGGTCGGGCGGATGCCCGCAGCGGCCTCGATCAGCGCCGTGTTGCGGCGGATGTTGGCGATCTGCGCCGCCTCGTCGAGATAAACCGGGATGACGTCCATGCCGTAGGAGTGCGCAACGATCTCGTGGCCCTGATCGTGGATCGCGCGCACGCTGTCGGGAAAGCGCTCCGCCAGCACGCCGCTGACCATGACGCTGGTCTTGATCTTGTTGGCAGCTGAGATCCTGAGCAGCCGCTGGATGCCGCGCACCGCGCCATAGCTGGCCCAGGAATGGGCGTTGGTGTCGAAGAAGCCCGGTTGCAGCACATTGCCCATCGGCCCGATCGGCGGCGCCTTGCCGGGCGACCATGCCTCGTAGGCGATGTTGAAGACGATGCCGATGCGTGCGCCGTTCGGGAATCGGAAACCCGGTCCGGCGCGGCGGATGGATACGGGATCATCATTGGCTGGCATTCGGGCGTTCCTCTGCAGTCGCCTGCGCTGATAGGCTGTCATACCGGTGCTCGTCACCGGTATCCAGCCATCAACGAACCGGAGCGAGCTTGCGCCGGGGCGGCCGCGGTGGCAGCCTGCGGGCCGGCAGTCACATCGGTTTTTCCATCCATATTCGGCCGGAGGGGGCGTGAAGGCGCCGAAGTTCAGCTATGTTCGCGCCGACAGCGTCGAGCAGGTGCTCGATCTGCTCGACCGGCATGGTGACGATGCGCGCATCCTGGCCGGCGGGCAGAGCTTGATGCCAACCCTCAATATGCGCCTGTCTCAGCCCAAGATCCTCATTGACATCAATCGACTGCATGCGCTGACCGGCATCTCTCTGCTGGGCAACCGGGTGCGCATCGGTGCGCTGACCCGGCATGTCGAGGTGGCCAATTCGGCAGTGGTTGCCCAACACCTGCCGCTGATCGCCGAAGCCATGCCGCATGTCGCCCACGTTGCCGTGCGCAATCGCGGCACCTTCGGCGGCAGCATCGCGCTGGCTGACCCGGCAGCCGAGATGCCGGCGTGCGTATTGGCCCTCGGTGCGACCCTGGTTCTGCAAAGCGCCACCAGCCGGCGCGAGGTGGAGGCGGCCGACTACTTCCAGGGTCTCTACGAGACGGCGCGACGACCCGACGAGCTGCTGGTCGAGGCCCTGATCCCCGTGCCGCGCGCGTTCTCCGTCTCGGTGTTCAGTGAGCTTGCGCAGCGACACGGCGATTTCGCCATCGCCGGCGTCGCATTCCATCTGGAGATCCACAGGGGCGTCGTGGCGGACGCACGGCTCGTCTACTTCGGGAGCGAGAGCAGGCCCACGCTCGCCCAGCGTGCGGGCAGCGCGATCGTCGGTCGCAGCATCGACGCCGCGAGCGTAGCAGCGGCAGCGTCCGCCCTGGACAGCGACCTTTCGCCGATGTCCAGTCCGCATGGCAGCAGCAGGATGCGCCTGCACCTGCAACGGGTGCTCACGCGGCGCGCGCTGGCCACGGCGGCAGAGCGAGCGAGGGCGGCATGAGCGAGGATACGGCGCAGGTTTCGCTGGTCGTCAACGGCGAGCGCGTGACGCGTACGGTGCCGGTGCGCCAGCACCTGGTCGATTTTCTTCGCACCGATCTGGGGCTCACGGGTTCGCACCTCGGTTGCGAGCACGGCGTATGCGGCGCCTGTTCGGTGCGTGTCGACGGCCGGGTGGTGCGCGGCTGCCTGATGCTGGCGGCGCAGGCCGATGGCGCCGAGGTCGTCACCATCGAGGGGCTTGACGATACGGGCGAGATTGCCGACCTGCAGGCGGCATTCGTGGCGCGCAACGCGCTGCAGTGCGGCTTCTGTACGCCCGGCATGCTGATGACGGCGGCCGAGCTGCTGGCCGAAAAACAACAGAAGAGCCGCGAGGAGATCCGCACCTTCCTGTCCGGCAACTACTGTCGCTGCACCGGCTTCCACGCCATCGTCGATGCCATCGAGACCACGCTCGCGAAGCGGCTCGGGCGCTGAAGCGGAGGGCAAGCGTGTCCGACAAGATCCTCACCTCTCCGCTGACCAAGCCGAACAGCTATATCGGCCGCACGCTCTCGCGAGCCGGCGCCAAACGCGCTGTCGCCGGGCGCGGCCGCTATACGGATGACGTCACCCTGCCGCGCATGCTGCATGCCGCGTTCCTGCGCAGCCCCTTCGCCCATGCCAGGATTGTCTCCATCGACGTATCCGAGGCCAGGCTTCAGCCGGGCGTCGCGCTGGTCATGACCGGCGCCGAGCTGGCCGCGCTGTGCACCGGCCCTTGGGTCGGCACGCTGACCTGCTTCCCCGGCATGAAGTCGGCGCCGCAATACCCGCTGGCCGTGGACCGCGCCTGCTGGGTCGGCGAACCGGTCGCCATGGTCGTGGCCCGCACCCGCGCCGAGGCCGAGGACGCAGCCGAGTGCATCGTGGTTGAATGGGAGGAACTGCCGGCCGTCACCGACAAGAAGACCGCGCTCGATCCGACAACACCCGTGCTGCATGCCGAACTCGGCGACAATCTCGCGTTCCGCAAGACGATCGACACCGGCGCCGTCGACGCGGCTTTCGCCAAGGCCGACCTGGTCATAGAAGAGACCTTCGAGTTCGGCCGGCACACGGCCGTGAGCCTGGAGCCGCGGGCGCTGCTGGCCGCCTACGACAAAGGCACCGGCAAGCTGACCATCACCACCAGCAGCCAGTGCCCGCACATGCTCCAGCATGTGTTCGCTCACACGCTGGGCGTGCCCCAGCACAACGTGCAGGTGATCGCACCGGATGTGGGCGGCTCGTTCGGCCTCAAGATCCATACCTACGGCGACGAGTTGGCGGCAACCGCGGCGGCCATGCAGCTCGGCCGTCCCGTCAAGTTCATCGCCGACCGTCTGGAATCATTCGTGTCCGACATTCACGCCCGCGAGAATTTCGTGAAGGGGCGCATCGCCGTGAGCAAATCCGGCACCATCGAGGCCTTCGACATCGACGTGCTGTCCGGCGCCGGCGCTTATTCGCAGTATCCCCGCACCAGCGTGTTCGAGGCCACCCAGGTGCTCAACATCACCGGCGGCCCCTACCGGCACAAGCACTACCGGGCGCGCGCCACCGTCGTCTATCAGAACAAGGTGCCGACTTCGCAGTACCGCGCCGTGGGGCATCCGATCGGCAATACCGTGGGCGAGCATCTCGTCGACCAAGCGGCCTACCGCCTCGGCATCGATCCGATCGAGATGCGGCGGCGCAACATCATGCCCGACG
>Ga0075364_10000915_pt1 | contig 15590 bp, 14 predicted proteins | sample EndMetdeltDD1764_FD_71517 | JGI IMG/M metagenome (GOLD analysis project Ga0075364, IMG submission 71517) | Populus endosphere microbial communities from Tennessee, USA - Endosphere MetaG P. deltoides DD176-4 | ecosystem: Host-associated > Plants > Roots > Endosphere | place: USA: Tennessee...
GGGTCCACGAACACTTTCAGAATCTTCTCGGGCGTGTGCTCAGCCACTTCTTCGACGTCCATGCCGCCTTCGCTGGAGGCCATCACGCACACGCGCTGGGTACCACGGTCGGTCACGATACCAACGTAGTATTCCTTCTTGATGTCTGCGCCTTCTTCAACCAGCAGACGGTTGACTTTCTGACCCTCGGGGCCAGTCTGGTGCGTGATCAACTGCATGCCCAGTATCTCGGAGGCCAACTGACGCACTTCGTCGATCGAGCGGGCCAGCTTCACGCCACCACCCTTGCCGCGGCCGCCCGCGTGGATCTGAGCCTTCACGACCCAAACCGGACCGCCAAGTTTTTCTGCAGCAGCAACCGCTTCATCAACGGAAAGCGCGGGAAAGCCGCGCGGCACGGCGACGCCAAATTGCTTCAGCAGTTCCTTACCTTGATACTCGTGGATTTTCATGTATTACCTGTCAGGTCGAGAGAAATGGGAGGTAGAGCAGTAAAGCCTCTATCTACAGGGTGCATCCGCGGATAAGTCCGCTTTTATTTGCAACTTTGGGGATTGCCCTGCCGGGTGCGCCTCGGGCGCACGCTTACAGGGACTATCGGAAGGAGGCGCATCAGCTCTGGCCCGGGCATCGGCATCGAGTGCCGCCTGGGCAGCGTCGATTTCCGATTGGGGGGCATCGCCCGTGTACCACCTTGGATAATACTGGAGCGCCACGGCGCCTGCCGTGTCCAGCGCATGACAGCCGTCGAGCTGGAACGGCCGCTTGTCCCGCCCGGTATCCAGCCGACGCTGGTTGGCCATGGTTTGCACCGCAGCCGTGGGCAGCACGTTGGTCAGCTCGGTCATGTGCGTACAGCCCGCCGTGCGACCGAACCGCTCCTTGACCGTATTTCGAAAGTTCTTCAGCAGATTCATGCCCACCAGATCGCCGTAGTCGACATCGATGGCAGTGCATTGTTCGCCGTAGGGCGCGGCGTCATAGGCGGCTTCCGCGGCCAGCACCTCGAACGTCTTGTCGATGGTGATGCGCAAGTGCATGTGATGCACGTGCCGGCCTGCCTTGAAGACGCCGCCGTTGCGCGTCGGGAAGTCGTAACCCTTGTAGTCGATCAATTCAGCTTCGAGATCCCAAAGGCCGTCTTCCCGTGCATAGGACTGCACCTTGATGGTGCGGGTATGCATGGGTTCGCGTGTCACGACAGATGGCGTCAAAGGCATTCGAACGGTTGGCGAATTGAGAGAGGCTACGATTAAATTGGTGCGCGGCAGCAAAACCGTTGAAGTATAACGCAGCATGCCGATCGCGTCCGGTATGGAACAAAGTTGCATGTGGTGTGCGCTCGCTGCGAGGCGGGCCGGCCACCCTGCTGGTCGTCACGACCATTGCACGCGATGCGTGCTGTCGCAACCTGGCTGGTACCAAGACCGCAAGCCTGTGAGCGGAGCCTATTCGTCGTAGGTGTCGTCTGCGCCGAGAACGCGGTCGATGACGTCGTGGCTGAAACCGCGTCCGGCCAGAAAGCGCACTTGTTTGGCATAGGCCGCGCGTGCGCGGTCGCGGCGCGCACCAGGGTCTGTTTCGGCATAGGGATCCGCATCGTCGATGGCCTGCACGGCGTCCAGCCTGGCGCCGAACTTTTTCTCCCACACGGCTTTTGCACGGTCGAATTCGGTGTCGCGCAATGACTCCCGTGCCTCAGAGATGGCTACATCGGGCACGCCGCTTTGGCGCAGTTCGTTGACGATGCGCGCCGTGCCGTGCGTGCGCGAGCGCCGATGGATTACGCTTTGAGCAAAGCGTTCGTCGGACAGCCATCCCTCGCGGGTCAGGTCGTCGAGCAGGCGCTCGAGTGCCTCCGGATCTTCGCTGTGTGGCGCAAGCTTGCGAGCGAGCTCAAGGCGAGAATGCTCGCGCCTGGAAAGTAAAGCGACCGCCCTGGCCTTGATTGATAAACCTTGCATAGCTGGCCCTGCGTGCTGAACCGGACACGCTTACGTTTCGCCCGTATCCGACCTTATTCTTCGCCCGTGTCCGACTCTTCTGGCGTGGGCACGAATTCAGCGACACGGCTGACGATGCCCTGGTTTTCGCGCACACGGTTCTCGATGTCGACCGCAATCTCGCGGTGTTCCTTCAGGTAGTCGCGCACGTTGTCCTTGCCCTGGCCGATACGATTGCCGTTATAGCTGTACCAGGCGCCCGCCTTGTCGACCACGCCGGCCTTCACGCCCAGATCGATAATCTCGCCCTCGCGCGAGATGCCTGCGCCGTACAGAATGTCGAATTCCGCTTGCTTGAACGGAGGGGCGACCTTGTTCTTGACGACCTTGACGCGGGTTTCGTTGCCGATGACCTCTTCGCCCTTTTTGATCGCGCCAATGCGGCGAATGTCCAGACGCACCGAAGCGTAGAACTTGAGCGCGTTGCCGCCCGTGGTGGTTTCCGGGTTGCCGAACATGACGCCGATCTTCATGCGGATCTGGTTGATGAAGATGACCGTGCAATTGGTGCGCTTGATGTTGGCGGTGAGCTTGCGCAGTGCCTGGCTCATCAGTCGGGCTTGCAGGCCCGGCAGGGAATCGCCCATCTCGCCTTCGATTTCGGCCTTGGGCGTGAGTGCGGCAACAGAGTCGATCACGATCAGGTCGACGGATCCGGAACGCACCAGCGCATCGGTGATTTCCAGGGCCTGTTCGCCCGTGTCGGGCTGGGAGATCAGCAGATCGGTGAGGTTCACCCCCAGCTTGCTGGCGTACTGCACGTCGAGCGCGTGTTCGGCATCGACGAAGGCGCAGGTGCCACCCAGCTTCTGCATTTCGGCAATGACCTGCAGGGTGAGTGTGGTCTTGCCCGACGATTCCGGACCGTAGACTTCGATGACGCGGCCGCGAGGCAGGCCGCCCAGGCCCAACGCGATATCGAGCCCGAGGGAACCGGTAGAAACGACCTGGATGTCATGGGAGACTTGGTTGTCCCCATAACGCATGATGGAACCCTTGCCGAACTGCTTTTCGATCTGGGCAAGTGCAGCGGACAGCGCCTTCTGTTTGTCGGCGGTGGCCTTGCTCGTCTTGTCGTCCATGTGTGTGCTATCCCTTGGGTGCGATGTGATGCAAATATGAGGTCGCGACTGTTCGCGGCTGACTGCATTATTGCACTGCATTCTACTGTATGCACGTACAGTGTGACAAGAACTTCCTGTATTTGCGCGCCAGCCTGGCAAGAGATTCCGGTTGGGGTACCGATCAGTGTGTGCCAGAATCCGGGCAAGACGGATAACAAACGGCGCCTACCATGCGTATTTTGATTGCTGAAGACGACAGCATATTGGCCGATGGGCTCTCACGCTCCCTCAGACAAAGCGGGTATGCGGTTGATGCCGTGGGCGATGGACTCTCGGCCGATTCGGCGCTTGCCGCCCAGGAGTTCGACCTGCTCATCCTCGATCTCGGGCTGCCGCAGATCCCGGGACTGGAGGTGCTCAGACGTTTGCGCATTCGCAACTCTCACCTGCCCGTGCTCATTCTCACCGCTGCCGACAGCGTGGAACAGCGGGTGAAGGGATTGGACCTGGGCGCTGACGACTACATGGCCAAACCCTTCGCGCTGTCCGAACTCGAAGCACGCGTGCGTGCCCTGACCCGGCGTGGCGCAGGTGGCGGTGCCACGTTGATCCGGCATGGCAAGCTGACATTCGACCAGACGGGGCGCGTGGCAGTCGTGGATGATCAAACCCTGGACCTTTCTGCACGCGAGGTCAGCCTGCTGGAAATATTGCTGATGCGCAGCGGCCGCATGGTGAGCAAGACACAGTTGGTCGATCACCTGTGTGAGTGGGGTGAAGAGGTCAGCACCAACGCCATCGAAGTCTACGTTCACCGCCTGCGCAAGAAGCTGGAGCCCAGCGGCGTCAAAATCATGACCGTACGCGGCCTGGGCTACTGCCTGGAGCGTGAACAGGGTGCTGGACTCGTTTAAACGGCGTCGCGCCCGGCCAGCCCCCGCAGGCGAGCGCGAGCCGGTCAATCAGGAAGCCCTGGACGTGGTGCGCGCAGGCACGCGCGGCCCGGCTTTCCGTCCGCCCCGGCGGTCGCTGCTGGGCGAGGTGCTGGACTGGATGCTGGCCCCCCTGTTCCTGCTGTGGCCCATGAGCGTGGCCATTACCTATGTCGTCGCCCAGAACATCGCCGCCACACCTTATGACGAGGCGCTCGCCCATAATTTGCTGGTGCTGGAGCAACAGGTGACCGAACGTGGGGGCGAGGCGGTGCTGGACATGAACGCGTCGGCCCGCGCGATTCTGCGAGCCAATGAAACCGAAAGCGTATTCTGGCTGGTACTGGGCAGCCGGGGCGAATACCTGGGGGGCGACAGACAACTGCCGATTCCCGATGCCGACGCGCCCACCCCGATGGGTGTGGTGCGCTTTGCCGATGCCTCGCTGCGTGGTTTCGGGCTGCGCATGGCCTACAAGCGCCTGGATATCGGGCTTGCCAGCGCGCGCGCGCCCATGATCGTGGTGGCCGAGACTGTGGAGCGGCGCACGCAGTTGGCCAACGACATCATCAAAGGGGTGATCATTCCGCAGTTCATCGTGTTGCCGATCGCCGTGCTGCTGGTGTGGTTTGGCCTGTCACGCGGGATCGCGCCGCTCAATGCGCTGCAAATTCGCCTGCGGGCGCGACGCCCCGACGATCTTTCGCCCATGGACGAGCGGGCTGCGCCAACGGAAATCGCTCCCCTGCTGACTGCCATGAACGAGCTGCTGCAAAGGCAATCCCAAACGGTGCAAACCCAGCGACGTTTCGTGGCCGACGCCGCCCACCAGCTCAAGACGCCGCTGGCGGGCTTGCGCACGCAGGCAGAGCTTGCGCTGCGCGACGCCTCACCGGATGAAATGCAATCCAGTCTGCGTCAGCTCGTGACGGGATCAGAGCGCGCGACCCGACTGGTGAATCAACTTTTGCAACTGGCCAACGCGGAGAATCCCGAGGCTGTGGGCCTGATTGCGCTGGACCTGCATGCGCTGGCCTACGAACGAACGGTGCACTGGGCGCAACAGGCCATGGCGCTGGGCACTGACATCGGCTTCGAAGGGGATGAAACACCCACTTTTATTCTGGGCCACCCGCTGCTGCTGGGCGAGCTGATCAACAACCTGCTGGACAATGCGTTGCGTTACACGCCGCCCGGCGGTCAGGTGACGGTGCGACTGCGTCCGTCGCAGCAGCCCGGTTTTGTCGACCTCGAGGTCGAAGACTCAGGCCCGGGCATTCCGATGAGTGAACGCGAACGGGTCTTCGACCGGTTCTACCGCGTGCTGGGATCTACGGCCGACGGCAGCGGTCTGGGACTGGCGATCGTCAAGGAGATCGCGCAAAAGCACCGTGCCGCCGTGCACATTCTGGACAAGCCCCATCCCGGCACCACGATCCGGGTGACCTTCCCGCTGGGCAGGCTACGCGCTGAGTAGTTTCCCTGATTTCGGCGTGATAGACATATTTGAATACAACTTTAGCCGTTGGTAGTCACTTCCGTCAGACCCAAGTCAGGCTGAAGCCCTAAGTTCTCTCCCAGCGTCGGGCCAGACAATAAGAAGCCTGACGCACACACGGTACGGTGTACCAGCGATCGCCGAGGAGACAACACATGAGTGCCATCAACGCGCAGTCCAGCGCACACCCTGATCCCCATCGAAAGATGACCAAAGAGGAACGGAAAGTCATTTTCGCGTCCTCGTTGGGCACCGTCTTCGAATGGTATGACTTCTACCTCTACGGATCATTGGCGGCGATTATCGCCGTCCACTTTTTCTCTGGCGTTAATCCCACCGCAGCGTTCATCTTTGCCCTGCTCGCCTTCGCGGCAGGCTTTGCGGTTCGTCCCTTCGGTGCCCTCGTGTTCGGCCGTCTGGGCGATCTGGTCGGTCGCAAGTACACCTTCCTGATCACCATCGTCATCATGGGCCTGTCGACCTTCCTGGTCGGTATTCTGCCCACCTACTCCAGCATTGGCATCGCTGCACCGATCTGCCTGATCGTTCTGCGTCTGGCACAGGGTCTGGCGCTGGGCGGTGAGTATGGCGGCGCCGCGACATACGTAGCCGAACATGCGCCGCACGGCCGTCGCGGGTTCTACACCAGCTGGATTCAGACCACCGCAACGCTGGGGCTGTTCCTGTCACTGCTCGTCATTCTCGGCGTGCGTTCCTATCTGGGCGAGGAAGCGTTCCGTGCCTGGGGATGGCGTATTCCGTTCCTGATTTCCGTGGTGCTGCTGGGTATTTCGGTCTGGATTCGTCTGCAGTTGAACGAATCCCCCACGTTCAAGCGCATGAAGGAAGAAGGCAAGGGTTCTAAATCCCCCCTGAAAGACTCGTTCGGTAACGGCAGAAACCTCAAGCTGGTCCTGCTGGCCCTGTTCGGCTTGACCGCCGGCCAGGCCGTCGTCTGGTACACCGGGCAGTTCTATTCACTGTTCTACCTGACGCAGACTTTGAAAGTGGAAGCGAACACGGCAAACATCATGATTGCCGTGGCATTGCTGTGCGCCACACCGTTCTTCGTGGTGTTCGGCATTCTGTCGGACAAGATCGGACGCAAGCCCATCATCATGGCGGGGTGCCTGATTGCCGCCCTGACCTACTTCCCCATATTCAAGGCCATCACGCACTTCGCCAATCCGGCACTTGAGACCGCCCAGTCCAGCGCGCCGGTGCGCGTCATGGCCGATCCCAAGACATGCTCGTTCCAGTTCAACCCGGTGGGCACGGCAGCTTTCACCAGTTCGTGCGATGTGCTCAAGTCCTTCATGGCACGCAATTCGGTGAACTACGAGAACGTGGCTGCCGCGCCGGGCACCGTAGCCACGGTGCAGATCGGCAACGAATCCTTCACCTCATTTGATGGACAGGCGTTGAGCAAGGCCGAGTTCGATACGCGTCGCGCTGCACTGGACAAGCAGCTCACGGCATCGATCCGCAACCACGGCTATCCCGCAGCGGCTGATCCGAACCAGATCAACTATGTCATGACGACCGTCATGCTGTTCATTCTGGTGCTGTACGTCACCATGGTGTATGGCCCGATTGCCGCCATGCTGGTCGAAATGTTCCCCACCCGCATCCGCTACACCTCGATGAGCTTGCCCTACCACATTGGTAATGGCTGGTTCGGTGGGTTCCTGCCACCGGTGGCGTTTGCGGTGGTAGCGGCAACCGGCAATATCTACGATGGCTTGTGGTACCCGATCATTATTGCGGTCATGACGCTGGTCATCGGCACGCTGTTCGTGCGGGAAACCAAGAACAACGACATCAACGCATAAGCCAGATACGACCCCCTGCTGGAAGGGACCGCTGCGCCCTTCTGGCTTTCAAAGCCCTCCGGATCTTCCGGAGGGCCTTTTTTTGTTCAGGCCGATGTCAGATGCGCGGAGGTAGACTGCACGTAATGGTTGCCGTGCATTGGACGGTCAGAGAGGTGATCCCCGCTCTGGCTGGACGGGCATGATGGCCACTCACCAGCGTTACGCTCCCCGCGAGCATTAAATGGCGTAACGCCGCGTGTTTAGCATCGGCCCGGTTCATACCGGGCCGTTTTTTTGGCTGCACGATTAGCGGCCCCGCTCGGCAAGTTCCTCCAGAGCGACCCTCCCGCCCTGTCGCTGCGGTCGACCGCAATGCTGCGATACCCCGCAATGCTGACGAGCACCGCAATGCTTTGCGGTGCCGTCAACGTCGACGGACCGTATTGTCCGTCGAAAGGGAACGACTTAACGACGCATGCCGGCGCCGATCACCAGCACACCGGCTACCAGTGCTGCAATACCCGCCCAGGTAGGAATCGGAACCGATTTTTCGGTTTCGGCAGTCGCCTTGACCGAGCCGACCTGAAGCACCGTTTCTTCGGACGTGTAGTTAAAGCCCCGATAGACCAGCGACACTGCGCCGACGATGATGAGCAGAGCTCCGATAACTGTGGTCGCTTTCATGGCAATCCGCCTCTCGAAATTGTTGTGCGCCAGACATTACCTGAACGGTGCACCAATTGGGTGACAGATCGTGTCGCCTGGGCAGCGACGCAACAGTGGCCAGGCATGGGCACGTCACGTCGTATAGAATCGACCCTTTGCCTCCTACACCATGTGGTTCAAGAACCTTAAGTTATTCCGTTTGGCCGCACCCTGGAATTTGACGCCGGAGCAGGTCGAAGAACGTCTTGAAAAGATGGCGTTCAAAGGCAGCAACTCCCTGGAAATGCAGACCATGGGGTGGCTTGCACCGCGCGAAAATGGCGGGCTGGTGCACACGGTGAACGGGCAGATGCTGCTTTCACTGCGCGTGGACAAGAAGCTTTTGCCCTCTACCGTGGTCAATCAAGTGGCCAAGGCGCGCGCCGCCGAGATCGAAGAGCAACAGGGCTACAAGCCCGGGCGCAAACAGATGAAGGAAATCAAGGAGCGCGTCGCTGACGAGCTTCTGCCCAAGGCCTTCAGTGTTTACCGTGACACGCGCGTGTGGATCGATCCCGTCAACCGCTGGGTGGCCATCGATGCGGCCGCATCGGCCAAGGCGGATGAAGTGCTCGGCGTGCTGGCCAAATGCATCGACCCCTTCCCGGTCGAAAGCCTGTATGTGGCGCTGTCGCCCGCTGCGGCCATGACGGGCTGGCTGGCCGATGATGAGGCGCCCGCCAACTTCACCATCGACCAGGACACCGAATTGCGCGCCTCGGGCGAAAGCCGTGCCGCCATCCGCTATGTCAAGCACACGATCGATACCGACGATGTGCGCCGTCACATCCAAAGCGGCAAACAGTGCACACGCCTGGCCCTGACCTGGGCCGACCGGGTGTCGTTCGTGCTGACCGAGGCGCTGGACATCAAACGCATCGCGCCGCTAGATGTTCTGAAAGAAAATGCCGACGCGCTGGCGACCAACGACGACGAGAAGTTCGATTCGGACATGATGCTCATGACCGGCGAACTGGCCAAGCTGATCGATGACCTGGTAGGCGCATTGGGCGGCGAGAAAAAAGTCTAGGACGCCCTGGGCCAGCCTGCGGCCAAACCGGGCGGCCCTTCACAAAAAAAGCGGGTGCCCGATATCAGGGCACCCGCTAGTCATTTGAGCCTGTCTTCCCAGGCCCATGGCTCACGCCACAGGACGTGTGGTTTTACATTGCGCCAGGCGCGGCCAGGTCGATCACGTTCTTGGGCAAACCGCTGATCTTACCCACTTCAGTGGTTTTGCCCGTCGTTAGATCCAGGGTGTGCAGATCGCCACCCACCAGCAGATAGGCTTGGTTGCCGCCCTTGCCATCGGACCAGATGTCCAGGGAAGCGTTCTTGATTTTCTTGACCACTTCGCCACGGGCCACCAATGTGCCGTCGTTGGGCGGGGCTTGCAAGACCAACTGGCCGGAGGCTGCGTCGATATTGAACAGTTGCGTCTCTTTCGTGCCCTTGTACGAATTGGTGTAGGCGCCGGCGACAACCTTGGGCGTCTTGCCCTTGTATTCACCGTTGGCGTCGTAGTTCAGCGGCTTGTCGGTGACGACTTCGCCGGTATCCACGTTCACGCGCAGGTTCGTACCGTCTTCTGCAATCAGACGCAAACGATCAGCAACCGGATTGAAGTCCACCACGGCGCGGCCCTTACCAGGCAATGCGACGCTGAGCTTCGGGCCAGCGGTCGCCGTCGCGGTCGCGGGGTCAATGGTATAGATCACGTTGTCATCGCCCACGGCATAGAGTTGGCCGTTGGCAGGACGGATGTCGATGCCGCGCAGGGAAGTCTTGGTTCCCTTGACGTCCCACGTGCCACTCACTTTCTTGGTCTCGGTGCTGAACTTGGCCAGCTTGTTATCACCTGACAGTACCCACAGGTCGGCCGCGCTTGCCGTTCCAGCCACACCCACAAGTGCCAGAGCCACTGCGATTTTCTTGAGCATCATGATGTCCATCCTTTTAGTGCTGCGGTGAGAACGCCTTCCGCAATCGGTGTCGAACAGCGCCCCGTGCGCCGCCCTCATCGACTACTACCCACCAGACGGACGATCGGATGTCGCGCTTTACAAACAGTTGCCCTTTAACGGTCGAGATTCGGCTGATCAGCATCAATGCAAAAACTACCGGCAATTCTTTCAAAGCAGGCACCCGCAATTCCTCCTAATTTGAAGAAATCGTAGTTTTTTGCATATTTTTTTATTCACGATTGACGTCAACATACAGCGAACGTCGCCGAATATGCGGGATATTGCACCCATCAGGAATTCAATTCTTCACAGCTGCGCAACCACAATGTAAGCGACCGTTCTTCTTATACAATCTTCGCCTGCTAGACCTTATCCGCCGGCTTGTCCCCCAGAAATGAGCCATCCGACGTGTACGATTTACAAAGAATTTATGATGACGCTTTTACGACACTGCAGCGCACAGGCGCGAAACGGCCTGCGCCGACTCGCGAGCGCTACCGCACTGACCCTGGGCCTGGTCGCAATGTCCAGCACGGCGCATGCCATGCGCACGCCCGAGGCACTTCCGACCCTGAAGGGTTTGACCGAAGCCATCGATTTCGCCGACTCCGTGCGTGACCGGCTGGTGCAAGCCGGGCTGGATGCAATAGGCACGCCCTATGCCTGGGGTGGCGACGCCCCCGAGGACGGCTTTGATTGCAGCGGCCTGGTGTCGTTCGTCTATCGCGAAATCGCCAGCCTTGAATTGCCCCGTCGTGCGAGCGAACAGCGCGCCGAGGGCAAGAAGGTGAGCCGTCCGGAACTCGAGCCAGGTGACCTCGTTTTCTTCGCCACCACGCGGCGCCGTAATGTGGTGTCCCACGTGGGCATCTACATCGGTGACAATCAGTTCGTACATGCGCCCAGCCGCGGCTCGAAGGTGCGTGTCGATAGCCTGGACAGCACGTATTGGTCCAAGCGATACAGCGGTGCCCGCGCCTACGTGGCCCCCGAAGAGAACACCGCCACACCGACGCTGGTCGCGCACCAACAATAGCGCCATGCAGGGGCCGGGAATTTGTTAAGATTTCCCCCCTCTGCAGTTTTGCGTCAGGATCTCTCATGTCAAACCCCGGCAATGTCTTCATGGTGGTTGCGCCCAGTGGCGCTGGGAAGTCCAGTCTGGTGGGCGCGCTTCTCGAGCGCGATCCAAGTCTCGTCCTCTCCGTATCGGCCACGACCCGCGCGCCGCGCCCAGGCGAGCAAGACGGGCGTGAATACCGCTTCCTGGACATTCCAACGTTTCAGAGCTTGAAAGCGGCCAATGCCCTGCTGGAGTGGGCCGAAGTTCACGGCAATTTCTATGGCACCCCACGCGACACGATCGATGCCGCTACCGCAGCGGGCCAGGACGTGCTGCTGGAAATTGACTGGCAGGGTGCCCGCCAGGTTCGTCAGCGGTTTCCATCTGCCATCGGCATCTTCATTCTGCCCCCTTCCATCGAAACACTCGAGGCACGCCTGAAGGCACGGGGTCAGGACGATGCCTCGGTCATTTCGCGCCGGTTGCTGGCCGCGGGCGGCGAAATCGCGCACGCCCCCGAGTGCGAATATGTTATTATTAATCAAGAATTTAGCGTCGCTCTTGATGAGCTTTCGCAAATTGTCAAATCAGCGCGGTTGCGCTTCTCCTGCCAAGCTGCGCGCCACGAAGCGCTATTCGCGCAACTTGGTATTCCCGCCGCACACTGATCTTTACGCTCGGCAAGCCACCCTGTTGGCCGTTTTTCGGGCACTATGGTTGAGTGGCGTCGCGCAGTCGCGCTATAGTTCCCCTTTATCCTCCGCATCGCAGGTAGCTCAATGGCTCGCATTACCGTCGAAGATTGTCTGAACCAGATCCCCAACCGTTTCAAGCTGACGTTGGCTGCAACCTACCGCGCGCGTGAACTCGCCCAGGGCCATGCGCCCCGCCTGGACAGCAAGGATAAGCCTACGGTGACGGCCCTGCGCGAAATCGCTGCCGGCCACACCGGCCTGGAGATGCTGCGCAAAGTACCGACCTGATCACGGGAGGACGCGCGCCATGGCATTTCCTGGTCTGAAGTACGCGTCCTCCGGCATACTGGCCGCCCTGCGTGCGGGCTCACGCCTCACCCGTCGGCCAGGCAAGAAACCGGGCAAGAAGCCTGTGGCAAACGCCACTGCTGCCAATGCCCAGGAGCGCGCGCCGGTATCACCCGCTGCGGCCCCTATCGCGTCGCTGGCACCGCTGACCGCGATCATTTCCCAATATCTCGACCACGACGAAGTCGAGCGTGTGCGCGAAGCCTATCGCTTTGCCGACAGTGCGCATCTGGGCCAATTCCGACAAAGCGGCTCGCCCTACATTTCTCACCCCATCGCGGTGACCGAGATTTGCGCGGGGTGGAAGCTCGATGCCAATGCCCTGTCCGCTGCGTTGCTGCACGATGTGATCGAGGACCAGGGCGTCACCAAGCTGGAACTGGCAGAAAAATTCAACGGTGAAGTTGCCGAACTGGTCGATGGCTTGTCCAAGCTCGACCGGCTGGACTTCGCCACCAAGGCCGAGCAGCAGGCCGAGAGCTTTCGCAAGATGCTGCTGGCGATGGCGCGCGATGTGCGCGTCATTCTCATCAAGCTGGCAGACCGCGTGCACAACATGCGCACGCTCGATGCCGTGGGCACCGACAAGCGCCGCCGCATCGCACGCGAGACGCTCGAAATTTATGCACCCATTGCCCATCGGCTGGGCCTGAATCTGCTATATCGCGAGCTTCAGGATCTTTGCTTCGCCGCCATGTACCCCAACCGTCATCAGGTGCTGTACAAAGCGGTGCTGGCGGCTCGGGGCAATCGACGAGAAGTCATCAGCAAGATTGCCGATACGGTGCGCGCCGCCCTGCCCGCCGCCGGGATCGAAGCAGAAGTCAACGGTCGCGAAAAAACGCTTTTCGGCATCTATACCAAGATGGTCGAACAGAAGAAATCGTTCTCTGAAGTGCTGGATATCTATGGCTTTCGGGTGGTGGTGCACACGCTGCCCGAGTGTTATCTGGTGTTGGGCACGCTGCACCAGCTCTACCGCCCGGTGCCAGGGAAGTTCAAGGACTACATCGCCATTCCGAAGGTCAACGGCTACCAGTCGCTGCACACCACGCTGGTGGGCCCCTACGGCACGCCGGTGGAATTCCAGCTTCGCACCCGCGATATGCATCACATCGCCGAAGAGGGTGTGGCGTCGCACTGGCTCTACAAGGAAAGCGATGCCAGCCTGAACGATCTGCAAAAGCGCACGCATCAGTGGTTGCAGTCGCTGCTCGATATCCAGAGCCAGACAGGCGACTCCGGAGAATTCCTGGAACACGTCAAAGTCGACCTGTTTCCCGATGCCGTGTATGTCTTCACCCCGCGCGGCAAGATCATTTCGCTGCCACGCGGTGCCACGCCGGTGGACTTTGCCTATGCAATCCACACCGACATCGGCAATCAGGCCGTGGCCGCCAAGGTGAACAACGAATTCGTACCCTTGCGCAAGGAACTGGCCAGCGGCGACAAGGTAGAGATCGTGACCTCGCCCGCGTCACGTCCCAATGCTCAATGGCTGAACTACGTGCGCACCGGCCGCGCACGATCCGAGATCAGGCATTACCTGCGCACTGTGAAGTATGAGGAATCGGTCGGCTTCGGCGAACGGTTGCTGACCCAGGCGCTGCAGGCGTTGCAGCTACCCATGCCGGACGCGCAAGATCCTGTCTGGGAGAAGCTGGCGCGCAGCTCCGGCGCCGCCACGCGTGAAGAGATTCTGGCTGACATCGGCCTGGGCAAGCGCCTGGCCGCGGTGGTGGCACGCCGCTTCGGACCGGAAAATCATCTGGTGGCCACCACGGCGGCGGCGGTCGACGAATTCACGTCTGCACGTGCTGCACCCATTCTCATACAGGGCAATGAAGGCCAGGCCGTTCAGTTGGCCACCTGTTGCGGCCCACTGCCCGGCGACCCGGTCGTGGCAGGCATGCGCCTGGGCCACGGCCTGGTGGTGCACACGGCCGACTGCCCCGTTGCCGTGCGCCAGCGTGCACGCGAACCCGAGCGCTGGATCGATGTCGCCTGGGACAGCCAGACGGCCAAGCATTTCTCGGCGCGGCTCGATGTGGTGTGCCAGAACGAACGCGGGTTGCTGGGGCGGCTGGCCGCCGAGATCACGGCTGCCGATTCGAACATCGTGCACGTGTCCATGCATGACGATGCCGTTGCCACGGTGTCCCTGCATCTGACCATTCAGGTGGAAAGCCGCAAGCATCTGGCGCAAGTCATACGCGCCATACGCCATGTGCCCCAAGTCGATCGCATCGTTCGAATCAAGGGCTGATCAGCCTACGTGTTGCAGGAAATCCCTGAGTCGCTGACTCGGCGGGTTCGAAAGCAAATCCGCCGGCGGGCCGTCATGAGCGATCTTGCCGCCGTCGATGAAGAGCAGGCGGCTGCCCACGCCCTTGGCAAACTCCATTTCGTGCGTCACCACCACCATGGTCATGCCTTCCTGGGCGAGCGTGCGCATGACCTGAAGCACTTCATGGCGCAGTTCGGGATCCAGCGCCGAGGTGGGCTCATCAAACAGCATGAGTTTGGGCTTGATGGCCAGCGCTCGCGCAATGGCCACGCGCTGCTGCTGCCCGCCCGATAACTCCGAGGGGTAGTGATTCATGCGCTCGGCCAGCCCGACCTTGGCGAGCAAGGATTCGGCCAGCGCGCGTGCCTCGGCCCGCGCACTGCCACGCGTGTGCACCGGACCGAACATCACGTTTTCCAGCGCAGTCATCTGTGGGAACAAATTGAACTGCTGAAACACCATGCCGGCCTCACGGCGTATCTCACGCACCTGCTCGTCCGAGCCATGCACGCTGATGCCGTTGACCAGCAGGTCGCCATCCTGAATGGTTTCCAGCACATTGATGCAGCGCAGGAAGGTGGACTTGCCGGAACCGGAAGGCCCGACCACCACCACCACCTCCCCCGCGTCGATCGCCAGGCTGATGTCGTCGAGCACCGTTGCATCGCCGAACCGCTTGGTCACACGCTTGAATTCGACCATGCTCATAAGATCCGCATCCTTTTCTCAATCAGGCGCAGGCCCAAAGCCAGTGCGCCGGTGAGCAGTAAATAAATGATCGCGACAGCCGACCATATTTCGACTGCGCGGAAATTGCTTGCCATGATTTCCTGCCCCTGACGCGTCAGTTCAGCGACACCGATCACGATGAACAAAGAGGAATCTTTCAGGCTGATAATGCACTGGTTACCCAGCGGCGGGATCATGCGCCTGAAGGCCACAGGCCCGATAATGTGGATCAGAATCTTGTGAAAGGGCAGCCCCATGGCCTGACCCGCTTCACGCAGCCCCTTGTGGACCGACAGCAGCGACCCACGCACGATCTCGGCGATATAGGCGCCCGAGTTCACGATCAATGTGATGATTGCAGCCCACAGCGCATCGATGCGGACGCCTTCAAGCATGAGCGGTACCGCGAAATACAGGAACATGACCTGCACGACGATGGGCGTGCCACGAATGACCGCCACATAAACTTGCGCGATAAATGAGAGCCA
>Ga0075364_10000916_pt1 | contig 15585 bp, 9 predicted proteins | sample EndMetdeltDD1764_FD_71517 | JGI IMG/M metagenome (GOLD analysis project Ga0075364, IMG submission 71517) | Populus endosphere microbial communities from Tennessee, USA - Endosphere MetaG P. deltoides DD176-4 | ecosystem: Host-associated > Plants > Roots > Endosphere | place: USA: Tennessee...
GCGCAGGCGGTCGCGGATGTTGCCGCTCTGCACCTGGGCAAAGCGCACGCTGGCATCGGCCTGCGCCTGGATCGCGCCGGCAACCTCGCGGTCGGCGGTCGGATCCGGGCGCGCGGCCACGCTCAGCTGCAGCTGCACGGCTGCGGCCGCGTAGCTGCCGGTGGCCGCCTGGCTGGCGGTGATCACCGTGCTGCCCTCGCCCACCAGGCGCACCGTGCGGCCGGTGACCGTGGCCACCGCGGTGTTGGAACTGCTGAAGGTGAACGTGCCCGGGCTGGTGCTCTGCGGCAGCGCCAGCTCGAAGTCGGCCTCGCCATAGGTCCGGCTCAGGGTTTCGTCCCAGGTGATGACCGGCACGGCCGCCACCACCGACAGCGTGTAGCGCTGGCTGGCGCTGAACGGGCCGGTGCCGGTGCTGCTGTCGGTGACGGTGATCTCGAAGGCGGCCTCGCCCACGGCCGTGGCGGTGCCGGCCAGGACGCCGTCCTCGCCCAGGGTCAGGCCCGCCGGCAGCGTGCCGCTGCTGACCCGGTAGGCGTAGGGGGCAGCACCGCCGCTGGCGGCCAGCACCTGGCGGTACGGGCTGGCCAGCGTGATCGCGGCCAGGCCGGTGGTCTCCAGCACCACCGCCGGCACCGCGACCTGGACCTGGACCGCGGCGGCGGCCGAGGTCTGGAAGCTGTCGCGCGCGGCGTAGGTGAAGCGGTCCGGACCGGCGTAGCCGGCCTTGGGCTGGTAGGTGATGCCGGTGCCGCTGGCCACCGCGGTGCCGTGTTCGGGCGCCTCGACGATCACCATCGCATCGGCGGCGCCGACGATGTCCAGCGTCACCGCCGTGGCGTCGGCGCCATAGGCCACCGCCAGGTCCACCGGCTGCACACGCAGGTCCGGCACGGCCACCACCGGCTGCACCGCCGTGTCCACCGGGCCCTGACCGACCTGGTTGATGGCCAGCACGGTGAAGACGTAGGCCACGCCATCGGTCAGACCGGCCACGACGATCGGCGAGCCGCTGCCGGTGGCGGTCACCACGCCCGCGGCGCTGGTGGTGATGGCCGCAGTGCGCGCCAGGGTGCGCGCGGCCACACCGGCCCGCGGCGTGGCGGTGACCTGGTAACCGGTGATCGGCGCACCGCCAGTGAAGGCCGGCGGCGTGAACGCGACGCTGATCCGGCCCGAGCCGACCGGCGTGAGGGTCTGGATGTCCGGCTGGCCCGGGGCGACCGGCACCACGGCGAAGGTCTGGGTGACCGGCGTGGCCGCCGCGTACTGGCCGTTGCCCGGCTGCTCGGCGGTGATGGTGCAGGTGCCGATGCCGGTGAAGTCCAGCACGCCGCCCGCACCCACGCTGCAGACCGCCGGCGTGGAGACGCTGAAGCTCAGCGGCAGGCCCGAATCGGCGCGGGCATCCAGCACCGGACGGGTGCCGAAGTCCTGCGCACCCGGGTTGGCGAACGTGATGACCTGGGTCGGCACCGGGGTCACCAGGTTGGAGACGGCCGAGGGCGCGCCGGTGCCGGCGCTGTTGGTCGCGGTCACGGTGAAGGTGTAGCTGGTCCCCGGCGCCAGGCCGCTGACGGTGATCGGCGATGCGCTGCCGGTACCACTCAGTCCGCCCGGACTGGAGGTGACGGTATAGGACGTGATCGCCTCACCACCCGTGTTGGATGGCGCGGTGAACGACACCGCGACCTGGCCGGCGCCGACAACCGTGGCCGTGCCGATGACCGGTGCGCCCGGCGCCACGCCGGTGACCGCGAAACTACGGCTCACCCGGTCGGCGGCCAGGTAGCTGGCATTGCCCGCCTGGTCGGCGTTGATCGTGCAGGTGCCGGCGCTGACGAAGGTCAGGATGCCGCCGGAGGTGACCGTGCATACGCCGCTGGTCGAAGACGTGAACGTCACCGTCAGCCCGGAGGTGGACGACGCGCCGCCGCCGAGGATCGACAGGTCCGGCGAAGTGCCGAAGCTCTGCGCTCCCGGGTCGTTGAACGTGATGGTCTGGCCCGCGATCGGTGTCACGCCGCCGGACGCCGCCGAGGCCGGGCCGGTACCCGCACCGTTGGTGGCGGTGACGGTGAACGTATAGGCCACGCCGTTGGTCAGGCCGGTCACCAGAATCGGCGAGGACGCGCCACTGACCGGCGCCACGTCGGCCGGGCTGACGGTCACCGTGTAACCGGTGATGGTGGTGCCACCGGTGTCGACCGGCGCAGTGAACGCCACGCTGGCCTGCCCGTCGTCAGCGGTGGCCGTGCCGATGGTCGGCGCACCCGGAACGACCGCGGCGACGGTGAAGGTCTGCGACACCTGTATTGCGGGCAGGAACGAGGCGTCGCCGCCCTGGTCGGCATTGATGGTGCAGCTGCCGGCGGTAATGAAGGTCAGCTCGCCACCGGACGTGATCGTGCACACACCAGTGGTCGCCGAGGTGAACGCCACCGTCAGCCCCGAGGTGGACGATGCACCGCCGCCCAGGATCGACAGGTTGGGCGCGGTGCCGTAGCTCTGCGTCCCCGGATTGGCGAACGTGATGACCTGCGGCGAGGCCGGGGTGATGCTGGTGGACGCGCCCGAGGCCCCACCGGTACCTGCGACGTTGGTGGCGGTCACGGTGAAGGTGTACGACACCCCGTTGGTCAGCCCGGTCACCGTGATCGGCGAACCGGCGCCGGTGCCGGTGAACCCGCCCGGATTGGAGGTCACCGTATAGCCGGTGATGGTCGCGCCGCCGCTGGATGCCGGCGCGGTGAAGCTCACGTCGGCTTGGCCATCCCCCGCGGTGGCCGTGCCGATGGTCGGCGCACCCGGCACGACCGCGTTGACCGTGAAGGTCCGACTGACCTGGGAGGCCGCGTTCCAGGCGCCGTTGCCGGCCTGGTCGACATTGATGGTGCAGCTGCCTGCGGTGACGAAGGTCAGCTCACCGCCGGTGGTGGTGGTGCACACGCCCGTGGTGGACGAGCTGAAGCTCACCGCCAGCCCCGAGGTCGCGCTCGCTGCCAGGGTCGGACTGCTGCCGAAGGACTGCGCGGTGGGCTGGGTGAAGGTGATGGTCTGGTTGCCCTTGGGCGTGGCGCTGCCCGAAGCCCCCGAGGGGGTGCTGGTGCCGACCGCATTGGTCGCGGTCACGGTGAAGGTATAGGCCGTGCCGTTGGTCAGCCCGGTCACGGTGATCGGCGAGGTGGTGAAGCCATTGCCGCCAGCGGTGATCGAGCCCGGGTTGGAGGTCACCGTGTAGCCGGTGATCGCCGAGCCGCCGTTGTTGACCGGCGCGGTGAACGCCACCGACACCTGGCCGTCGCCGGCTGTGGCTGCGCCGATGGTCGGTGCCTGCGGCGCGGTCAGGATGTTGACCGAGTGCGTCTGGCCGGCGCTGTAGCCGGCCACCGTATTGCCGACATCATCGACCACGTTGGTGCCGCCGTTGAGGTTGACCTTCAGCGTGCCGGCACCGGAAATGCCGCCGATGTTGACGTTGATCGCCGAACCACTGCTGGCCGACACGCTGGCGATGCTGGCCGCCGCGCTCCCGGTACCGACCAGGGTGAAATCGTCGGTGGACACGTTCGCCACCGACTCGCTGAAGTTCACCGTGAACGCCATCGCGGTGTCCCCGGAGCCCGGCGAACCGCTGACCACGATGCTGCTCACGGTCGGGGCGATGTTGTCGACCGTGGCATTGCTGGTGTCGGACGTGGCCGTGACGTTGCCGGCATTGTCGGTCGCGGTCACCGTCACGTTGCGGTTGCCCATGTCGATGGCACCGGCGACCACGGTGTACGTCGCCGTCCAGGTCCCGGCGCTGTTGGTCGCCGCCACTGCGGCCCCGCCGCCGAACTGGGTGAAGTTCACGGTCACGCTGCTGATGGTGTCGGCGTTGTTGTCGCCGCCGGCGGTGTTGTTCCAGGTCGCGGTGACCGTGTCGCCGATCTTGTAGGCGCCGCCAGTGCCGCTGGCGCCACTGATGCTGATGCGTCCGTCGGTCACCGTCGGCGCGATGGTGTCGACCGTGGCATTGGTGGTGTCGGCCGTGGTGGTGCTGCCATACGCATTGGTCGCAGTGACGCTTACGTTGCGACTGGTCGCATCGATGGCGCCAGCGGTCAACGTGTAGGTCGCCGTCCAGACGCCACTGCTGTTCGTCGCCGCGACGGCAGCGCCGCCACCGAACTGGGAGAAGTCCACGGTCACCGCGGTGACCGTGCTGGTGTTGTTGTCGCCGCCAGCGGTGTTGTTCCAGGTCGCGGTGACGGTGTCGCCGATCTTGTAGGCGCCGCCGGTGCCGGATGCACCGCTGATGGAGATCCGCGCGTCGGAAACGGCAGGGGGGGCGGTACTGACCACATTGTTGGTCACCACCCGGCCGTTGAAGCTCTGCGCGGCGTTGTACGACGCGTCGTTCAGGCCTCCGGCGTCGGTGTAATCCAGCGTCAAGGTCGTGCCGGCCGCGAGCGCGGGGCTGACGTGCAGCGTCAGACTCGACCCGCTATGGGTGTAACCCGTCAATGGGACGGGCACCCCGTTCTGCCGCAGGGTGAAATCGGACAGCTCCCCGAAGCTGAAATCGATCTCTTCGGACCATGTCGTCACGATGTCCGTACCGTCCGTGCTGCTGGCGGCGCTCACCAGGGTCGGCGGCTGCGTGTCGGGCGCCTGGCAGGTCACGGTGACGTCGATGGTCTGACCATCGCTCAGATACTGCGACGTGAAGAAGTTGATCGGCGACGTCGTGCAGTGCTGGGCCTGACCGGCGTTGGCATGGTTGTACAGCACGGTGAAGTGCCCTGCCGTCGATCCGAGGTTCACCGGCGCATTGGTCACGTTTCCGGAGAGGTCGAGCCGTGCATTGTTGTTGTTGGCCACGCCGCCATAGTTGCCTCCCGCATTGGCCGTGTTCGACCACAGGAACATCAGGTGGCCCGGCGGCGGGTTGCCGGCGGCCAGGTAGTCCGCATGCGTGTTGTAGGTGACACGGGCGGTGATGGCCGCATGTGCCGGCATGCTCAGGCCGATGGCCATCGAGGTCAGGCCGAGCAGGGACAACACACGAGAAAGAAGCATGATCGGGGTCCGGTGATTCGAAGAGGCGGGCGGGAGCGGAACGGGAAAGCCAGCAATCGCTGACCGCCAGCCCCGGGGTGACAGGGCTGATGCGGCATGGATGCAAGTTGTCTGCCACAGCTGTCGGGTGGCCGGCCGATGCGCCGCCCCACCTGAGTCCTGCGGGTGTCCCCGAACCGGCCCTCCCCTGGGCATGAGGTTCAACGCCCTGACCGCGGCGTCGCGGCACCCGTTCTCGGAATGCGCGCTGTGGGCATATCGGCCCTGGCCTGCCGTTCTGAAGGGCTGCACCGAAGCAATGTGCATCCAGCGAAATGGGCGCTTCCGTTGACCTTCACGGCCTGCCATGGCGCAGCCCTCGTGGCGCGATCGCCGGACCGCACGACCGGCGAAACAACGCGCCCCTGTCTGGGCCATGCACATCGTCACCGCATCGGCCGGGCCTGGCACGGATGCGCGTGCTCACCCGTGATGGCGGGCAGAGCCGTCTGTGGCACTGGAGCGCCGTGGACGAAACCCGCTGGATCCGCGCTCGATGCCGACGGCATGGTGACCGGCCGTTCTCCGCGACGCATCCAGGCCGGGCTGGACGTAGCGCTGGGGCGCTTGAGCGCGCGCCTCCGTGCGCGCGCCGCCTCACATGGGATCTGCACCCGCGGACGAGGCGGCGGCGGGACGATCCAGGCCGGAGCAGCCCCGCGTCCTGAACGCGTTTCGCTACCTCACGCACTCATCGGTGCCGTCGGGGCCGATATGGCACGCCCGCCCGCACCGCGCGTCGCTGCGCCAGCCGTGGGACAGGGCCCGCAACTCCCCGGCGCCGGCGACCCGGCGAAGCACCGCCGGCATCCCGTCGCATCCGGCGCCGCGCGGGCGCATCATCCCTTGCCTGCCACGTTTCGATCCCGCCACCGGCGAACCGGACACATCACCATGAATGCAGACGCCCGACAGCCCATCGTCCTCCGGCCGGGAGAAGGCCGGCATTACCGGATGGGCGGCATGGCCGCGGTGTTCAAGGCCGATGAGGGCGAAACCGATGCGCGCTACGCGATATCGGAATGGTGGCTCGAGCCGGATACCATGGGGCCAGGCGCGCATGCGCACCCGGAGGACGACGCCTTCTACGTCCTGGAAGGGACGATGCGCTTCCTCATCGGCGATGCATGGATCGACTGCCCTGCGGGCTCGTTCGTGCTCGCACCGGGCGGCGTCACACACGATTTCCAGAACGCGGGCGACACGCGCGCCGGCGTCCTCAACATCTCCGCACCCGGTGGTTTCGAGCGGAACATGGGCATGATCGTCGAATGGTTCGCCCGCCATCCGCCCGGACCGGTTGCCGGGTGAGGCCATCGCAGACGGGGCCACGGTGCGCGTCGGCTCACGCCCACCACATCCCCATCGCGACCGACGCCGCCACACACCACAGCACGGCCCACAGCGGGGCGACGCGTGCGACCGCAAGCAGCGCGAAGCCGATCGCGGCGATGACCATGTCCATCGGCGCGCGGATGCCTTCGGTCCAGACCGGATCATGGAAGGCCGCGGCCAGCAGTCCGACGACCGCCGCGTTGACGCCGGCGATGACGCCGGTGGCCAGGCGGTGCCGGGCGAGAAATGCCCAGGCCGGCAGCACCGCCAGCACCAGCAGGAAGCCAGGCAGGAACACTGTGACCAGCGCGATCACCGCGCCCGCTCCTGCCGGCAGGTCCAACGGCACCTTGGCGCCCAGAAAGGCGGCGAGCGAGAACATCGGCCCCGGCACCGCCTGCGCGGCCCCGTATCCGGCGATGAACGCGTCCGCACCCACCCAGCCCGGCGCGACGACGCCCTGCTCCAGCAACGGCAGCACCACATGGCCGCCGCCGAACACCAGCGCGCCGGCCCGGTAGAACGCGGCGGCCACGCCGGCAGGCGTCGGCGCTGCGGCGTCGGGGGACATCACTGCAGCGCCCAGTCCCAGCCCGAACACCGCCAGGCAGGCGCACGCCACACCGCGCCCGTACCGCACCGGAAACGCCGCCGGTTCCGGCATCCGCACCCGGCGGCACAGCAATGCGCCGGCCAGCCCGCCGGAGGCGATGGCCAGCAGCTGCATCCAGGCGGTGCCGGTCAGCACGGCGAGCGCGCAGACCGTCACCGCGATCAGCGCCCGCGGCAGGTCGGGAACCAGCTGTCGCGCCATGCCGACCAGGCCATGGCCGACCACCACGACCGCCACCAGCTTCAGCCCGTGCAGGACATCCGCGCCGACGCCCGTCCCCAGGCGCGGCGCCAGCACCGCGAAGCCGGCCATCAGCAACGCCGACGGGAGGGTGAACCCGACGAACGCCGCCAGCGCACCGCCCCACCCGGCCCGGAGCAGCCCGATCGCGAACCCCAGCTGGCTGCTGGCCGGACCCGGGAGGAACTGGCAGATCGCCAGCAGTTGGGCGAAGCGCACTTCGTCCAGCCAGCCGCGACGCTGTACGAATTCCTCGCGCATGTATCCCGGATGCGCGATGGGCCCGCCGAACGCGGTCGATCCGAGCACGAGGAATGCAGCGAACACCTCCGCCACCTGGCCCCGCGGGCGTGACGCACCGGAACCGCCAGCCTCGTTCATCGCGTCGTGATTCCTGCAGGAGGGCGGCCCGCCACCGGGCGCCGCAGGCCGAGCGTGTCAGATCATGCGGTCAGCCGCATGACGCACCGGCGGTCCTGGGCGACGACAGCAGGCAGAACCGGCAGGCCCAGGATGTCCTCCCGGACGCGCAGCCGTGCACGCACGCCGAGCGGCGGCTGGCCGTCAGGCGTCGAGCAGCCCGTGCCGGCGATGCCAGTCCTCCAGCGATTCGCTCGGCGCGCCGTCCAGGTGCACGTCCGACGGCCCGTCCGGCACCTGCACCCAGTTGGCCTTCGAGTCCAGCAGCATGTGCACGCGCTCCGGTGGCAGCGGCAACGGCGTGTCGATGGCCGCCGCATGCGGATGGACCAGGTCCGGCCATTCCGGATCGAACAGCCACAGCGCGCTGCCACAGCCCGTGCAGAAGTGCCGGCGCCCCGAACTGATCCGGCAGCCGCCGTCCTCCTCGCGGATCCGGGCCTGGTACACGCCCAGGTGTTCGCGCCCGTCCACCTCCAGGGTGTCGGCGCGCGCGCCCAGATTGACCGCACTGCCGCCACCGCCGGCGGTCTTGCGGCAGATCGAGCAGTAGCAGTGCAGGAACGGCGCCGGTGCATAGGCCTCGCAGCGGAAGCGCACCTTGCCACAATGGCAGGAACCCTGGAGTTGCATGCGTCCATCTCCGGTCGGAACGGAGTGCACCTTAGCCGCCGCCGCGAGAAGCGCCCGTCATCGAACGCGTTCGCGTTGCGCACAGCACATGTCGCGGCAACATCCGCTCGCCCACCGACACGCAGCCCTGCAGTAGGCCGCTCGAGGCCGACCGCCATCTCACACGCATGCACCTGTCACCAGGCCGGCGGATGGTCGGGGTCGAGCCCCCCTCCTGCAGCCGGTCGCAGCACGCCTCACAGCAACATCCGCTCGCCCACCGACACGCAGCCCCTGTAGGAGGCCGCTCGAGGCCGACCGCCATCTCACACGCACGCACCTGTCACCAGGCCGGCGGAAGGTCGGGGTCGAGCCCCCCTCCTGCAGCCGGTCGCAGCACACCTCACGGCAACGGCCGCTCGCCCACCGACACGCAGTCCCTGTAGGAGGCCGCTCGAGGCCGACCGCCATCTCACACGCACGCCCTGTCACCAGGCAGGGAGCGGTCGGGGTCAAGCCCCCTCCTGCAGCCGGTCGCAGCACACCTCACGGCAACGGCCGCTCGCCCACCGACATGCAGCCCCTGCAGGAGGCCGCTCGAGGCCGACCGCCATCCCACACGCACGCACCTGTCACTAGGCCGGCGGATGGTCGGGGTCGAGCCCCCTCCTGCAGCCGGTCGCAGCACACTTCACGGCAAAGGCCGCTCGCCCACCGACATGCAGCCCCTGCAGGAGGCCGCTCGAGGCCGACCGCCATCTCACACGCACTCACACGTCAACGGGCCGGGAAAGGTCGGGGTCAAGCCCCCTCCTACAATCCGTCGCAGCACACTTCACGGCAAAGGCCGCTCGCCCACCGACACGCAGTCCCTGTAGGAGGCCGCTCGAGGCCGACCGCCATCTCATACGCACGCACCTGTCACCAGGCCGGCGGAAGGTCGGGGTCGAGCCCCCTCCTGCAGCCGGTCGCAGCACACCTCACGGCAACGTCCGCTCGCCCACCGACACGCAGCCCCGCAGGAGGCCGCTCGAGGCCGACCGCCATCTCACACGCATGCACCTGTCATCAGGCCGGCTGAAGGTCGGGGGCAAGCCCCCTCCTGCAAGACCTCTGCCGCGATCGAACGCCATGTCGATTTCCGCATCCGTCGCCCGTCGCACTACCGAATCCGGGGCGTGTTACCACCCACACGCCTTCTTTCGACCACCTGGACCACATGGAGTACACCGCATGAAGATCGTCACCAGCCTCAGCTTCCAGGGCCAATGCCGCGAAGCGTTCGAGTTCTACGCCACCGTGCTGGGCGGGCGCATCACCGCCGCCATGCCGTACGGCGACGCGCCGCCGGAGATGCAGGTCGGCGATCCCGACCACCGCGCGTGGCTGATGCACTGCTGGCTCGAAGTTGGCGACCAGGCGCTGATGGGTGCGGACATGCCGCCGGAGTGGGCGCCCAACATCGGCAAGCCCAAGAACGGCTTCGACGTCACCCTGCACACCGACGACCTGGCGCAGGCCCGGCGCTGGTACGAGGCCCTGTCCGAAGGCGGCCAGCAGATCATGCCGCTGGCGGAGACCTTCTGGTCGCCGGGCTTCGGCTCGCTGGTGGACCGCTTCGGCATCCCGTGGATGGTCAACACCAATCCGTCGGCGGGCTGGACGCCAGCGCAGGCGCCCACGGGCTGAGCACCGCATCTGCCTGCCGCATCGTCTCCGGGCGCTGCGGCGGGCGGCAACACGCACCCCATCACGATCGTGCAGACGGCTCACCGCGCGCCGGACGTGAGCACACTGCCGACATGACCTCGCTGGCCGCGGACGGTATGGCGGGGGGGGCACGCGCGATGCGCATCGAAGCACGCCGACGCACGCAATACGCACCGGCGCTACTGCCTGCCCGGCCCCACCCAGCCCTTGCCGTCCAGGAAACGCCGGGCTTCCTCGCCGTAGGCCTCATAGCCGGGCGAAAGGTGCGGTACCAGCAGCCGCACCCAGGCGCGGCTGACGTTGCGGGTTTCGCGCGCGCAGCCCTCGGCACGGGCGGCGGTGAGGCTGCCGGCCGCGACCATGCCGGCGAAGGCATCCGGGTCGGTGCCGTAGATCATGCACTGCAGGTTGAAGAAGCGCTGTTCGCCCAGCGCATGTTCGTCGGCGTAGGCGTCCAGGTCGTAGGCGCCGGTGCTGCGTGAAAGCATCCAGTTGGCGGCCAGGCGCAGATTGCCGATCACCTGCCCGGCGGTCTCATCCAGCCCGGCAAAACGCAGCATCAGGATCGCCGCCAGCTGGTCCACCGCATCCTCCTGGCGGCCGGTGACCGGCAGGTCCAGCTGATCCACCAGGGCATGGCCGGTTTCATGCAGCACGATGAAGCGCACGTTGGCGCTCAGGTAGCGCAGCGGATGGTCGTCGCCCAGCTCCAGCGCCTGCTGGTGTTCCTGGCCCTGCTCGTAGAGTGTGCGCAGGGTCTCGTAGCACAGCACTACCTCGGCGTTGCCGGGCCTGTAGAACGCACCGAACTCGCCGCATTCGGCGGTGGCGAAGCGCAGCCGACGCGGCAGCGCGAACATGCCGTCGATGGCCTGCACCTCCGGCAGCTGCCGCCACAGGTCGGCTTCCAGCACGCGGCGATGGATGTCCTGCAGCTCCGATGAGACCGGCGGGCGGTAGACATACTCGAACGCCGGGCCACCCGGTCCCGGGGACGCGTGCACGGGCTGCACCACGGCGCGCGATGCGGGCATCGCACCAGGTGCCGCCGACGCGTCCGGGCGCTCATGCGCCCTCCCGGCCGGCGTCGCGCAGCCAGGGCCGGCGGCGGTCGCCGCCATCAGCATCGCGGCGATGATCCAGGTCCTGGCAGACATGCATCCATTGCTTGCAGGGAGTGGACCGCAAGCCTAAGAGACATCAGCGCCGGGAACAATTCCGCCGAAGGACGAAACGCGCAAGCACGACATGCCCATGCCGGCCAGCGGCGCCCCCGGACGCGCCCGGCTCACTCGGCCGTTCTTGCGCCCAGCTGCGCCTTCAGATCGCCATGCGCATCGATCAGCGTCACGTGCCCCATGAAGTCCTGCGTCTGCAGGCCCACGCTGGTGTCGTAACGCAGGAACAGCGAGCCCGATGCGTAACGCGTCGGATCTACCTCCTCGTCCGCGCTGCCGCACGGCGCCGGCCGCAGCGCGACGCTGCTCACCACCGTGTCCTTCGAACCTCCGGTCCTCTCCACCTTGATCGACGCGATGCGCAGGCAGTCATCCGGACCCATGGCGGTGGTCCACGAGACGGTCAGCGGCACCGGCTTCTCTTCCGGCCCCACGATCATCGCCTGCGAATGGCGGGCCACCACCGGCGACAGGCTGGCGTCGGCCTGCTCCAGCAGCACCAGCTCCGGCGCCTGCCGCTGCAGGCTGCAGCCCAGCAGCGAAAGGGTCGTCGCAACGGCCATCAGGTTCGCATCGTCTTCCCTGTGTTCGATCGGAAGGTCCGGAACAGCGCTGACATGACGCTACAGCCAGCGGCGTCTGTCAGCAGGCGATCGACGGGAGACGCCCGGCCGTCTGCCGCGAATGGACGCGCCGCCGCCGCCTCAGGACAGGAACACTGTCAGCCGCTGCAGTTCCTCGTCCAGCGCCGCCTTGAACGCGGCGTCCTTCGGCTCACCCGCCACGTAGCCGAACGTCGGCTGCAGGCGCCCTTCGATCAGCGACACGTTCGCCCAGCCGATCACCTGCTCATGCCACAGCATCGGCAGCGCGTAGTAGCCGAACACCCGTTTGGCCGCCGGCGTGTACGCCTCGAAGCGGTAGGTCCAGCCCCACAGCAGGGTGAAGCGGCGCCGGTCCCAGACCACCGGGTCGAACGGCGCCAGCAGGCGGACGGCCGCGTCGGGCGCATGCCGGCGCGAGCGCGGGCTCTCGCCGGCGGGCCAGTACCAGTCCACGCCGTCGATGCGCACGCCGGGCAGGCGGTCGCGCGCTTCGCGCAGCGCAACCTGCAGCGGCGCAGCAAGATGCGGCGCGCCGTAGCCCAGCAGCCGCACCAGATAGGTCAGGCTCGGCCCGGGCAGCGGCGCGTACTTGCCGACGATGAGATCGACCAGCGCGGCGGCGCGACGCGCGCGTCCGTCCGGACCGTCATCGGGCGCCGGATGCTCGACCGCCGCATAGACGCGCGTACCGCTGTCGCGTCGCGCCACGCGCAGCAGCCCGCGGTAGTGCAGGCCATCGAGCAGCTGCGTGGTGGCATTGCTGGAGCCGCCCCAGTAGTTGCGCACCCGGCCATGCGCGAACTGCTGCTCGACCTCGCGCGGATGCACCGGCCGCCGCTGCGCACGCACGAACTCCAGCACCTCGGCCGCGCGCCGCCGCGTCTGCGCATCCCAGGCCCGGCGCGGCTGGCGCGGATGCATCAGCGCCAGGTGCTCGCGCGGCAGGAAGCCGTAATTGACCAGGCAATCCTCCTCGACGTCCAGACGCGGATAGCGCCGCTCCAGATCGCCTGCGCGGTAATCGCGCACCCGGTGCCGCAGGGTCAGGTCCTGCGCGCGGGCCGGCGCGCGGATCGGGTCGGCCTGCACGAAGCCCAGGCGCCGGATTGCACGCTGCAGCGTGGTCGGCGCGAACAGCGTGCGGGCGACGGCGAAACGGCGCAGCGCATCGAGATCGGGAGAAGGCATGGGCACGGGCTCGGAATGACCGGCCGAGTATGAGGCCAGTGCCCCTTGAGCCAAGTCCAGGACGATGCCCCGGGCGCTCACGCTGCCGGTACGTGTCCATGTCCGCGACGGGCGATGAACGGCTGAGCCCGGCAGAACCGGCGGCCGCGGCTGCCGGCCAGTCCCCCGCCGCCAACACAGCGCCGTCGGCGCCGGTGATGCCCCTGCCGATCACGACGACCCGTTGCGCATGGCCATCGCTCCGTCCACAGCGCATGCATTGACCGCTGCAACCATCCGGCCGCGTCGCGCATCCATCTGCATATCGTTCGATCCGGTGCCGTCATGCGCATGCTGCTCCAGTCCCTGCTCGCCTCCCTGCTTCTCGCCGCTTCCCTGGCATCTGCGGAAGAATCGGTCTGGCTGCTGTCCATCGACCGCTGGGGCAATGCCGAGCACCGCACACTGACCCTGTCCGGCAGCGCGGCGGGCGTGGCCGGCCTGTTCCAGGGCGAACCGCTGCAGGGCATGCGCGAAGGCGACCGCCTCACCTTCAGCGCCGGCGATCCGGCCGTGGACGGCTATCGTTTCGAAGGCCATATCCGGGCGGACGAGCTCGTGGGCCGCATCGCGTACTCCGATACCCAGCCCAGCGGTCGGCGGAACTGGCACGCCGTGCGCGGTCGGAGGCTGGACGCGCCGCCGCCCGTCGCAGGCACCCGGAATTTCCAGCCGCAGACCTTTTCCAACGTGTTTTCCGCCGATGTACCGCCGGCGCTGGTGATCCGCCCGGGCGACAGGATCGCCACCTCGACGCTCGATTCCGGCGGTGTCGACCATGAGGGCACCACCCGTGCGTTGTACGGCAATCCGCAGACCGGCCCGTTCTACGTCTGGGGAGCGCAGCCTGACGACGTGCTGGCGGTGACCCTGCACACGCTGCGGCTCAACCGCGACTTCGCCGACAGCCTCGATGGCTTCACTCCGCGTGTCACCAGCCACGGCATGGCCGGCCGTATCGGAAGCACGCTGGGCAAGCCGGTGCGCTGGAGGCTGGACCGCGACGCCGGCACCGCCAGCCTGGAAGACCCTCCGCCGGCACTGCGCGATTACGTGGTGCCGGTGCGCCCAATGCTGGGCGGGCTCGGCGTCGCCCCGGATTTCGGATACGCGCCAGTCTCCACCGGCGACAGCGGCCACTTCGGCGGCAACATGGACCACAACGGCATCGTTGCCGGCACCACGGTCTATCTGCCCGTGGAACAGCCCGGCGCCCTGCTCTACCTCGGCGATGGTCACGCACTGCAGGCCGATGGCGAAACCACCCAGTGGGCGCTGGAGACCTCGCTGGACGTGGAGTTCAGCGTCGCCCTGCTGCCGGCCAGGCCACTGTTCACCCCGCGGATCGAATCAGGCGACGGCATCACCACGCTCGGCCAGGCCGGCTCGCTGGACGAAGCGGTACGCCTGGCCACCGCAGGCATGGTCCAGTGGCTGGCGCAGGACTACGGCCTGAACGACCGCGAAAGCTCGCTTGTGATCGGCACCGCCGCCGAGCTGCGCATCGCAACGCTGGCAGGCCGCAACGCAGGCGTATCGCTGCACGTGCCGAAGGAGCGGCTGCGGATGCTGCGGCCGGACGTGCCGGAGCGCAGATAGGCTTCGCATGGCCCGGCACTGCCGGAACGTGGCATGGAAGCGGCATGGACCGCACCGCTGACGGAACCGCCTCGACTTCTCGGCGCCGGGTCCATCCCTTTCACTCCGGTCGCGCACGCCGTTGCTACCCTCGCTGGCACCACCGCGTCCGACCCGCCATCCGCGCACCCGACACGTGACCAGCCGACTCCCGCTGCTCCTGCTCGTTTCGCTTGCACTCGGCGCCGTGCCCGGCTGCCGGGCGCCCACCGCCGCACCGGCCTTCGACAGCGCGGTCTGGAAGGCACAGCGCGGTGCCGATCCACAGGCCAACACGCGCGGCACGATGGTCACCGCGCTCGAACAGGCGGTGCGCACCGGCATGCCGCGCAGCGACGTCATCACCCTGCTCGGCGAACCCGACAGCCGCGATGCCGACACCGACATCTACGAGCTGGGCGTGTCGCCGCTGGGCATCGACGCCGAGGTCTACGCCGTCACCTACCGCGCCGGCAGGGTCGCCTCGCTGAGCTGGCAGCGGCGCTGAGCGCCGTGTTCGTGCATCACGGGCGCGTGGTGGGCGCTGCCCGACACGCCCAGCCGCGCGCCATGCCTCGGCGGCAGCCAGGGCGCCGGCCTCGCTATCCCTCGACTGGAAACACGCACAGCCCCAGCGACCGGGTCTTGGCCTGGTACATCGCGGCGTCAGCGGCGCGCAGGTAGTCGTCGCTCGTCGTCAGGCCGGGATGGCTGCAGACCAGGCCGATGCTGGCGCGCGTGGTCACTGTCTGCATGTCGATGTCGTACGGCGCTGCCAGCGCGGTGGCAATCTGTCCCGCGCGCTCGGCCGCGGCCGCCGGGTCGACCGATTCGAGCAGCACGATGAACTCGTCGCCGCTCATGCGCGCGACCAGGTCGACCGCGCGCACGCAGTGCTCCAGCCGGCGCGCGACCTGCTGCAGCA
>Ga0075364_10000917_pt1 | contig 15582 bp, 15 predicted proteins | sample EndMetdeltDD1764_FD_71517 | JGI IMG/M metagenome (GOLD analysis project Ga0075364, IMG submission 71517) | Populus endosphere microbial communities from Tennessee, USA - Endosphere MetaG P. deltoides DD176-4 | ecosystem: Host-associated > Plants > Roots > Endosphere | place: USA: Tennessee...
GCGAGCCTCGACCAGGTCCGCCAGACGTGCGTAGGACTTGAGCAGCTTGGAGTACTCCGCCTTGGCCATCACGTTGTTGCCTCGGGCTCCGAGAATGGCTGCGGCCGTGTGCCGTTCGCCGATCTCGTGAAGCATGCCTGCGATAATCCCGAGCGTTGCGTTACCCGAGAGTTCGACCATGCGCCGATGCAGTTGAGCGGATGCGGCCGCCAATTCGCCGGCCTCCCAGGCACGCGGCACATCCTCGACCAGACGCCTGAGTTCCTGGTGGGCCTCTGCGGTGCCGTTCTCGGCGAGCAGCTTGGCGGCGGGCGGTTCGATCGCGGTGCGCGCGGTCATCACGTCAGCCAGCGTGGTGCCGGACAGCGCCAGTAGCAGCCCTGCCGGCCGCGCGACGATCTCCGGCCCTGGTACCCGCACCTTGGCTCCGGTCCGCGAACCGCGCCGGACCTCGACGAGCCGCTCCGATTCCAGCACGCGCACGGCTTCGCGCAGGGTCGGCCGGCTGACCTGAAAATGCGCGATGAGGTCCGCCTCGTGGGGAAGGAAATCGCCGTCCTTGAGCTTGCCGTCGACGACCATCCGCCGCAGCGTGCGCGCAACCAGCTCGGCCGTCTTCGGCGAGCGCACAGCGCCCGGCGCCGCTCCAGCTGAGATCATCGGTGCGAGGGATTCGGGTCGAGACACTGCGGAACTCCTTGGCAGGGCAGTTGTACTACTCAGTAGACCATGTTGGTGGCGTCAGCCCAGCTCATTGGAAAGCCGGATCGCTGCCGCGTCGTACTCGCAGCGTCGACGGCGGCCGACAAGGAAGCTCGGTGGCGATAGAAAAGCGGTATCGGGCAACCGCTTCCGACTCGACAGCATCTCGCGGGCCTGTGCGGAGTCGCCACAGATCGCCACCGCCCACAGCATCTCGTCCGTGACATGGTCGGCCATGGCTTGGGGCTGACCGCTGCGGAACGCCGCCCGGATGGCGACCACCTGATCCTGCCAGCCATGCAGTTCGACCAGTGAGTCGTAAGCGCGAACGGTTAGGTAGAAGGCGATCTGAAGACGAGCCTCGGTGACGGCGCGTTCCGGATCGGCGTCGTCGACCGCGGTGATCAGCCAGCCCCAACGCGTCAGGGTGTCGGTGCCACGGCCCGCGGAGTCGGCGCCGCGAGCGAGTTCCGCGTCGATCACCTCTTCCCACCAGCGATCGGTGAACAGCCCATGCCCGAGCACCCCGTCCGCGCAGCGACCCGCGGTGCGGACCATGATCCTGTTGAACGCCCCGACGAGGATCGGGACATCCAGCCGCCCGAGCACGGGTGCCCGGATGTCGGCGTCGATCGAGTAGTAGTCGCCGCTGTATCGGATCGGCTCGTCGTTCTCGGCGTGCAGGAACATCCTGATCACTTCGATCAGCTCGGCCATTCGCGGCGCCGGATGGTCGGCGTCTACGCCGAACCAGTCCCGGTTCATTCGTGACGTCCCCGCGCCGAGGCCGAGGAAGACGCGGTCGCCCGCGATCTTCGATAGGTGGCGGATCGACGCGGCGTGCACGAACGGGGACCGGGCGAACGCGTACGCGATGCCGGGTCCGATCATCGTCGTCGACGTCGTCCGCGCCATCTCGGCGGTCGTCACATATGCACTGAGGTCGGCGAATTCGCCCGCGCAGAAGGCGGTCGCTCCCGCGGCCTCGGCCTGTGCGGCCATTGTCTCGCCCGGCCAGGGCAGTCCCCAATTCATGGCACACCCGTCCACAACATCGTTTACCTAGTAAGATAGGTAAGTCTACATGCGCTCGAAGGCCGTTCCACAGTTTTAGACAGTTTTGTCAAAAAAGTGTACGGTCCGAGGATGACCCAATTGCCGAGCATGTTGCCCACCGGCTGGTTCCAGGTGGCGTGGAGCGCCGACATCGCGGAGGGCACCACGGTGCCGTTGCACTACTTCGGTCGCGACCTGGTTGCGTTCCGGCAGTTGGACGGAAACGTGAGCGTGCTGGACGCGCACTGTCAGCATCTGGGTGCCAGCCTCGCCCACGGCGGTTGCGTGGTCGAGGACGGCATCCAGTGCCCGTTTCACGGCTGGGTGTGGGATGGAAAGGGCCGCAACGTGCGGATCCCCTATGAGAAGCGGCCCAACAAAGGGCGGCGCGTCCGGTCGTATCCCGTCACCGAAGCCAACTCCTCCGTCTACATCTGGCACAACGCGGGGGGCGGCGAGCCGCGCTGGGAGGCACCCGACGCGTTCGCGGTGCTGGGTGAGCACGTCTCGTCCCGTGGCTACTACCCGTTCGACGAGCCGTGTCGTACCCGCTTCGAGAACGTCAAGGTGCATCCACAGGTGATCGCCGAAAACGCCGTCGACCCACATCATTTCCGCTTCGTGCACGGAACGCCGATCAGTCCGACCGTGCTGCGCGAGGCCCGGGACGAGTCGACGTGGTCGGCCAAGGTCGGGTTCGGCAGGCGGTGGAGCGACGGTGAGGACCGGCCGGGCGACACCCTCAACACCATCGAGATCTACTGGTCGGGCGTCGGGGTCAGCTTCAACGGCGAGCACACTCGCGACGGGATTCGCGTGATCTCGATCTGCCCGACACCGGTCGACGACACAAGGTCCGACATCTTCGCCGGTTACTGGATCAGCGGCGACTCAGCAGACTTCGCCGATCGGCTTGCCTCGGCCAAACAGGCCCTGCCCGACGACATCCGAATCTGGGAGCACCAGGACTACATGGAACTGCCGGCGTTGGCTCCGTCGGAGGCCGCCGGCTTCATGGCACTGCGTGAGTGGGCGGGCGGCTTCTACCCCGAACCGGTGGCAAGTGGCACCTGACGACACGCATGCGGGTGGCCGAAAGTCCGATCGCACGCGACTGGCTATCCTTGATGCCGCCCGAGTTGCATTCGCCCGCAAGGGTTTCTCCGGTGTCAACATTCGCGATATCACCGACCTGGCCGGAGTGACCCGAGCCAACTTCTACTACTACTTCGGCGACAAGACCGAGTTGTTCATCGAACTCGGCACCGCCACCTATCGCGAAGCCATGCAGGTCGTCGAGACGCTGACCGACCTCGGCGATCCGCCGTCGCGGCGGGACGTCGAAGAGTGGGTGGGTCGGTACTTCGTCTATCTGGACCGCAACGGGGCCTTCGTGATCCGCTCCGAGGAGGACATGCCACGCGATCCCGCGTTTCGAGCCGCGGTGGCCCGCTCACATCGGCGCACGGCGCACGCACTCGGACAGCGCATCGCCAAGATCGCGGCGACGCCCCCAACGGCCGACGCGGCGGCGACGGGACTGGCCGTCATGGCCATGCTCGAGCGATCCTGGTTGATGGTTCAGCACAACGAAGTCTCGGCGATTCCCCGCGGCGACGTTCTGGCCGCCGCTGCCGAGTTCATCTGGCGGGCGCTGGCCTGATCACTTTCAGAGCGTCGCGCTTTCGCCGGTCCACTCTGCGATCAGGTCGTCGACTTCGGTGATCCGGCCCAGCAGCGCAATGGTGTTGTCGAGCACCTGTTTTCCATAGTCTGCAGGTGTCCCGCCGACCGCGTCTCGAGGAACGACGAGGTGAAATCCGGCCTGCGTCATGTGTCCGGCGGTGATGGGTAGCGCGAGGTTCAGAGACACTCCGGTCAAGACGACGGTGTGTACGCCAAAGCTTCTCAACATCGGCAGCAGCTCGGAACCCATCGTGGGAAACAGGCCGTGGTGTCGCGGCAGCACCAGGTCGTTGTCTGCTAGAAGTTGTGGAATGACCTGGGTTTCGGCCTTGTCGGGCGCCCATCCGGACGTCGCGGGGCCCAGCGCGCGCCATAGGCGTGCGGTGCCGATATGCGCGCCGCCCAGTGTTCCTTCGTAGGTGGCATGAACCACAAGCAGGCCGGATGCCCGGGCGGCATCGAGCAGCCGACGGAGATTCTCGACGAGTCCTCCCGTGTCGGCGGCCAGCGCGGGTAACACCGAATCCGGTCCGAGGACCCCGTTTTGGCATTCCACACAGACGACGGCGACGCCCGCGGGGCTGGTCTGGCTGGTGGGCGTCATTGTACTCATTTGTAACGAAGGGGCAGCGTAGCGAGCGCGAATGTGTTGGCGGGGAAGACGATCTCGGGAGTCCAGCCCGGCGCGAGGTCGAAGTCTGGAACCCTCTTCAGCCATTCGTTGATGATCAGTGTGAGCTCCAAGCGGGCGAGATGAGAGCCGAGGCAACGGTGTGGCCCACCGCCGTATCCCCAGTGCCGGTGCACCTTTCCGTCCATCACTACATCGTCGGTGGATGTCTCGTCGCTGTAGTCACGATTGATGGCGGCCAGACACATCCGCACCGGTGTGTCAGGCGGCATCGTCACGCCACCGATGGTGACGGTCTGTGTCGTCATGCGCGGCACGATCGGTGCCGGGGGCTCCAGCCTGACGATCTCCTCGATGAACACACTCACTTGATCGGGGTTCTCTCGCAGGGCGGTTCTCAGTTCGGGATTGCGGGCAAGCTCGAGCAGTGCAGAACCCATCGCCGAAGTGACGGTGTCCAGGCCGGCCAGTACGAACAGGAAGCTCAGGCCGATGGCCTCGGCGTCATCGAGTGGATCGTCGCCGGTTAGTACTTGCGAAAGAATGTCGTTGCCTGCGTCCTGGCGGCGTTCGTTGATCGCCTCGGTCACGTAGGTGAACAGCTCGAGTGCGGGTGTCGCGTCGACACCATCCAGGGTCGGCCGCTCCGACAGCGCGATGACGGCGTCTTTCCAGGCGACCAGTCGGTCGCGGTCCTTGAGCGGCAGCCCGAACAACGTGAGGAACACCTGCGATGGATACGGAATCGCGATGTCGGCCATGGCATCACACTCGCCTTTGGCAGCGGCGGCTTCGACGATGTCGATCGCCTGCTGCTGCAGCGACGGCAGCATGTCGTTGAGCGTGTGCGGGCTGAAGAACGGTTGCAGGATCTTGCGGAATCGGGTGTGTTCCGGCGGGTCGAAGGCGATCGGCACCAACGGCAAAGGACTGCCGAGGGAGTCGAAAGCCTTCTTCGATGAGAAGACTGCCGGATCCCGCAGCGCCGCAAGGACGTCCTCGCGCTGGGTCAGGTAGTACCAGCCGTCCATGAAGACCACCGGCCCGGCGTCCCGGAGCGTCTTCCACCCAACCCCACGGTCTGCCGCCATCGGCAACGTCGTCCATTCGAGTTCGGGCACGCCATCGATGATCGTTCGCTCTTGTTGGTCGGTGCCCATGGATCCCTACCTCCGTCTCAGAACGCTGATCGGTGTAGGCCGCCGTCGACCTCCACCCAGGCTCCAGTGATGTATCCGGCGGCCTGTGAACAGAGATACGCGATGAGCGAGGCGATTTCATGCGGTTTGCCCATTCGCGCCGCAGGCACCCGGGCTTGGGTCAGCATGAAGTCGCGTCGGTCCTGCTCGGTGGCCGCTCCCAGGTTCTTTTCGATGTACGCGATCGCGTTCTCCGTTTCGATCCAGCCAGGCGCGACGGTGTTGACGGTGATTCCAAAGCGGGCGTATTCGTCCGAAACCGTCTTCAACAAGCCGATGGTCGACGGCCGCGTGGCGTTGGCCACCACGTGATGGATGTTGCCCGTCGGCTCCTTCGCCGTACCCGAGCCGATGTGCACGAACCGGCCCCATCCAGCCTCCGTCATGGCGGGCAGTACGGCCCGAAGCAGGAAGATGTGGCTCATCGTGTACGACTCGAACGACTCCCGATAGACATTCAGGTCATCGATGTCGGCGAAGTCGCCCGGCCGCTGGTATATGGCCTGGCCGATCACGATCAGCGGCGCCCCGATCTCGTCGCCGACCTGACGTACGGCGTCCTCGATCTGCTCCTGTTGGCTGACGTCGGCGCACACACCCACCGCGTCGCCCCCTTCGGCGCGGATCGCGTCCACCGCAGCGTCGACATCTTTCTTCGTTCGTGCGAGCACCGCCACTCGGCAGCCCTCGGCAGCGAGCATTCTGGCGACCTCGAAGCCAATTCCCTTGCTGCCGCCGACAACCAGTGCCGGTTTGCCGCTGATTCCATAGTCCACCGAAACGGCCCCTTTAGCGGCGGATGTCCATGCCTGCATCGACCTTGAGCACGCTCCCCGTGAACGAGCGTCCCAGGTCGGAGATCAGGAACAGGATTGCGTTGGTGACGTCCCTCGGCTCGATCATCGGAAGATCGGGCAACGCCGTTTGCATCGCGTTGACCAGGTTCGGTGTCTGTTCGATGACCTTGAACAGGGCGGGGTTCTCGGTCACCATCGGCGTAGCGCAGTTGGTCGGAGCGACCGCGTTGACGCGGATGCGTTCCGGGGCAAGGAGATTCGCGTACGACTGCACCAAGCCCGTGATCGCGAGCTTCGACATGTTGTACGCATCGGATCCGCCCCGGCCGTCGGTGACGTTCAACAGGGCCGCCATCGAACTGGTGGCGATCAGGTTGCCGCCCTGGCCACGTTCCCTGAGGTGGGGGATGGCGACCTGGAAGGCGTTCCACACGCCGATCAGCATGATGTCGATGCCGATCCGCAGTGCCTCCGAGGCGTCGCGCTCGTCGGGGTTGGTCAGGATGACACCCGCGTTGGCGATGACGGTGTCGATGTGGCCGAACTGTTGCACACCGGCGTCAAACGCGGCCTGCAGGGCGGCCTTGTCGCGCACGTCCGCCTTGCGGAAAAGCATCTGCTGGCCTGTCTTTTCGACGAGGCGCGCCGTTTCCTCGAGGTCTTCCGTCGTGCCCAGCTTGTAGGGCACGACGTCGAGGTCCTCGCAGATGTCGACCCCGACGATGTTCGCGCCCTCCTCGGCGCACATAACCGCGTGCGACCGCCCTTGGCCGCGGGCGGCCCCGGTGATGAAGACGACCCGGCCGTCGAGCAAGGCCATGACGTGCTCCCCTCGTTAACTTCGGTTGATTTGAACGCACAGCAGTGGCGTGCGCGGTGTCCGTGCCACGTCGAGAATGCTACGCCGAGAATTTGGAATCATACAACTATTTGGCTAATTTGATCGACATGACGGAGACGAGAAACGGCGTTCCGCGACCACCCGATGGCGACTGGCTGGGCACGCCCTATCTGACGTTCGCGCGCGAGGGGGCCTTTGCGACGTGCACCCTCGACCGCCCCAAGGCGCGCAATGCGATGACGCCGGCGATGTACTTCGGCATCAGGTACGCGATCGGCCGGGTCAACTCCGATCCCGATCTCGCCGGGCTGGTCATCACGGGAACCGGCGACGTGTTCGCCCCAGGCGGGGACCTCGGTCAGCGCGCGGAAGACAACTGGATGGACTTCGCGGCCACGCTCGCCATGGACGTGACGCCGTTCGACGTTCTTCGCCAGTCGCCGAAGCCGGTGGTGGCGGCCGTCAACGGACTGTGTCAGGGCGGCGGCCTGCAGATCGCTCTGTGCAGCGACCTCGCCGTCGTCAGCGAGCGGGCCACATTCCGGGTGCCGGAATTGTTCCGGGGAATCGCCGACACGTACTACAGCCAGATGCTTGCCCGCCTGATCGGGCCCGTCCGGACCCGGGACCTGATGTTCACCGGCCGGACACTCACCGCGGCCGAGGCGCTCGACTGGGGACTGGTCGCCAGAATCGTTCCCCACGACGAACTCCCCGGCGTTTCGCGTGACCTACTGGCGCAATGCTGCAGGACCGCGCCTGCGGCCAGGGCGTCGATCAAGGCCAGCCTCGACAACTACATGGGCCTCTACGACCGGATCGGAATGCAGACCAGCCTGTCGGGGCCGGAGTCCCGTGAAGGATTCGCCGCGTTCAAGGAGAAGCGCTCACCGTCCTGGGTGCATCCCGAACTGCGCAGCGACGGCCGCCTGTAGGTCACCGCGGAGCAAAGCGCTGTGCACCGTCGAGGCGCATCACCTCGCCGTTGACGTAGCCGTTGGTGAGCAGGAAGGCCGCGGCGTCGGCGAACTCGTCCGGCGCCCCAAGGCGTTTGGGGAAGGGTACGTTGGCGGCGAACTTGGCGATCGCCTCCTCGCCGACGGACTCCATCATCGGAGTCTTCATCGTCCCCGGCGCGATCGTGTTGACCCGGATGCCCACCGAGCTGAGATCACGGGCGGCCGCGATGGTCAATCCGATGACGCCGGCCTTGGCCGCCGCGTACGACGTCTGCCCGATCTGGCCCTCGTAACCGGCGATGGACGCCGTGAGCACCAACGCCCCCCGTTCGCCGTCGGCCTGCGGCTCGGCAGCCGCTACCGACGCGGCCACCAGCCGCGTCACGTTGTAGGTGCCGTTGAGATATAGGTCGATCGTCTTGGTGAAGCCCGCGAAATCCGCTGGGCTGCCGTCGCGTTGGACGATGCGTTGCGCCACGCCGAATCCACCGTGCGCGACGACGGCGTAACGCAGCTGACCGAGTTGGTTGGCCTCTGCGATTGCTTCGTTGATGGAGTCCTCACTCGCCACATCCGTGCTGACGAAGAGCGCGCGGGCGCCCAGCTCGTCGGCGAGTGCCTTGCCCTTGTCGGCCGCCAGGTCGGCGATGACCACGCCGAGGCCGTCGGCATGCAGCCGCCGCGCCGCCGCTTCGCCCAGGCCGCCTGCGCCCCCGCTGACGATCGCCGACGCGCCCTCGAACTTCTCGACTGTCACACTTTCTCCTTCTCCTCAGGGCCGACGAACGTTCCTTACCGCTCGAAAAATTGCCAAAATATCGAGCGGTACGGAACGTTCGCGCTTTTAACGTTGCCGGTCATAGCTTTCAATGTTGTCGCTCACACGTTTCCGATGATCAGGTCCCACGGCTCGGCGGCAGTCAACGCCATGCGACCGAGCCGGCGGGCGTTACCTGCCGTCGTGCCGTAGTCGTCGGCCCAGCTCTGCGCGCGCATCGTCGCTGACCACAGTGGATGCTCGGCCGTGACGCCGATGGCGCCGTGCAGTTGGTGTGCGATCGTCGTGACCTGTGTGACCGCGCGCCCGACAGCGACCCTCGCCATCGTGACCGCGTAATCGGTTTCGCGAGCGGCGAATCCGCAATCGGCGGCTGCCGCGACAGCAAGTTCTGCAGCGGCCCGGGCGCGTTCGATCTCCCCGGCCATCGTCGCGAGCGCGTGCTGGACGGCCTGGAATTTGCTCAACGGGCGGCCGAACTGAACCCGATCCCTTGTGTGCTGCACCGACATCGAGGCGGCGGCATCCATCGCGCCGATCATCTGCACGCAGCGGCACCACGAACCTCGCAGCGACAGTTCGTCGGCGACCGCAGGGTCGACGGTGGACATGTCCGCGGCCGCGACCTCGAACTCGAGCCGATCGCGCGGTTCTCCAGCCAGGTTGTAGCCCTCCACCAAGTCTGCGGATGCGATGTCGACGATGCCTACGCGGGCTTCATCCTGACCCCTGGCGACCAGCAGGACAGCCGTGCTCGCTCGAGTCCATGGCACGTCGATCGCGGTGCCTTTGACCTGTCCGCCCGCCGCGCCGGCATCGGCGATCGCGACCGTCAGTGGCCCCGGGGGCAGTTCGATTCCGACGCGCTGCCCGAGCCAGCAGGCCATTGCGTCGGTCTCGGCCAGCGGGACTGCGCCCGCATGGCGCGCGATGCCCGCGAGCACGATGGCCAACTCATTGGGGCCGGCGTCCTGATCGGGCGTGCTCGTCAATCGGGCGAGCCCGGTGTCGTCGAGTGCCTGCCAGAGTTGCGCGTCGAACTGCTCGGGGACTCGGCGCTGACCCAGCCGGGCGTCGAAGGACCGCCGCCCGATGTCGTCGACCAGCTGCCGCAGTTCGGCGTGTTCGTCGTCGGCGGTGGCGGAGGCGAACACGCCGCCCGAAAGTGCGCTCACCGCAGCCCCATTCCTCGTGCGACGACGCCGCGCAACACCTCGTTGGTGCCCCCGCGCAGTGTGAACAGCGGCTTGTGCAGCCGTGCGGTGGCGGCCAGGGCAGCCAGTTCGGGTGTCGTGGGCGCCTGGTCGAGAACATCGGCGATCACGTCGATCGATTCCTGCTCGAAGCGGGTGCCGAGGTCCTTGACCAACGCGGCCTGATTGGCGGCGTCCTTGTTCTCGGTCAGTGTGCGTGCCACCCACACCGACAACTGACGAAGCGAAATCAACCGGGCGAGAAGGTCGCCGATGGCGGCGGCGGTGGCGTCGTCGCAGTCGGCGTGAGCACCCAACAGCCGGATCGCCGCGACGACCAGCGGGGCGGTGGTCAGAATGCGTTCGGGTCCGCTGCGTTCGAAGGACAGCTCAGCGGTGACCTGATGCCATCCGTTTCCGACCTCGCCCAGCACGTCGGCGTCCGGCACGAAGACGTCTTCGAATGTCACCTCGTTGAAATGATGGTCGCCGTTCATCAGCAGGATCGGATCGATCCGCACGCCCTCGGCGTCGCAGGGAACCAGAAACTGACTGAAACCCTCATGCCGTCGCTGCGGGTCCGGCGGACTGGTCCTGGCCAGCACCACGATCTGATGCGCGAGATGCGCGCCACTTGTCCATACCTTGGTGCCGCTGAGCAGCCAGCCGCCCTCGGTCTCGACCGCTTTCGTCGCAACGGCCGCCAGGTCCGACCCGGCGCCGTGCTCGCTCATGCCGATGGACGAGTAGAAGGTGCCCGCCGCGATGCGTGGCAGCAGCCGCTCCCGCTGTTCCTCGTTTCCGTACGCCAGCAACCCCGGGACGACCTGACGATCGGCGACCCAATGCGCGGCAACCGGAGCGCCAACCGCGAGCAGTTCCTCTGTCACCACGTAGCGGTGCAGGTGGCTCAACCCCGACCCGCCGTACTTCTGGGGAACGATGAGGCCGAGGAACCCCGCCGCACCGAGGCGGGCGCTGAATCCTTCGTTCCATTGGCCCAGCCATGAGTCGACGTCGGGAACCCAGCCGAACTCGGCCCTGTCGGCCCGCACGAACTCGCGAACCGAGGCCCGCAGCTGGGCGAGCTCGGGTTCATTGGCGCGCAACGCGTCGAACTGACTCACGGATTACCTATACCGCCGGCAGCGGGGTCGACGGAAGGTAGAAGTTCGGCACGAGGTCGTCCTCGGTGGCCGCCAGCCGATATCCAGACAGGTCGTTCACACCTTCCTCGCGCAACACTTCTTCGTCGGTGTAGAAGCGGCCAGTGCACGCGGCGGCCGGTCGGGTGACCAACGCGTGCACCGCGTCGGCCATGATGCGCGGGTCACGCGCCTGCGCGCGCACGGTTTCGCCCATCGCGAGGATCATCCCGGTGCTGGCCACGGTGGTGGCCGGCCAGAGTGAGTTGACGGCGATGGGAATCGACGCGAACTCCGCGGCCCACCCCAGCGTCAACAGGCTCTCGGCGTACTTCCCGACGGTATGGCCGACGTGCGCACCGACCCATGACGGGTCCATATTCAACGGCGGTGACACGTTGACGATGTGGGCGTTGTCGGAGTTCCGTAGGTAGGTGAACGCCGCCTGCACGACCGCGAACGGCCCTTCGACGTTGACACCGAGCAGGCGGTCGAAGTTCTTCGGCGGCAATTTCGGGGTCGGCCGAAGGTCCAGGGCGCCCGCGTTGTTCACCACGACATCGATTCCGCCGAACTCCTCGGCGGCGACGGCGATCGCGTTCGCTACCGCGTCGGCGTCACGGACGTCGACCGCGAGTGCAAGGGCCCGACCGCCGGCGTCGCGGACTGCCTCGGCGGTCTCGTTCAGTGTTCCAGCGATCTTCGGGTTCGGCGTCTGCGTTTTGGCCAGCAGAGCCACCGCCGCTCCGTCCAACGCCGCCCGGACTGCGATTTCGCGGCCGATGCCGCGGCTGGCCCCGGTGACGACGACAACGCGATCCTTGAGGGTGCGAGGGCCGAGGATTCCCACGAAGCTGTCATCTCCCTGACTTAGGTGGCCGATGAGCGAAATGCTATAACTATATAGCGCATTAAGGCGGCCCTAACGCCGGGCCCGGTGAAGGAGAAGCGAACCATGACGCACGTCGTCTCGATCGGCACCTACCTGCCGCCATGGACGGTGCGCGAGCGACGGGTCAAGGGACCGGACGAGGATGCGCTGACGATGGCGGTCGCCGCCGGACGGGCCGCCGATCCCGACGCGACGGCTGCAGGCGTCGTTCTGGTGTCGCGCGACTTCCCGCTACTCGAAGGCGGCAACGGTGCCGTGCTGCTGGCCGCGTTGTCGTTGCCGGCCACTACCCCGGTCAGCGAGGTGCTCGGCGGCGCCCCCGCCGCACTCGACCAACTGGTGAGCGCCTCGCCGGGTGTCCTGGTCATCGGTGCCGACGACAACGATCTCGCAGTGGGCGCGGCCGCCGTGCTGACCGGTGACGGCGGCGCGACCGTGACCGCGGCCGCCCGCCAGACCCGTAGCCTGCCGTTGACCGCCCGCGGCGAGGACGGCACCCGGCACGCCTACGTCGACCCCAGGCTGCAGCGCGAGGTCGGCGTCCGGTCGACCCTTGCCCGTCTCGGTCTGGCCGGGACTCCCACCGTGGCAGCGGTGGCAGGCGTGCCGCCGGCTCAACTCGGCACCGGCTTCGAAACCTCGAGCACCCTCGGGGACGCCGCGGGCTCGGCCGCTGCGATCATCCGGCTACTGGCCGAGGTGATCGAGGCGGGCGGCAATGGCCTGCTGCTCGCGGTCGAACAGTCCAGCATCAGCGCCGCTGAGCTTGCGCTCGACGGCGTGACGCCACGGGTCTCCCGTGACGAGTTCCCGCCGCGGAATCTGCCGAAGACCCGTGTCGCGGACGGAGTCGGCATCCCGATCTCGATGCCGGCCTACTCGCGCGCCTTTGAGCCGAAGATTCGTTGGGAGGCAGCGGTTTTCGACGAGAGCCCGGGGATTGACTCCGACCCGCAGTTCCCGCCGCGATTGCGGGTGAACAACGAAGGGCGGCTGGCCACCGAGTACCGGCTCGAGCCACTGCCGCGTAGCGGCACCGTGTACACCCACACCACCGTGCGGATACCGGTGCCCGACCTGCCGAGCCCGTACTCGCTGGCTGTGGTCCAACTCGACGACAGCCCAGTCCGGGTGCTGTTGAAGGTCACCGGCGTACCTGCAGGCGAGGCGACGATCGGGCAGCAGGGGGCCGTGGTGCTGCGCAAGATCGCCACGCGCGCAGGCATTCCCGATTACGGGTATGCATTCTGGCCAGGGCGCACAATGGAGGGAACCCTCGCATGAGGAATGTCGCCATCGTCGGTGCCGGCATGACGCCGTTCGCCGAACATTTCGAGTTCGGAATCAAAGACCTCGTGCCAATGGCCTACTCGGAAGCCGTCGCGCGGGTCGACAAGGGTATCGAGAAGATGGAGATCGAGGCGGCGTGGTTCGGCGAGCTGTCAACCACCGACGGGTTCCCGTCGGGGATTCTCGCAGACACCCTCGACCTCACCGACATTCCCGTCACCCGCGTCGAAAATGCTTGTGCGACAGGTAATGACGCGATCCGAAACGGTGCGCTAGCCATCGCCTCGGGGCTCTACGACGTGGTGCTGGTCGTCGGGGCCGATAAGGTCCGCGAGACGTCGTCCAGCACGACGTTCTGGGACTGGGCGGCGATGACCCGTGACAACGCGTGGGACTACCCATTGGGCCTGGTGGCGCCCGCGAACTTCGCCTTGCATGTGATCCGCTACCTGCACGAGTCGCCCGCGACCAAGGAGCACATGGCGATGGTCGCGGTGAAGAACCACTTCCACGCCGTCAAGAATCCGAAGGCGCAGTTGCGCTACGAGATCACCGTGGAACAGGCGCTCGCGGCGCCCATCGTGGTCGAACCATTCGGGCTCTACGACTGCACCCCGCAGAGCGACGGCGCGGCGGCAGTGATCCTGGCCGCCGAGGACGTGGTCGACCGCTACACCGACCGCCCCGTCTGGGTGCGCGGATTCGGCATCGGCATGGACCGGGTGATGCATCAGCACAAGGCCGACATGACGACGTTTCCGCCGACGGTGCGGGCAGCGAAGTCGGCCATGAAGATGGCGGGACTGACTCCCAGCGATGTGGACGTGGCCGAGGTCCACGACTGCTTCACCGGTGTGGAATTGATCAGCTACGAGGATCTGGGATTCGCCAGCCGCTTCGAGGCCTACAAGTTGGTCGAGGCGGGCGAGAACTACGTCGGGGGGTCGATCCCGATCAACCCCAGCGGCGGCCTCAAGGCCAAGGGACACCCGCCGGGCGCGACCGGCGTGGCGCAGTGCTATGAACTGTTCAATCAGCTGCGGGACGAGGCCGAGAATCAGGTCGACGGAGCTCGAATCGCGTTGGCGCACAACATTGGCGGACCGACGGCCGTCTCGGCGGTCACCATACTTTCCAGAGACAAGAACTGACGAGGAGCTGCAATGACCACCTCAGAAATCGCCACCCTGTCCGGCTACGAGGAGTTCGCCCCGTGGCTGCTGGTCGAGAAGACCGGCAGTGTCCATGTGGTGAGCATCAACCGACCGGACGCCCTCAACGCGGTCAACGAAGACGTACACCACGCGTTCGCCACCATCTGGCGGGTGCTCACCGCTGACGACGATGTCCGGGCGGTGGTGACAACAGGTGTGGGCAAGGCGTTCTCGGCCGGCGGCGACATGGTGATGTTCGGCAGGCTGATCGAGGATCCGGTGGCGCGGCAGTTTCAAATCACCGAGGCCAGAACGGTTTTCCTCGAGGTGATCAACTTTCCCAAACCACTGGTGTCGGCGGTCAACGGGCCCGCGGTCGGGTTAGGTTGTTCGATCGCGCTGCTCAGCGACTTCCTCGTGATGGGGGAGAGCAGCTATCTGGCCGACCCGCACGTGGCGGTCGGCCTGGTGGCCGGCGACGGGGGAGCGGCCATGCTTCCTCTGCTGATCGGCCTGATGAAGGCGAAGGAGTATGTGCTGCTTGGGGACCGGATGACGGCGGCGGACGCCGAGAAGCTGAACCTCGTCACGAAGGTGGCTGCCGACGGCGCAGAGCTGGACGAGGCGCTGGTCATTGGCGAGAAGCTGGCCGCGCTACCGCCACAGGCGTTGCGCGCCACCAAGATTGCGATGAACATGCACCTGTCGCGTGCCGCGCTTGGCGTGCTGGAATACGCCCTCGCTGAGGAGTACACCTCGTTCACGACGCCGGAGTTCCACGAGCGGGTCGCCGCATTCCGCGCCCGGTCCAAGAAGTAGTCGGCTACCGATAGGCGGTGATGCGCGCCGTGATTGCCGACCTGCCGTCCTCGGCGACCGCCTGTGCGTCCGCCACGGCGGTCCCACGTCCGATCCTCAGCGGAGAAGCCTCGTAGCGGGAATGTGCGCCCGCGTAGAACGGTCGCAGGAAGTTCACCCTGACCGACGCTGTTCGCATCGGCGGCCCTTGGGTGTTGACCACTGCCGATGCGGCGAGTTCGAGGCCGGCCGCCGCGACACCGCCGTTGACCACGCCGATGGCGTTGTTGAGAAACGGGTCCTCGTATTGACGAAGGACGCGCGGGCCGTCCGAGGCGGCGTTGGGTTCCACCGCCATCAACTCCGCCAAACTCGTTCGCGCCGTTCTGTGCAATGTCTCGGGCGGCTCGTCGAGGACGACGTCGTCGGACGTGATGAAGTAGGAGCGCACGGTGCCACCG
>Ga0075364_10000918_pt1 | contig 15573 bp, 12 predicted proteins | sample EndMetdeltDD1764_FD_71517 | JGI IMG/M metagenome (GOLD analysis project Ga0075364, IMG submission 71517) | Populus endosphere microbial communities from Tennessee, USA - Endosphere MetaG P. deltoides DD176-4 | ecosystem: Host-associated > Plants > Roots > Endosphere | place: USA: Tennessee...
GCCGCTTCGGTCGTGGTCGTCGCCGCTTCGGTCGTGGTTGTGGCCGCTTCGGTGGTGGTGGTCGCGGCTTCGGTCGTGGTTGTTGCCGCTGCGGTGGTGGTGGTTGCGGCTTCGGTTGTCGTGGTGGCAGCCTCGGTGGTGGTGGTCGCTGCTGCGGTTGTCGTGGTGGCGGCCGCCGTCGTGGTGGTCGCAGCTGCGGTTGTCGTGGTCGCCGCTGCGGTGGTGGTGGTCGCGGCGGCGTCGGTCTGGAACGACAGAATCGCGCCGTACAGGACACCTTCCGTGTCGAGACCGGCGTTCGTCGTGCCCACCGCGCGGAAGTAGTAGGTCGTTCCCGCCGTGAGACCCGACAGCGCAGCGGACACGGCGGTGGTGTTGGTGACGGGCGAGGGTGTGGCCGCCGTGGTCGTGAACGTCGCCAGGGTGGGGCTCGTGCCCCACTGAAACGATGTGGCGGTCGAGGTCGTGCCGACGGTCAGCGTGCCGTTCAGCGTCGCGTTGGTCTGCGCCACACCCGTGGCGGCCAGCGTGGTGACGGTCACCGCAGATGACCAGCTGGAGATGTTCCCAGCGGTGAACGACCCACCGATCGCGGCGAGCAAGGCGATGTCCTCGTTCGCATCCTGATCGTTCAGATCGGTGATCACGCTTGCCGATGTCTGTCCGGCCGCGATCTCGGCGTCGTAGAATTGCGTCGGGCTCATCCCCACGCACAACGCGCCGAAGTAGTCGGCCTTGCCCAGCGTCGTCCAGTTCAAGGCGATCTGCGTGGTGCCGTTGTACGGCAGGCCCTGGGCGTCGCCACCGGGGATGATGTCGCCCCAGTACTTGTTGTTCGACGCGTATGAGAAGGTCGAGTCGTAGACCGCAGGGTTCTGCGACCCGTTCGGCAGGCCGTGGCCTCCGTGGCCGCCGTTCTGCACAGCGTTCTGGTTGACCGTGATCTTGCGATACGGGTTCGTCGTGCTGTGCGTCCGGTGGCAGATCGTGATCTTGGCCGATGCGGCCTGCACCGGAGTCGACGAACTGGGTATCAGCCACACGCCCGCGGCGACGACCGTGCCGGCCACGAGCACCGCCACCCGCCGGCGCGCGTGCGTCGCGGGGCTCGTGGTCTCGTCCGCAGATGTGTCGATGCGCGCGCCGCGGCGCGACGGTCCGAAGTTGCGATTCACGTGTGCCTCATATCCCGATGTGCCGCTCGCGGCAGTGTCCCTGTCAAACCGTCCCGCCCGCCTCACGGCGTGCACGCATGTTGCTGCCGGCTGACCATGTCAGCCGCCCGCGAACCGAATGAGGCTTCGGCACGGATGGGCGACTTCTTGAATGCCGCCGCCGGTTTGTTTCAGCGCGCGGAGTCGTCCAGCCCCTCGAGGGCCGCGGACAACGATTCGAGGGCCGCAACGACGCCCTCCAACGCGGCGTGCCCGAGATGCGACGCAAGGCGGTGGGCGAACGCAGCGTGAACAGGGCCGATCTTCCGCACCGCTTCGCGCCCGGCATCGGTCGGGCGGAGCAGCTTGGCGGTTCGATGGGCGGGGTTGGTGACGTACTCGGTCAGGCCACGTTCGACGAGCAGATCGGCGATGCGCTGCACGCTCTGGCGGGTGATGCCCATCCGGCGGGCGATGCCGGCGACCGACAGCGGTTCGTCGAGCACGGCACCGAGCACCTGCCACCATGCCGCGGTCAGACCGACCGGTCGGGCCAGGGCCTCGGCCACGTCGAGCATCTGCCCGTTGAGGCGGAACACGGCCAGCGCGCACGCACTGAGCAGCTGTTGTTCCGAGGGTTGTTGCGGACGGCGCGGCTGGTTCGGCATCAGGCGTCGGTCGATGCCATCAGCTCGAAGAAGCCGGCCGCGTCGTGCTGGCCGTAGAGCTTGTACCACGATTCGAGCACGCTCGGGGCGTACACCTCGAGCGTGGCCAGCACCTCCCTCGCGAACTCGGCCGGAGCATTCGCGCTCGCTGTGATCACGTTGCGGTCGGTGACCGCTGGTGCGTCGACGTACCGGTCGCCTCCGGCGTACCCGGTGCCGGCGAGGAACTCGGCCGCGTTGCTGGTGTGGCGTCGATCATCGAGCAGTCCCTCGCCGGCCAGGCCAGCTGTCGCGCCGCAGATCGCGGCCACGGGAACATCGGCTTCGAGCAGCTCTCTCGCCTTCGTCGCGAAACGGGCGTTGGAACCGTCGAGCCACGTGTCGGCACCCGGAAGGATCAGCATCGCGGTGTCGTTCGGGTGTAGCTCGTCGAGGGTGATGTCCGGGTTGATGCGCACGCCGCCCATCGTGGTGACCTCGTCCCGCGTGAGCCCGACGGTGACGATCCGGTACCGCCCCGGCTCGCGTTGCCACTGCTTCCGGTTGATGTGGGCGATCGCCAAACCGACCTCCCAGTCGGCGAGCGTGTCGTAGACGGCCGTATGCACCATTTGTGTGTTCGTGTTCGTGTTCGCGTTCGTGCTGTTCATCTCGTTCTCCTCCGTCATCAATATGACAGTATTCTGTCAGATTGACAGGATGCTGTCAATAGTCGAGACAACACGATGCCACACCCTCTACCGTCGAGGTGATGAGCAGCGGTTCCGATTCCAGTCACGTCGTTCAGCTCCGCCTCGTCGTCGAGGCCGACGACTTCGACGGCGCATTGCGCTTCTACCGAGACGTGCTCGGTCTCACCGAACAGGCCGCCTTCGAGGGAGACGACGACGCCCGCGTCGTGATCCTCGAAGCGGGGCGGGCAACCCTGGAGCTTGCCAACGCGGCCCAGAAGCGGATGATCGACGACGTCGAGGTCGGGCGGCAGGTGAGCCCGAAGGTCCGAGTCGCGTTCGAAGTCGACGACTCGGCGAGCATGACGGCCGCGCTCGTGGATGCCGGGGCAACCCTCATCGCACCGCCGACCGAGACACCGTGGCGTTCGTTGAACTCGCGGCTCGCCGCGCCGGCCGATCTGCAGATCACCCTGTTCGAGGAGCTCGAACCGCTGGAGGTGCGCCAGCAGCGCAGTGGCTTCGGGGTGCAGCGCGGGTCGACAGCCGCGGCGCAGCCACCCGAAGGTGAACCATCTGTTCGCCGGCTGCAGGGCAGCGACCGCGACGCGGCTCGCGAGACGTTCGAACTGATGGCACGGGTCTTCGAGACGGAGAGCACCTGGCTGTCCGACGGCTACATCGACGGGCTGCTCGCCCGGCCGGACTTCTGGGTCATCTCCGCCACCATCGATGGCGAGGTCGTCGGCGGCCTGACAGCGCACACGCTGGCGATGACCGTGTACGAAGGTTCGGAGGTGTTCCTCTACGACATCGCGGTCAGCGAGGCGTTCCAGCGCCGGGGCATCGGGCGACTGCTGGTCGCGGCGTTGCTCGACGGTGCGCGATCTCTGGGCATCGACACGATGTTCGTGCCGGCCGACGACGAGGACACCCACGCGCTCGACTTCTACCGCGCGCTCAACGGGACGCCGATGGCGGTGACGATCTTCGACTTCACGACCGGTGCAGGTGTGCCACCCGTCGCGAAGTGATCGCACTCGCGTGGCTGGTATCGAATGGGATACCAGCCGCGCGAGTGGACATGGATTGGGGGCAGGTCAGCCGGAGTACACCCCGCCCTGGCCTTCGACGTCGATCTCGACGCCGTCGTTGACCTTGTACGTCTGGCCGGCCGGGTCGTACTCGGACATCACGCCGAACTCGGAGATGTACGCGTCCGTGACGCCGTCGACGTGGGCGATGCCGCCGATCGCGATCGGTGTCTGGAGGTCGTACGACCAGAACGCGTTCATCAAGTTCGCGCGCGTCAGCCCGCCGTCCATCGCCGACGCCCGGGTGAGTGCGTCGACGACCATGAACGCGGCGTTGTAGCCGGTGAACACGTTGCCGACCTTGGCGTCGATGCCGGGACCGTAGGTGGCCACGTCTTCGAGGTACTGCTTGACGCCTTCGTCGTCGGCGTAGCTCGGGTCCGAGGGATCCTTGGCCACGACGAGCGTGAAGACGTTTGCCGCGGCCTCACCCGCCGGCACCATGAACTGCTGGATCGACTGACACGTGTAGGAGTTGATGATCGGCCCAGTGAACCCACCCTGCCGGGCGAGCGTGATCAGGTTGGTGCAGAACGTCGACGTCGTGCCGCCGATGATGACGTCGGGCTCGCCCGCGAGGAGTTGAGTGACCTCGTTGGACAGATCGGATGTCGCCTCGTGCGCGACATCGGCGACGATCTCGTAGCCTTCGTCGGGCAGCAGCTCGTCGAGCGTTGTCTTGTAGGTCTTGCCGAAGTCGTTGTTGAACGTCAGGATCGCGACCTTCTTCGCATCGGGGAACTTCTCCTTGATGAACTCCACCCACACCTTGGCCTCCACCGTGTACGACGGGATGCCGCCAGATGTCCACGGGAAGTGTTCGGGGTCGCCCCACGCAGGGAAGCCGGTGCCGACGAGTGCCTGGGGTACGCACGCATCCGCGTGCAGCTGCCGCGTGCCGGCCACGTTCGGCGTGCCGACCTGGAACACCGAGGCGAAGATGTTGTCGCCCTCGAGCGCTTCCTGCACGGCCGGGGCGGACTTGGCGGGATCGTACGCGTCGTCCTTGGTGACGAGCTCGAGTGGGTGTCCGTCGACGCCGCCCTCCTCCTTGTTGATCTTGTCGAAGTACACCTTCATGCCCTGGCCGATGACGCCGAACGCGGCCAACGGCCCGGTCTGCGGTCCGATGAACCCGAGCTTGATCGGTGCACCGTCGGCCAACGGTTCGGTGGCGTCGGCGGGGCAGTTGTCCGTCGGGACCTGGAACGCGGCGGCGGAAGCCTCGGTCGTGTCCGATGCGGTGTCTTCCGTCGTCACTTCCGTCGTCGCTTCCGTCGTCGCTTCGGTCGTCGATTCCGTGGTGTCGCCGGTGGACTCGGCGGTCGTCTCCTCCGACGTGGGCGCCGTCGTCTCCGCTGTCGTTCCCTCGCTCGCCGCTGTCGTGGTACCCGGCGCAGCCGCGGTCGTCGCCGCAGCGGCCGTGGTCGTCGCCGCTTCGTCGTCGTCACTGCCGCACGCCGCGGCGATGAGCGACAGGCACAGCGCGGCGGCGAGTGCTCGGCGAATCCTGACTGGTTGTTGGCTCATTGGTACCTCTCCCTTGTTGCTTTTCCCTTGTTGCTTTACTGGACACTTGCCGTTGCATCGTCGGGGGGTGGGCTGACGGGGTCGATCGAGTCGGGGCGCGGTTCGCCGGCGGCGGCCGCGCGTGCGGCCGCTCCGACCGCTGAGATGTCCTGTGGCACGGGCAGGCGAGGCACGAAGACGATGAACTTCGAGCGCAGCTGGCGTAGGCCGTACACGATGCCGCCGGGCATGAAGAAGATGATGACGACGAGGATGAGCCCGTAGAGGATCCCGGACTGCGGGCCTTCGAGCTTGCCGAGGAGCGGCCAGTCGACCTCGTAGGCCCAATACGGCAGCCACTCGCCGAGCCCACCGCCGATCGCCGGCCCGAGGATCGTGGCGACGCCGCCGATGACGAGACCGGCGATGAACTCGATCGAGCGCTGCAGGCCGAACGTGTCCGGGCCGATGGTCGTCGAGGCCAGCGCGAAGCAGCCTCCGCCGATCGCGGTGACGAACGCGCTCGTCGCGAACGCGAGCACCTTGTACTGCGCCGGGTAGACGCCCGACACCGCCGCGCCGATCTCGTTGTCGCGCATCGCGACCAGGCCGCGACCGACCCTGCTGCGAACCAGGTTCGACGAGAGCGCGAAGAGGACGATGGCGATCGCGAACACGGTCGTGAAGACCCAGTCGTTCGTCGTCCAGCCATCCGGGGCCCACGACGGAGGGTTCCAGTGGAAGCCGCTCTTGACCGTCACGTCGCCGCTGCTGATCACCTTCCCGTTGCTTCCCCCGGTGAGGCTGGAGAAGTTGATGCCGAAGAAGTTGTCGGACTTGACGATCGCGGGAAACGCGAGCGCGAGCCCGAGCGTGATCAACGACAGGTACAGGCCGCGAATCCGCAACGCAGGAACGCCGATCACCGCGCCGACGACGAAACCGAGCGCACCGGCGACCGGCAACGTCAAGAGGAACGGCCAGCCGTGGTCGGCGATCAGGATCATCGTCGTGTACGCGCCGATGCCGAAGAAAGCGGAATGGCCGATGGAGATCTGCCCCGAGTATCCCGTGACGATGTTCAGGCCGAGGATGGCCACAGCGAGGGTGACGGCAACCGCCCAGCGGATCGCGCTGAAGTTCTCGACGACGCCCACCACGTAGAGATAGAACGCGAACGCGACGAGCACGCCGAGCAGCTGCAGGCTCCGATGGGCCGTCGACCTTCTTTCGATCACGAGCGGCAGCGACCTCATACCCGCTCCACCCGCTTCGATCCGAACAGGCCTTGTGGCCGGAAGTACAAGACGATGAGGATCACCAGCAACACCATCACGAGGGAGAGCTCGCTGCCGACGAACGTGAACAGCGCCGGCGTGAACGTCTCGACCAGACCGACGAGGAGGCCGCCCACGACGGCGCCCTTGATCGAGTCGAAGCCGCCGACGCACGCGGCGGCAAAACCGAACAACAGCACGGCGGCCATGAAGTTGAAGTCGAGGACGTTGCGGTACTGAGCGATGATCGCCCCGGCGATCGAGCCGATGCCGGCGGCGAGCGCCCACCCGAGCATCAGCATCCGCTTGACGGGGATTCCCACGATCAGCGACGACTCGGCGTTGGCGGCGACGGCTCGATAGGCCAGGCCGAGCTTGGTGCGTTTGAGCATCAGGTTGAGCAGCACCACGAGCACGGCCACCGTGGCCCACACACCAAACGCCTTGTACGTGATGAAGAAGTGCGGCAGCCGAGTGGTGATGATGTCGACCTTGTCGTCGAGGTGACCGGGGAATGGTGCCGGTATCGGCGTGTGCGGCTGCGTGCCCCAGATCGTCGCCGCGCCACCGTTGAGCATGAAGAACAGGCCGAGGGTGAGGATCACCGGGGCGAGCACGCTGCGGCTCTCGAGCGGTTGGATCAGGACGCGCTCGAAAGCCGCGCCGACGATCATCGACGCGATCACGACGAGCAGGATCGCCAGCCACACGTTCAGGTCCTGTTCGATCGTGAGGACGTACACGATGAAGGTGCCGAACATCGCCATCTCACCCTGCGCGAAGTTGAGGTGCCCGGTGGTCTTGTAGATCATGACCACCGTCAGCGCCATCAACGCGTACACCGCACCGTTGGCCAATGCGTTCGTCAGGTTCTGCAGGAACAACGTGAGCGTGAAGAAGTTGCTCTCGATCCCTGGAACGGCGAGGACGGCGGTCATGTCATCTCTCCTAGAAACCCAAGTAGGCCCGTCGTACGGCATCGTTGGCACGCAGCTCTGCTGCCGTGCCGGACAGGACGATCTGGCCGGCTTCGAGCACATAGGCGCGGTCGGCGATGTCGAGGGCGAGGTTCGCGTTCTGCTCGACGATGAACATCGTGACCCCTTCGTTCTCGTTCAGTTCGTCGAAGCGGGCAAACAGGTCCTGGATGATCAGCGGCGCCAACCCGAGGGACGGCTCGTCCAGCAGGAGCAGCTTGGGGCGGCTCATCAGGGCCCTGGCGACCGCGAGCATCTGCTGCTCGCCGCCGCTGAGGCTGCCCGCGATCTGCGTGCGCCGCTCGCCCAGCCGCGGAAACAGCGCGTAGCTGCGATCGATGTCGTTGCGGATCTCTGGGCGGTCCTTGCGGACGTACGCACCGACCTGGAGGTTCTCCTCCACCGTCAGTTCCGGAAACGTGCCCCGTCCCTGGGGGACGTGGGCGATGCCGAGCGCGGCCATCTTCTCCGGACGCTGGCCGACGAGCTCGGCGCCGCCCATCCGGACGCTGCCCTTGTTGTCGACCATCTGGCAGATCGCCCGGATCGTCGTGGTCTTGCCGGCGCCGTTGGCACCGAGCAGCACGACGATCTCGCCCTCGTCGACACGCAGGCCGAGACCGCGCAGCACTTGGATCGGGCCGTACGAGGCATCGAGACCGGTCACCTCGAGCATCGTGGTCATCAGAGCCGGCTCACCGCGCCGTCGTCCCGAGGTAGGCCTCGATCACGCTCTGGTCGTTCTGGACGTGGGCCGGGGTTCCCTCGGCGATCTTGCGGCCGAAGTCGAGCACGACGACCTTGTCGGAGATGCCCATCACCAGCTGCATGTGGTGCTCGACGAGCAGCACCGTCAGTCCGAAGTGATCGCGGAGATCGCGGATGGTCTGGCCGAGGTCGTCGACTTCGGCATGGGTCAGCCCCGATGCCGGCTCGTCGAGCAGGAGCAGCCGTGGTTTGGCGGCCATCGCCCGGGCCAGCTCGATCCGCTTCAGGGTGCCGAACGGCAGGCCCGCCGCCGGCCGCAGCGCCATGTCGGCGAGACCGAGGTACCCGAGGATGTTCATCGCCTCCTGGGTGAGGCGCCTCTCCTCGCGCCGGACACCGATCCGGAACGGTGCCGATGCGAAGTTCACCGTGCAGCCGCTGTGCCCGCCGACCATGACGTTCTCGAGCACGGTCAGGCGAGGGAACAAGGCCAGGTTCTGAAACGTCCGAGCCACGCCCAGCTTGGCGATCTCGTGCGCGTCCGACTCGAGCAGGTCGTTCCCGTCGAAGATGACGTGGCCGCCGTTCGGTTCGTAGATCCGGGACACGACGTTGAACAACGATGTCTTGCCGGCCCCGTTGGGGCCGATCAGCCCGCAGATCTCGTTCTCGTCGATGGTGAACGAGAGATCGTCGAGCGCGACGACACCACCGAAGCGCACGGACAGCTCGCGTACATCGAGTAGAGATGGTCTCCCCACAGCAGGCACCCCGGAGCAGGACACTACACCGATCGAGAATTCACGCGTTCACAATCGAAAGGCTCACCGGGTCAGGACGAGATCGCGCGCGCCGGGTGATCGGGGAGGGGCTGGTCGGAGTCGCGGTCGGTCGCTGCGGAGATGTGGCGGTACCAACCCGACCGCCGCGCCGCGAACGTCGCCGCGACGCCGATCAGGCCGGCGAGGGTGAAGATGAGGGCCAGTCCTCGCTCCTCGCCGACGCCGAACCAGCCGCCGATCAGCTCGGCCCCGCGACCGCCATCGTCCATGAACGGGATGAACACGATCTGGGCGATGGGCCCGATGAGGAACGACGTCAGTGGCGATGCGGCGTGCTCGACGGTCTGGGCGAAGCCGAACACGCGGCCCTGGTGGTCGAACGGCACCACTCGTTGCAGCACGGTCTGTTCGGCGGCCTCGATCGCCGGCATCAGGCTCATCCAGACGAGCATCCCGACCGCGAGCAGCACGATCGACGAGCGGAACGCGAACACGGTGCACACGGACCAATTGATCATGTTGCCGATGAGGATCACGCGCATCGGCCGTGGCCCGAGTCCCTTGCGGGCCACCACGACGCCGCCGACGATGAAGCCGAGGCTGATCACGGCGAACAGCGCGCCCCACACCTCGACGGCGACGAGCGACAGGCCATACGCGTCCAGCAGTGCCATGAAGACCCCGCCGACAACGTTGTTGAACGCAGCGAACCCGATCATGCCCGTGAGGCCCGGAACGCCGCGGATGATCGTCCACGCGCCACGAAAGTCCATCGCCGACGGGCGCTCCTCGTCCGGATCGCGCTCGGGTCGCTCCTCCGGCACCCGGATCGTCAACAGGTGTGCCAGGGCAAGAGCGGTCACGACAACCGCGATCCCCATCGCCCAACCCATGCCGAGCCGGCCGACGACAAGGCCACTGATCACCGACGTGATCGTGAACGACACGCCCATCGTCGCTCCGATCATCCCGTTGGCCCTGTCGCGTGAGCCCTCGGGCACCAGGAGGCTGACGGTGGTCGACAGCGCGATCGCGCGGAGGTTGCCGACCACCGACCCGGCCAGGATCAGGGCGACGAACAGCCACAGATACACGCTGCCCAGATCGAGCAGCCGCCCGTCGGGCACCAGGACGTACTGGACCGCGGCGAGTCCGTAGAGAGTGAGCCCGGCAGCCGAGGCCACCACCATCGACGTGTGCTTGCGATGCCGATCGACGAAGGTGCCGAACAGCATCCCTCCGACCGCGGAGAACAACGCGAACGCGCCGCCGATCACCGACGTCGTCAGCACAGACCTGGTTTCGAGGTACACCCAGAACGTGAGCGCGAACCACAGAAAGCTGCTCATCACACCGCTGGCGAGCGCGTTCCAGAGCAAACGCCTGAACACGCTCATGCCGGCGCCGCCGGATCTGCGTCGATCGTCTTCATCTGTGCCGTCCTGGGTCGTCGCCACGTTCATCATCCACGATGCCGACGATCCTTTCCTGTGCAACTCATCGAAGTCGAACCGGCTACGTTTGAACACGGCGAGAGGGGTTGGCGATGGCATCTCGGGTATCCCGGGCGTCCCGGGCATCAGTGGCACTGGCGGCCGCGAGTGCGTTGTTCGTGACGTTGGTGCCGGTCGGGTCTGGCGCGCCCAGCGCAGGCGCGGCGCCGATCGACATCTACGCCTTCGCCAACGGGTGCTACGCGCTCAAGGACGAATCGTCGGGCCGATTCGTGTCGCGCGACGCGCTCGGGTTCCTCGCGGGAGCAACCAATGCCGCCGCGGCAACGTCGTTCCGGATGCAGGCAACCGCGCTGGGCCGGTACATGCTCTACGGGACGGGCGGGAACATGATCGCCACCGGGCTGCTGAACAGCATCCCGTCGACGACGTCGCCGGGACCAACGGCCGACTGGGCTGTCGCCGACGTTGCCGGCAGGCTTCGCCTCACGAGCGTGTCGACCGGCAAGAACCTCGGTGTCGGGCTGCTCCGCCGCCTCGGTCAGTCGACTGCCAGCGAGGCGCGCTGGTCGCTTCTTCCGGCACAGGGCTGCGCCGTCTTCCCCGAGATCGAGATCAACGCCAACGGAACCCCGTTCACGAACGCGGACCCCGATGCTCCGGTGCGCGGCTTCCTCGACGCGCACACCCACGTCAGTGGGTTCGAGTTCCTCGGAGGCAGGTTCCATTGCGGTCGCCCGTGGAGCCCGTACGGCGTCGATGTGGCGCTGACCGATTGCCCCGATCACGGCATCAACGGCGAGACGGCGATCTTCGAGAACTTCATCAGCACCGGCAACCCGATCGGTCTGCACAACACCGACGGCTGGCCATCGTTCGCTGGATGGCCGCGGCATGACTCGCTCACCCACGAGAGCACCTATTGGAAGTGGATCGAGCGGGCATGGCGCGGCGGGCTACGGATCATGGTCAACGATCTCGTCGAGAACCGCGCCCTGTGCGAGATCTATCCGTTGAAGCAGAACGACTGCAACGAGATGGTCAGCGTGCGCCACCAGGCCGCTGACATGTTCGCGCTGCAGGATTACATCGATGCCCAGTTCGGCGGGCCGGGCAAGGGCTTCTTCCGCATCGTGCTCTCACCGACGGAGGCCCGTCACGTGATCAACTCGGGCAAGCTCGCCGTCGTGCTCGGCGTCGAGGTGTCCGAGGTGCTCGACTGCGGCGTCACCAACGAGGTTCCGAACTGCACAGCAGACCAGGTCGATCAGCGCATCGTCGATCTGCACGATCTCGGGGTGCGCTCGTTCTTCCCGGTGCACAAGTTCGACAACGCGTTCGGCGGGACGCACTTCGACGACGACGCCACCGGGCTGCTCGTCAACGTCGGCAACAAGTACGCCACCGGCAAGTGGTGGCAGGCGGTGCCGTGCGCACCGGGAGCCGATGCCGACAACACACCGACCAACCTGTCGGGGAACAACCAGATCCTCTACCAGCTGTTCGGACAGACCATCGGCGGATTGCTGAACGGGGATGTCCCCGCCTACCCTCCGGCACCGATCTGCAACCCGCATGGGCTCACTGCGCTCGGCGCCCACCTGCTGGCGAAGATGATCGAGCTCGGCATGATCATCGAGACCGACCACATGAGCGTCAAGGCCCGCAGCGAGGCGCTCAGTGTTCTCGAGGCCGCCGGGTACTCCGGTCTGATCAGCAGTCACGGCTGGGGCGACAGCGGGAGCCAGGTCCGCCTCCAGCAGCTCGGTGGTGTGGTCGCGCCATACGCCCGCGACGCGACGGAATACGTCTCGGCGTGGCAGCAGGCTCGCGCCACCCGCGATCCGGACTTCTTCTTCGGTGTCGGCTACGGCTCCGACAACAACGGGCTCGGCGCGCAGCCCGGCCCGCGCCCGGGCAACGCCGCCAACCCGGTGACCTACCCGTACACCACCTTCGACGGTGGCACCGTGATGGACAAGCAGCACTCCGGCACGCGCGTCTACGACATCAACGTCGACGGCGTTGCCCACTACGGGCTGTTCCCCGACTACATCGAGGATCTGCGCCACATCGCCGGCGACCAGATCGTCGACGACATGGCCAACGGAGCCGAGGCCTATCTGCAGATGTGGGAGCGCGCGCTCAGCTGATCGCTGCGCCCAGCGTGCGCCCGACGAGCTCGACGGACGCGAGGTCGTGGCCGTCGGCCGGCATGTTGACGACGATGCCGTCGATGCCCGTCGCCATCAGGTCGTGCACCTGGCCGGTCACCTCGTCCGGGTCTCCCGTCAGCATGCGCGGCAAGAACGCGGCGCGGGCGGCGGGATCGTCGAGGATGGTCGACGGATCGGCGACGCCGCGTGCTCGCAGCAGCCCACCCAGCTTGGCTTCGGCCTCGGCGTGGGTGGGCGCCATCACGATCGAGCTGAGGCATGAGACGGCGATCGTCGAGCGATCGCGCCCGACCGCGTCGAGATGGCCCTGCAACACCTCCAGCTTGTGCAGCAGTTGATCGAGGCTGGGGTTGGTGTTCAACTCGTCCGCGTACTCCGCGGCGAGGCGCAGCGTCTTCTTCTCACCCTGCCCGCCCACCATGATCGGGGGACCGCCGGCCTGCACGGGCTGCGGCGAGTTCCACGCATCCGTGATCGAGTGGTGCTTGCCGACGACGGTCGACTGCTTGTTGGTGAACATCGCCTTGCAGATCTGCAGAGCGTCCTCGAGCCGTTCGAAGCGCTCGCTCACCGGTGGGAACCGCACGCCGAGCGCCTCGTGCTCCAGCTCGAACCAGGCCGCCCCGATGCCGAGCATCGCCCGGCCGCGCGAGATCACGTCGAGCGTCGTCACCGACTTCGCCAGCAGTGCCGGGTTGCGATACGTCACGCCGGTGACGAGGGTGGCGAGACGGATGGTCGAGGTGCGCGCGGCCAGCGCGCCGAGCAGTGTGTAGGCGTCGAACATCTCCAGATCCGGTGTGCCGAGCAGCGGTAGCTGGAAGAAGTGGTCCATCACGAACAACGTGTCGAAGCCTGAGGTGTCGGCGGTGACGGCGATGTCGCTGACCTTCTCGAACAGGGTGCTCTGGTCCGTGTCGGGGTAGGTGAAGTTGGGGATCTGCAGACCGAGGCGGGTGGAGGTGGTGCGTGTGGACATGACGGCAATGTAGTCGAAATCTCCGATCATCGAAACCTTCGATGATCGGACCGAGGGATAGAGTTCGTTCGTGAGCACCGAACCGACGGACGACGAACCGGATCGGCCGGCGGTGCTGTCGGCCGCCGGTTATCTCCTGATGAAGGCCGGCGTGCTCATCGGTCGCTCGTTCGACGAGGTGCTCGACACGTTCGGTCTCACCGCCCGGCAGTTCTTGCTGATGAGCGTGGTGTGCGAGTCGAAGAGCGAATCACAACTCGAAGTGAGCCGGCATCTGCACCTCGACCCGACGATCGTGGTCGGCCTCGTCGACGAGCTCGAGACACGCGGCCTGATCACCCGGCAGCGGCACCCGGACGACCGCCGCCGATCGGTGCTCGAGCTCACGCCGGCCGGCACCACGCTGTTGCGCAAGGCGACGGCGCGCACGACGGCTGCAGAGCAGGAGTTCCTGGCCGGCCTGTCCGGCGCAGATCAGCGAGCCTTCCGCGAGGCGCTGGCGACGGTGGTCATCCCCAAACTCGATCAGCTCTAGTCTGGGCCCGGGAGGGACGACATGCCGAACATCTCACGTCGCGCCATCACGCGCGTCTCCGTCGCGGTCGCACTGATCGCCGCGGCCACGATCGGTGCCGTGCCATCGGCGAGTGCACCCGCGTGGGCCGCCGGCCCCGGCATCAGGATCAACGAGGTCGAGTCGAGCGGTGGCTCGCCCGGCGACTGGGTCGAGCTGTTCAACACCGGCCCGTCGTCGGTCGACATCTCCGGCTACGTCTTCCGAGACAACGTGGACTCCGACACGTACGTGATCCCCCCGGCGACGGTCGTCGCGGCCGGCGGCTACTTCGTCATCGAGGAGGTCGCGTTCGTGTTCGGGCTGAACCACGACGACAGCGCACGGCTCTACGACCAGAGCGGTTCGACGCTGATCGACTCCTACGCGTGGGTGGCGCATGCCGACACGACCTACGGGCGCTGTCCGAATGGAACCGGCACGTTCACCTCCACCGTGGCGTCCACGAAGGGCGCAGCCAATGCGTGCCTGGGCACGGCGAGCGCCGTCGCCTGGCCCGGTGTGCAGGAGGTCGCGACTGCGGACGACGTGAACACGTTCGCGGGCAACCTCAGCGGACTGATGTACGAAGGCTCGGGCGGCCGCGAGGCGGGCACGCTCTGGGCGGTGCGCAATGGTCCGAGCACGTTGTACCGGCTCGTCGCCAACGGCACGGGATGGGTTCCGGACGCCGCCAACGGGTGGTCCGCCGGCAAGGCGTTGCACTACACGAACGGCGGAGGGGATCCGGATGCCGAAGGCGTCACCTTTGCCGGTCCGGCGAGTGCCGCTGGCATCTACGCGTCCACCGAGCGCGACAACTCGGTGCCGGCGACCAGCCGCAACAGCATCCTCCGATTCGATCCGACAGCAGGGGGCACCACGCTCAACGCCACCAACGAATGGAACCTCACCGCCGATCTGCCACCGACCGGGCCCAACCTCGGCATCGAAGCGATCACGTGGATCCCCGATTCCTTCCTCGTCTCCCGGCACTTCCTGGACGAGAGCAAGGGGCATGCGTACAACCCCGTCGAGTACCCGGACCACGGAAGCGGCCTGTTCTTCGTCGGGCTCGAGGCCGACGGCAAGATCTACGGCTACGCACTGAACGGCGCCGGCGGGGGTTTCACCCGGATCGCGACGATCGGAAGCGGTCTGGCCCAGGTGATGGAGCTCCAGTTCGATCGAGACGGTGGCGAGCTGTGGGCCGTGTGCGACGACGGTTGCATCGGGCAGTCAGCGCTGCTCGCGATCGATCCGTCGTCGGGCACGTTCACCGTCGACCGGTTCGTCAACCGTCCGGATGCCATGCCGAACCTGAACAACGAGGGCTTCGCCTTCTCTTCGACGGCGGAATGCGTCGACCACACCAAGCCGGTGTTCTGGGCCGACGACGGCGACACCGACGGCCACTCGATCCGGCGCGGCAGGTTGCGCTGCCCACCGTCGTTCACGGGTTTGGTGCCGGGGCGGTTGTTGGACACGCGTGTTGGTGGGGTGACGGTTGATGGTGTGGGTGGGGGTGCCGGGTTGCAGGCGGTTGGTGCTGTGGTGGAGGTGCCGGTTG
>Ga0075364_10000920_pt1 | contig 15561 bp, 15 predicted proteins | sample EndMetdeltDD1764_FD_71517 | JGI IMG/M metagenome (GOLD analysis project Ga0075364, IMG submission 71517) | Populus endosphere microbial communities from Tennessee, USA - Endosphere MetaG P. deltoides DD176-4 | ecosystem: Host-associated > Plants > Roots > Endosphere | place: USA: Tennessee...
CCGGCGCCGTTCTTCCCCAGCCTGATCAAAGCGATCGGCTTCATGGCCGCTCCCCGCACGCCTCAAGAAGCGCACCTGCGCGTCGAGCCCGACGGCACGCTGTCGTTGTTCACGAGCCAGATGCCGCACGGTCAGGGGCACGAGACGACGTTGGCCCAACTCGTTGCCGACGAGGTCGGCGTGGAGGTCGGGTCGGTGCGCGTCATCGCCGGCGATACGGCGGTCACGCCGTTCAACTTCGTCGGCACCGGTGGGTCTCGCGCGGCGACGTTGGCCAGCGGCGCGACCATGGGCGTCGCCCGCCAGGTCCGCGGGCGGATCCTTCGACTCGCGGCCGACATGTGGGAGATCGATCCGGCCGACCTCGATCTCGCCGACGGCCACGTCACCGCGAGAGGGGTCCCGAGCAGGAAGCTGTCGATGGCCGCCGTCGGCGTGCTCGCCCACACACGGCCCGGTCTTGCCAACGAGGACGGATCGCTCGGCATCGAGGAGCACCACGCGTACATCTCCGGCGAGGCGACGTGGTCGCAGTCGACGCACTGCTGCATCGTCGAGGTCGATGTCGAGACCGGCCAGGTGCGGATCGTGCGGTACGTCGTGGTCGAGGACTGCGGGCGGATGATCAACCCCGCGATCGTCGACGGTCAGGTGCGTGGCGGTGTGGCCCAGGGCATCGCCGGTGTGCTGTTCGAGCATGCCGCCTACGGACCCGATGGCGCGTTCCTCTCAGCGACCTTGCACGACTACCTGCTGCCGACGGCGAACGACATCCCGCACATCGAGGTGATCCACCGCCACAGCGATCCGGACGACGACGTGCCATTCCGCGGTGTCGGCGAAGGCGGCGCGATCGGCGCTCCGGCAGCATTGACGAATGCGATCGAGGACGCCCTCGCGCCCTTCGGCGTCACCATCCGCGAGCAGTACTTGCCGCCGCACAGGATCGTGGAGCTGTGCGGGACGATCGGGTCAGAGGTTGGCGATCGCGGTCTTCATCAGCGTCTGTAGCTGATCGCCGGTCACGGGCTCGAGGTCGCTGCCGACCTTCAACGAGCTGACGGACAGCAGCGTGTCGCCGACCACGGCCTGCAACTCACCCATGTCGGCGTCGGTGAAGAACGCGGCATCCCCGATGCCGGGCACGTCGACGGTGCCGGTGTATGCCTCGCGAGTGCCGTCGAACTGGTCCTTGGCGGTGTAGCTGCCGCCCCCTGCGCCGCCCGCCTCGAGCCCGGCCGTGGTGGTCACTGCCAGGTAGATGGCCTTGACCGACAGCTCCGTCGGCTCGGACGACCATTCGCACTGGCGCAGGTTCAGCGGCGGCTCGGCTTCGATCGCGGTGGTGGGCGCCGGTGCGGGATCGCCGAGCACGGCTGCGATGTCGGCCGCAGAGAGGAGCTGGCAGGGGTCGGGCGTTCCGTTCACCACGCCGGGCGAATCGTCGCCGGCGTCGGCCGCTGTCGTCTCCGTCGCTTCGCCGGTCTCGCTCGTGGCGGCCGTTGGTTCCGATGCCGATGGAGCGCTGCCGGCCGTCTCGGCCGTTGGGCCACTTGCAGTCGAGGGCGACGATGTCGCGGCGGCAACACTCGTCGTTGGATCGGCCTTGTCGTCGTCCGAGCCACAGCTCGTCAGCGTGAGAGCCACGACTGAGGTCGCAGCACAGAGAACCAGTTTCCGTCGCATCGAACCAATATCGCAGATGGTGGGTGTTCCGACAACGTCGGAGTCACGCCGCCATGGCCATGGTCGTCGCCAGCCACTCCGTGTCGTCCGACTCGAGCACGGACACGAGCCGGCCGTGGTCGGTGATCGCGCAGGAAGCGAGCACGGTTCGCCGCTCGTCGGCTGCGCAGTGGCGCACGGCGTCCCATCCGGCGGCGGTGAGCACCGTCGGCCGGGCCGTCGCGTCATGGGTGGCGATGACGACCAGCTCGTGGCACCCGATGTGCACGTGGCCCTGCAGCGGGTGGATCGCATCCCAGGTCAACGGTTGCGGCCGGGCGCCGATCAGCTCGGCGACATACGCGTCGGCTCGTGCCTGGCACTCGCCCTCCGACGGTGTCGTTTCGGCGTGGTTCTCGGCGTGGTTCTCGGCGTGGATCCCGGCGTGGTTCTCGGCGTGGGTTGTGGTTGGCATTCTGTTCGACATGACGGCTCCTTCGAACTGATTGGATGTTGCCACTGTGAGCGCCACCGCTGACCCCTCCCTGACTCGGCGCTGACGGCTTGTCATCTCTGAATACGCCCGGGTACGAGACTCGGTTCATGGCAGGCCGTTGCCGGCGCATTTCGATCGCGACCGCCGGAGCGCCGCTTCATCAGGCATGCTGGTCGGGTGGGTGACGGGCAGGGCGAATCGGATGCATGGCTGGCGGCTCTGGTCGAACAGACCACTGAGGCGATCGCAACGATCGACGCGGCCGGACGGATCAGCTGGGCCAATTCGGCTGCACTGGCGATGATCGGGGTGGGTCGCGCCGATGTCGTCGGTGCTTCAATCGTCGACTTCGTACATCCCGACGACCTCGGCCGCGCGGCCGTCGCGCTCGAGGGAGCGAGCAGCGGGGCTGCGCTTCGTCCCGGCCTCATCCGGCTTCGTACCGGAGGCGATGGTTGGAAGCTGCTCGAGGTCAGCCTCTCGCCGATCCGTGTCGCCGATGATTCCATCGACGAGGCGACTCATCTGACCATGGTCGTCCTGCGCGACAACCTTCTCCAGGAGGCCCACTGGAACCTCCTCGCCGCGCTCTCCACCGGCGAATCGTTCCCCGACTGCGTCGACGTCTTCGCCCGTGGTATGAGCAATCCGACCGACGGGCCGCTGGCGATCACCTACGAAGACGGCGGGCGCCGCAGCGTCGCCGGTCCGATCCCTCCGCTGCTCGCTGGCGTCCGCGCGGATGGCCAGTTCGACGATCGCCCCGGAACGCCGTGGGTCGATGCGATGCGAACCGGCGGGCCGACGTCGTGCACGGTCGACGAGTTGCCATCCGATGTGGCTGAGCAAGCACGCACGATCGGTGCTGCGGCCTGCGTCGTCGTGCCCATCGCCGATCCTGCGTCGTCGTCGCCGATGCTGTTGATCCAGTGGCCACCGGCGGAGGCGTTGGCGCCAGTGTTGATCGAGGCCCTCGTGCGGCGCCCAACCCAGGCGATGGCGCTCGCGCTCCAACGGCGCGATGCGGTCCGTCGGCTCGAGCAGATGGCTCACCACGACGGCCTCAGCGGGTTGGCGAACCGGGAGCGGTTCTTCGAGGCCATCGGCGAGATGGCCGCCGCCGACCGTCCGTACGGCGTGTGCTACATCGACCTCGACCTGTTCAAGTCGGTCAACGACTCGTTCGGACACCCGGTTGGCGACGCTGTCATCGAAGCCGTCGGACGCCGGCTCAGGCGGTTGTGCCGCCCGGGCGACCTCGCCGCGCGGCTCGGGGGCGACGAGTTCGCGGTGGCCTGTGCGGGCGTCGACGCAGTCACGTTGGAGTCGATCGCGGCCCGCATCATCACCGCCCTCAGCGCTCCGATCGCGGTGGCCGAACACGTCGTCGAGATCGGTGCGAGCGTGGGGTGCGCCCTGTCGACCGGCGGCGAGCTGTCACCGAGCGTCGACCACGTCGTCGAGGCGGCCGACGCCGCGCTGTACCGGGCCAAGCGTGCCGGCCGCAACCGGTGGTCTCGCGCCGATGAGCCCGTGCGGCGTTCGGCGCGCGGGTTTCACCGCTCACGTCTGCCGGCGACGCACCATCTCGGTGACGATGCGTTCGACGAGGTCGAACGGCACGCCTGACTTGAGCGGGAACTTCACCGTGTCCTTGCTGGCGCGATAGGGGGCGACCTCGCCTTCGAGCCCTTCGTCGAGACGCGGTACCGGGTACATGCCGACGTGATGCTTCCATCCGGCGAAGTACAAGAGCGCCTTGCCGTCCATCGTGATCGTCGGCATCTTGTAGCTGATCTTCTCCCCGGACTCGGGTACGACACCGTGGATCGTCGAACGCACCGTCTGCAGGATCGATTGGACATCGGCGGGGAAGCCGGCGATGTACTCGTCAACGGGCGAGGTTTGTGTGGTCATGAGATCTCCTCCAGCACCTCTGACTCCGCTCGTGGCGGAAAGTCATCGCCCGAACTCATCGCTCCAGTTCGAGCGTCATGAACGTACTGTTCGGGCTGGGCGAGTAGTCGCCGAACGGGCCGCACTCCGCGAAACCGTACCGCGCGTACAGCGTTCTGGCCGGCACGAACGCGTCCATCGAGCCGGTCTCCAGGCTGACTCGACGCAAACCCATGCCACGCGCGACGGCGAGGAGGTGCTCGACCATGGCCGCGCCGATCCCGCGGCCCCGCGCGGCAGCTGCCGTGTGCATCGATTTCAGCTCGCCATGCTCAGCATCGAGTTGCTTGAGCGCCCCGACGGCGAGCAGTTCTCCGCCGTCGCGGTAGCCGAAGAACGAGATCGCCGGCGCGCACAGCGCATCGACATCGAGGGCGTGCACATCCTCGGGTGGGCTGGTCGCGCGCATCAGCGCGAGGTGCGCTTCGAGCAGGGCGCGCACGTCGTCGGAACGGGGGTCATCCGTGGTGATCACGTCTGGCGAGCCTACGGGTCGCGGGTCAGTAGTGCGTCTGGCAATGTGGGGCGAGGCTCGTGGTGAAGAAGATGTCGGCCCGCGCCAATGCGTCGGCGTTGCGCGCCGTCATCCGCCTTCCTGCGACGAGCTCGGAGGGCTGCACGCCTCCGTAGAGCAACGAGCTCAGACCGGGGTGCGACGTGACGAGATCGGGCCGGCTGCGCACGGTCTTGCACGAGCCACCCTCTGGGCCGCCGTCGATGGCCCAGCGAGTGCCGTCGACCTCGACGACGATGCGGTCGACGGATCGATAGGTGCGTGCCCCGAACGCGACGCCGACGTCGCGCACGTTGGCCCACACCCCATCGCTGAGATCGGTTGTGCGCAGGGCGCGCTGGTTGTCGAGCAGGTAGGGCAGCGGATCGTCGACGGCGATGCAGCGCGACTTGATCTCGCCGGCCAGATCGGTGTCGAGCAGCGTTTGCCACAAGGCGGCATGGGCGTCGGCGGTGACGGCGACGAGCTCTTCGAGATGGACGACGTGGGCCGGCTGCCCATCGTTCCATCGCTGCTGGATCCGGTAGAGCGCGTAGCCGTCGGCGTGAAGGAGGTAGTAGCCGACGCTGGATGTCCCCTCGCGCCGGCTGTGCTGATCTGCCATGAAGTCCTGCCACGTCTCGCTGCGGCTGACCTCGCCGACGCGCGTGCGCCGATAGAGGTTCCAGATCGGGGCGATGATCGCAGCGATGTCCTCGTCCCCGGCGACGAGCCGAACCGTGCCGGGAGGCTGGCGGAACTCGGGGCGGATCCGCGCCAGGCGGCGGTCGATCGTGGTGACGCGCATCCTGGTCGCGATTCCGTACCCGACGTGCTCGTAGATCCCGCCTTCCGACGCGCCGAGCGTCGCGACCGGTTCGCCGCGCTCGTCGATGTCCTCGTGGACGGCGCCGATCACGCGGCGCATGAGACCCTGGCGGCGGTGTGTCGAGGCGGTCGAGACCCACGTGACACCGCCCATCGGCACCGTCGTACCGCCGGGCAGCGTGACGTCGAACGAGTACGAACTGGCCTGACCGACGATCGCGTCGCCATCGAAGGCGACTCGCCAGCGGCTGAAGTCGTGCAGCGGACGGCGCTCTGCCATCCCCTCCGGCGTGTACGAGTTCCCGAACGAGCGGCCGTCGAAGTAGCACATCGCTTCCCACTCGTCGTCGTGTGGGCGGCGGATCTCGATGCTCATGAGCGTCGAGTCTCGCACGCACGGGCTGTACGTCCGGCGGTAGTTTCGATCCATGACAAGTGTTGCTGCAGGTGTGTTCGATCCGGCCCGCGTCGTCGCCAGCCTCCGCGAGCTCGCCGCGCGCACGGGTGGGCCGGAAGGCAGCCGGCGACTGTGCTGGACGCCGGAGTGGTTGGAGGCGCGGGCGCTCTTCCGGGAATCACTGGCGACGCTGCCGGTCGAGATCGAGACCGACGAAGCCGGCAACCTGTGGGCCTACCTGCGCGGTGAGAGCGACGACACGATCGTGGTCGGCTCGCACCTCGACAGCGTGCCCAAGGGTGGTTGGCTCGACGGAGCGTTGGGCGTGATGGCCGGGGTCGAGCTGATTCGCGCGCTGGCCGCCGAGGGCACGCCCCCGGTGACGGTGGCAGTGGTCGACTGGGCCGACGAGGAGGGGGCCCGCTTCGGACGCAGCCTGTTCGGTTCGGCCGCGGTGGTGGGTTCGCTCGACACAGCGGCCGCTGCCGAGCTGTCCGACAAGGAGGGCAACCGCCTGCCGGAGGTGATCGGCGAGCACGGCATCGCCCTCGACACGATCGACGGTGCACGTACTCGGTTGCACGACGTCAAGGCCTACCTCGAAGTGCACATCGAGCAGGGCCCGATCCTCGAAGCGAGAGGACTCGGGATCTGCACGGTCACCGGCACCAAAGGCATCGAGCGCGAGCGGTTGATCTTCAAGGGTCAGGCCGCGCACGCCGGCACGATGCCGATGGAGATGCGCCATGACACCTTCATCGCTGCGTCGCGCTTCGCCGTCGCGCTGAAGGACATCGGCACGCGGCACGACGGCGTGACCACCGTTGGGTTCGCGCAGTGCTGGCCCGGTGTCGTGACGGCGGTGCCCGGCGAGACCCGGCTGACGATGGACATGCGACACATCGATGCCGGCAAGCTGGCGACTATGTTCGAGGAGATGAAGCAGGCCGCGGCCAAGGCTGCCGACGTGGAGGGGTGCACGGTCGAGATGGAGCACATCTTCCGCATCCCGCCGATGCCTTTTCATCCCCGATTGCTCGATGCGGCGCGCGAGAGCGTGCGCGAAGTGGAGGGACACGATGTCGAACTGCCGAGCGGTGCGTTGCACGACGCCAGCGAGATGGCCAGGGAGGTGCCGACCGTGATGATCTTCTCGTCGTCGATCGCCGGTCTCAGCCACACCAAGGAAGAAGACACGCCCGAAGAGCACCTGTACATGGCCGCCGACGCCTTCCACCGCACGTGCCGGCGGGCGATCGATCTCGTCGCGGCGGGTGAGCTGTGAGCGTCGTCGGAGTTCATCATGTCTCGATCGGCGTCCAAGACGTCGATGCCGCGGTCGAGTTCTACGGCTGGTTGGGCCTCAGAAAGCTGCCCCGTCCGGACTTCGGCTTTCCCGGCGCGTGGTTGCAAGCCGGCGGGCAGCAGGTGCACCTGATCGGCACCGACAAGACGCCCCCCGGCATCGAGAACCACTACGCGTTCTTGGTCGAAGACCTCGAGGCCACCGTCGCCACGCTGGCCGAGCACGGCGTCAAGGCCCGGGTCTCCGACCGCATCCAGGGCGCCGGCCATCAAGCCTTCCTGCAAGATCCCAGCGGCAACGTCATCGAGCTCAACCAGCCCGACCGCTGACCGGCTTGGGCTGATCGCGACCAGAGGGTGCGCTGCCCGACGCTGATCGCCCGTTCGACCGTGCTGCACGCGCTGGAGGAGCGCATCGGCGAGGTTTCCGCGGGCCGTGGGGGATTGCTCTCGATCGTCGGAGACGCGGGCGTCGGTAAGACGAGGTTGCTTGCGGAGATCGAGCGCGCCGGGGCCGAAGCCGGGGTCTTCACGTTGCGGGGACGGTCGGTCGAGCACACCAGCCCGGTCGCGTATCGCCCGCTTGCCGAAGCCTTCCTGACAGCGTTCCGCACAGCGCCGCCTCCGGCGGACCCGACGCTCGACGGTTTCCGCGCTCACCTCGGCCGGCTCGTGCCGTCATGGTCAGAAGCGTCGGCCGCAGATGTCGAGTCGTCGATCATGGTCGGCGAGGCCATCATCCGCCTGCTGCGCATCGTCGGTGGCGAGGCCGGAGCCGTGTTGGTGGTCGAGGATGTGCACTGGGCCGATCCGGAGACGATCGCTGTCCTCGACTACATCGCCGATGCCGCGGCTGCAGAGCGTGTGCTCTGCATCTGCACGACTCGGCCCGGTGGTGCGGCCCACAACGTGATCGAGCGTGCGGCCCGGCGCGACCCCGCGTCTCGATTCATGGTGGAACCGCTGGGCGACGAAGCGACGGAGCTGATGATCGCAGCGTGCCTCGCTGTCACCCGACCTCCGGCCGGCCTGTCCTCGTTCGTCTGTCACCACAGCGATGGCAACCCGTTTCTCGTGGAGGAGCTGTTGGCCGGCCTCGTCGCATCGGGCGACCTGCGCGTCCATGACGGGACCTGGGAGATCAGCGAGCTGCGCACGACCGTGCCACCCAGCCTGCGTGACTCGATCGAACGTCGGCTCGGGAAGCTCGACCCCACGGCGCGGCGCGTGGTCGGCGCGGCCGCGATGCTCGGGCGTGAGTTCGGTTGGGAGCTGCTTCCTGGGATCGCCGGTGTCGACGGGCTCGCCGTCGTCGACTCGCTGCGGGCGGCGGTCGACTCACAGCTGGTCGACGCGGCCGGCACGGGGTTCATGTTCCGTCACGCGCTGACCCGCGAAGCCGTGCTGACCACGCTGCTGCCACCCGAGCGCCGAGAGCTGGCGACGCGGGCATGGCCCGTCGTCGAGCGCGCCAATCCCGGCCTGCCGGGCCCTGCGTTGGAGCTGGCCGCCGAACTGGCCGAGGCCGCCGGCGATCCGGTGTCCGCCGGGCTCTTGGTGCTCGCCAGCGCGCGGCGGGCTCTTGCCGGAGGAGCGCTGGCATCCGCCGAGGCCACGGCCCGACGAGCCCGCCGCCTACTGGATGCCAGCGAGTCGGAACCCGACGCCACGCTGGCTCTGATCGACGTCCTCGTCGCGGCCGGCAAGGTCACCGAAGCGCTCGAGCTGGGCGCACTCGGTCTCGATGGCGGCCGACCGGCACACCCGGACGCTGACCGTGCCCGGGCGCTGCAGCTCACACTCGCCCGCGCGGCGATCACCGCCGGCGATCTGGGTGCCGCCGCGGCGGCGATCGAGGCCGCGCGAGCTGTGCCCGACGATGACGGTTCATGGCAGGCGGACATCGACGTCGTCGCCGCGCACATCGCGCTCGACACCGGTCAGCTCGACGAGGCAGCTGCCCTCGCATCGCGGGCGCGTGATGCGGCTCGATCGACGGATCGCGCCGAGATCGAATGTGACGCGCTGCTCGTGCTCGGTCGGGTCATGCGCTCGGGCAGCTGGTCCAGCTCGATCGAGATGTTCGAGCAAGCGGCCGTCGTCGCCGAACGGGCGCAGCTGCCGAGCTGGCACCTTCGGGCTCAACGCGAGCTGGCCCTCGGCGCGTGGGCCGACGGAGACGTACAGCTGCTCTACGACACCCGCGATCTCGCCGCGCGCTATGGCGCGCTCGACACGGTTGCGGTCCTCGAGCTCGCCCTCGCCGACATCGCGCTGTCGTCGTTCGAGACGGCCGAATGCCTGCGCGCTGCCACGGCGTGCACCGAAGCGAGCCGCCGCTACCGGCTCGCGACCGAATCGGTCGCCGAGCTGTGGCTGGCGGGTGGCCATGCGCTCGCCGGCGACGACGATTCGATGCACCGCGCCATCGAAGCCGCGCTCGCGCGCGACCCCGACGATCCGCGCATCCTCGGCGACCTGTACGGCCGCGTCCTGCCGATGCGCGCGATCGTCCGCGACGAGCTCGACGAGGTCCTGCCGCTGCTCGACGTGATGGCCGAGCACATCGAGCGTGCTCCGCGCGGCACGTCGGTGTATCCCGGGCGCATCCTGCGCGCCGTGCTGCACACCGCGATCGGCTCGGCCGAGGCGCCGGCCGCCCGCGAGGCGGTGGCGGAGCTGGCGGAGGTCTACGGATTGCGCGTGTTCCAGCTCGCTCGCGAGTTCGCCGAGGCCATTGCGCTCGGGCGAAGTGGAGCTGTCGAGCGGGCCACGCACCGCTTCGCTCAGGCCTACGACAAGATCACATCGGTGACGATCGGCGTCGGCCAGGTGCACGCGGTGATCCCGTTCGTCGCGCCCGTTGCAGCGCGCGACGGGTGGGGAGATCCCGTGCTCTGGCTCCGCGCGGCCGAGGCGTACTTCGCCGATCGGGGGCACCTTCGGCTGGCCCGCCGGTGCCGGCTCCTGCTCGGCGAGATCGGCGCGCCGATGCCGAGGCGCGGTCGTGGTGAGACGCTCGTGCCGGCCGAGCTGCGGGCCCATGGCGTCACCGGCCGGGAGGTGGACGTACTTCGCCTGATCGTGGCAGGCCGGACGAACCGTGAGATCGCCGAGGCACTCGTCGTGTCGCCGAAGACGGTCGAGCGACATGTGTCCAACCTCTTCAGTCGCTTCTCCGTCGGGAGCCGCGCCGAACTGGTGCGCGCCGTGGCGCCTCACCTCAGGGAGACCGATCCTTAATTGGGGGTGCCCACCCTGATGCGCGTGCGCACGACGTCGGCGCATGATTGAGGCATGAACACGAACGTCCATGAGATCTCCACCGGCATCTACCGCCTGTCCACGGTCGTCCAGGAGGCGGCTCCAGGCGGTTTCACCTTCAACCAATACCTCATCACCGGCGAGCAGCCGGCGCTGTTCCACACCGGCGCGCGCCAGCTGTTCCCGCTCGTACATGAGGCCGTCGCCCGCGTGCTCGACCCGGCATCGCTGCGCTGGATCAGCTTCGGCCACCTGGAGTCCGACGAAGCGGGCTCGATGAACGACTGGCTCGACGTCGCGCCCGCCGCTGAGGTCGTCTTCAACGGCCTCGGCTGCATGGTTTCGCTGAACGACCTCTGCCGGCGCCCGCCGCACATCGCCGGCGAGGACGCCATCGACACCGGCGGTCACCGATTGCGGATCATCCCCACCCCGCACGTCCCACACGGATGGGAGGCACAGGTCATGTTCGACGAGACCACCGGCACGCTGTTCTGCGGCGATCTGTTCACGCAGACGGGCGACGGCCCCGCGATCGTCCACGACACCGACCTGATCGGCGCCGCCATGGCTGCGGAGGACATGTTCGGGGCCACGGCCCTGACCGCTTCCACTGGGCCCACGATCCGCCGCCTGGCCGAACTCGAACCGCGTACGCTTGCGCTGATGCACGGGCCTGCGTTCGCCGGCGACGGTGCACAAGCGCTGCGCGACCTTGCCGACGCCTACGAGGCGCGGTTCGCCGGCTCGCTCGCGACGGCGGCCGGCTGATGCGCCAGGAGCTCACCACCGACACCGTCGAGCGCTACATCGAGGCGTCGCCGGAGGCGCTCTACGACCTCGTCGCCGACGTGACACGAACCCCCGAGCTGACGCCAGACATCGTCAAGGTCGTCTGGCTCGACGGCGCCACCGAGGCCAAGGTCGGCGCCCGCTTCAAGGCCACCAACAAGCAAGGTCGCGGTCCCAACTGGAACAACAAACCGGTGATCGTGACCGTCGACCCGGGCCGGGAGATCGCGTGGGCGCGGACAGAACCGTTCGCCGGCACCCTCGAATGGCGGTACCGGTTCGTGCCGGAAGGCACGGGCACCCGCGTGATCGAGTCGTACGCCGTCACCAAGCCGATCCGGCTGATGGGGTGGTTCATCATCGACACGCTCTACGGGATGAAGGACCGCAAGTCCGATCTACGCACGAGCATGGAGGCCAGCCTCGGCCGCCTGGCCGAACTGGTCGAACAACCCGTCCGCTGACGGGTGACGTCAGGCGGTGCGCTTGGACTGCAGCAACGCCGTCACCTGCTTGCCGTCGGCCTTGCCCTTGCTGGCCTTCATGACGGCACCGACGAGGAAGCCCATCGTCTTGTCGTCGCCTCCGGTGTACTTGGTCCACGCCTCGGCGTTGGCGGCGATGACCTGATCGACGATCGCTTCCAGGTCGCCGCTGTCCATCGCCTCGAAGCCCTTCGCTTTGGCGATTGCGGCGGCGTCGCCACCCCCGTTGGCGACGATCTCGGCGAGGATGGTCTTGGCCTGCGTCGCGGTGACGGCTCCGCTCGTCTCCAGCTCCGTCAGCGCGGCCACGTCGGCCGCCGGCACGTCGACCGATTCGGCGAAGGCCTCCTTGACGTAGATCAAGGCCCGCGCGGCGTCACCACCGGCAGCGGCGACATCGAGGACGTAGTCGTCCTGGCCGCGCTCGACCACGACCATCACGGCCTCGCCATCGGCCGGCGCACCTGTCGCCGCGGCGAGGCGGGTGCGCCGGGCGCTCGGCAGCAGCGGCATCGCATCGGCGACGGCTTGGATCCACTCCGCAGAAGGCGCCAGTGGCACGAGGTCGGGTTCGAGGAAGTAGCGGTAGTCGTCGGCGTCTTCCTTGGTTCGCAGGGTGTGGGTACGGCTGTCGTTCTCGTCCCAGTGGCGGGTCTCCTGGCGGACGACTTCGCCGGCCTCGATCATGTCGATCTGGCGCCGGGCCTCGTACTCGATCGCCCGGCCGAGCGAGCGGATGCTGTTCACGTTCTTGATCTCGCAGCGCGTGCCGTAGGGCTCGCCGGGCTTGTGCACGCTCACGTTCGCGTCACAGCGCATGCTGCCCTCTTCCATCTTGGCGTCGCTGGCGCCGACCGCGAGCAGGATCGCGCGCAGCTCGCTGACGTACTCGCGCGCCTCTTCCGGCGTGCGAATGTCGGGCCGGCTGACGATCTCGACGAGGGGCACACCGGCGCGGTTGAAGTCGATCAGCGAGTAGTCGCTGCCGTGGATGCGCCCGCCTGCGCCGCCGAAGTGGGTGCTCTTGCCCGTGTCCTCTTCCAGGTGGGCGCGCTCGACGCCGATCCGCTTGCCGCCGGGGAGGTCGAGCCAGCCGTTGACGTTCAGCGGTTGGTCGTACTGGCTGATCTGGTACGCCTTCGGCATGTCGGGGTAGAAGTAGTTCTTGCGGTGGAACACGCACGGCTGGATCGTGCAGTTGAGCGCGGTGCCGATGCGCATCGCCAATTCGACCGCGTGACGGTTCAGCACCGGCAGCGCACCGGGCAGGCCGAGCGTCACGGGATCGATGTTGGTGTTCGGGTCGTCGCCGAACTTGTTCGCGCTGGCGCTGAACAGCTTGGTGGCGGTGGCCAGCTCGACGTGCACCTCGAGGCCGACGACGAGCTCGTAGCCGTCGATCAGCACTTCGTTGCCCGTGGCCGGGCCGGCGGTGTAGACGTTGCCGGGCGTCGGGTTCATGATCGAGGTCACGCAAGGCTCCTTTCCAGAGCGGCGGCGGCACGGAACATCGTCGGTTCGCCGAGGGTGCCGGCCAGCACCTGCACCCCGACCGGGAGGCCGTCGGCCCCGGTGCCGTACGGGACGCTCATGCCCGGATGGCCGGCGAGGTTGGTCGGGATCGTGTACGTGTCGCACAGGTACATCGCCAGTGGGTTGTCGGTCTTCGACCCGAAGGGGAAGGCGACCGTCGGCGCGGTGGGTGTCAGCAACACGTCGGCCTTCGTGTACGCCCGGTCGAAGTCGTCGGCGATCAACCGGCGCACCTTCAGGGCCTTGCCGTAGTAGGCGTCGTAGTAGCCGGCGCTGAGCGCGTACGTGCCGAGCATGATGCGTCGTTGCACCTCCTCGCCGAAGCCGGCGGCGCGCGTCGCGCCGTACATCGCGTTCGTGTCGCCCGCGTCGACGCGCAAGCCGTAGCGGACGCCGTCGTAGCGGGCCAGGTTGCTGCTCGCCTCGGACGGGGCGATCAGGTAGTACGCGGTGAGCCCGTAGCCGAACGCGGGGACCTGCACGTCGACGATGGTCGCCCCTGCGTCGCGCAGCGCATCGAACGCGGCTTCCAGCCGCTCGGCGACATCGGGATCGGCGCCGTCGGGAAGGTCGGTGATCCGCCCCACGCGCAGACCCTCGACGCCGTGGGTGATCGCCTCCACGAGCGATGGTTGTGAGTCGGGGATCGACGTCGAGTCCATCGGATCGTGACCGCCGATGACATCGAGCAGCAACGCCGAGTCCTCGACCGTCGTCGTGAACGGGCCGATCTGGTCGAGCGAGCTGGCGAAGGCCACCAACCCGTAGCGACTGACGTACCCGTACGTGGGCTTCACGCCGACGACACCGCACAACGCGGCCGGTTGGCGGATCGAGCCGCCGGTGTCGCTGCCGAGGCTGACGCTGGCGAAACCGGCCGCAACCGCAGCTGCGCTGCCGCCGCTCGACCCGCCCGGCACACGACTGGTGTCGAGCGGGTTGCGGGTCGGCCCGAACGCGCTGTTCTCCGTGCTGGAGCCCATCGCGAACTCGTCGAGGTTGGTCTTGCCGACGGTGATGGCCCCCGCTGCGCCGAGGCGATCGACGACGGTGGCGTTGTACGGCGGCTTCCAGCCGGCGAGGATCTTCGACGAGCACGTTGTCGGCACGCCGCGGGTGCACATGTTGTCCTTGAGCGCGATCGGCACGCCGGCCAGCGGGCCCGGGTCGTTGCCGGCGGCGACGAGATCGTCGATCGCTGCCGCGGCGGCACGGGCCTCATCGGCGAGCACGAGGTTGAACGCGTGGACCTCGCCCTCACGGGCGGCGATGCGTTCGAGGTGCCGTTCGAGGACGTCGGCGGCCTTGAGCGAGCCGGAACGAACGCCGGCGGCGATCTCGACGGCGGTGGGGGTCTCGGCGCTCATCCGTCGAGCCCGAGGATCGGCGGGACGCGGAAGCGTCCGTCTTCAGCGGCGGGTGCCGCAGCCAGCACTTCGTCGCGGTCCAGCCCGAAGACGACGACATCTTCCCTGAACACGTTCTGCAGCGGATACGGCTGGGTCATCGGCTCGACCGCATCGAGATCGAGCGCGTCGATGTCGGCGAAGTGCTCGAGCATCCCAGCGAGCTGGGATGTCGTGCGTTCGATGGCTTCAGGGGCGAGGTCGAGGCGGGCCAGTTTGGCCACCTTGGCGACATCGGCGGCGGTTATCCGTGGAGACACCCCCACGATGCTAGAGGCCGCTCCGGCTTCGGACCCCGCCGATTCACCAGCCGAGTCACCAGCCGAGTCACCAGCCGAGTCATCAGCCGAGTCACCAGGGAGTGGGCGGCTGCACCGCCGGAGCGCGGCGTTTGGCGAGCACGACGATCGAACCGGCCAGGGCCGCGAGCATTCCAACGATGCCGAGCACAGGTCCGATGCCCGTGGTGCCGGCCGACGTGTAGAGCTCGTCGAAGTCCTTCTGGTCGTTGGCGGCTCCCACGCCGATGAACGACACCAGGGTCGAGAGGGCTGCCATCACCAACGTGACGATCGCCAGTGCGATCTGGCGGCCGGCGAAGAACGCGGCGATGCCGAGGCCGGCGACGATCACACCGAACACGACCCACGCCTTACCGGGTGACTCGAAGGTGTCGGTGCCGAGGTCCTTGGCGAAGTCGTCCATGCCGGTGAGCGTGTAGCCGTCGCCCTTGTACCACGGCATGTAGGCGGCCGCGATGAAGAGCGCGGCACCGCCGATCAGCAACAGCGACCCCGTCGGCGACTTCGGTCGGGGCGGACGCTCGACGATGCCCGGATACGAACCAGGCGGCATCACGTAGTGCCCGCCGGGAGACCCGTATCCAGGGGCGGGCGCGTACCCGGGCGGCGGGCACTACGTGATGCCGCCTGGTTCGTATC
>Ga0075364_10000921_pt1 | contig 15546 bp, 13 predicted proteins | sample EndMetdeltDD1764_FD_71517 | JGI IMG/M metagenome (GOLD analysis project Ga0075364, IMG submission 71517) | Populus endosphere microbial communities from Tennessee, USA - Endosphere MetaG P. deltoides DD176-4 | ecosystem: Host-associated > Plants > Roots > Endosphere | place: USA: Tennessee...
CCGGATTTTCCGCAGTCAAGGTCGGCGATCCGTATGACCCGGATAGCCAGATGGGGCCCCTCGCCGGTGCGCGGCAGCGCGAGCGCGTCGAGGGCTACATCGCCAAGGGTGTCGCCGACGGTGCGCGCTTGGTCACCGGAGGCGGCCGCCCCAAACAACTCGATCGTGGATTCTATGTCGAGCCAACACTTTTCGCTGGCGTCGACAACCGCTCGACAATCGCCCAAGAGGAGATATTCGGGCCGGTGCTTGTGGTGATCCCCTCCGAAAACGAAGAACACGCAATTCAATTGGCCAATGACTCGATCTACGGCCTCAATGCATCGGTGTACACCCCCGATGTCGACCGGGCCAGGGCCGTGGGACGCCGGCTGCGCACGGGCACCGTGGGCCACAACGCCTGCCGCACCGACTTCGGTGTGAGTTTCGGTGGATTCAAGCAGTCGGGGCTGGGACGCGAAGGCGGGCGCGAAGGCCTTGCGCCGTACCTGGAGACCAAGTTCTCCATCTTCGAGGGCTACCCCAGCGGATACGGCCCGAGCTGACCGCTGCGTGACTGTCATCCGTCGAGCACCGCATCGATCCGCTTGATCAGTTCGGTGTCCGCGTGCCTGCGCATGATGTACTCACGGCGATGAACGCCCGCGACGTGGACGATTCTGCCGGTGACATCGCTGGCCTCGTCAGAGGCCAGCCAAGCCGCAACACGCGCGATGTGGACCGGATCGAGGTCCAGCTGCGTCGGGGCGTTCTCGAAGAGATCGGCGTTCATCCTGGTGAACGCCCCCGGTGAGATGGCGTTGACGGTGATCCCGCAAGAGCGGCCCTGCGTTGCCAAACCCCTTGTGGCCGACCAGATCGCGGCCTTCGCCGGTCCGTAGATCAGCCCGAGTCCCCCACGGTCGTCCTCGATACAGGCAGGGAACGCCTCTTCGGAAACCGTGTTGATGACGCGACCCCAACCTTGGGACTGCATCATCGGCCATGCGGCCTTGGCGGCGCCGATCGGACCATGCAGATGCAATGCGAATGCGCGCCACAAGCCCTCTTCGGTTATGTCGGTGATCGACGCACCACCGGGAAGACCCGCGTTGTTGACCACGATGTCGACCTTGCCGAACTCGCGCACGCCGGTTCGGACGGCCGCCGCGGCCCCCTCGAACGAGGCGATATCGTTGCAGTCGGCGACGGCTTGGCCACCTGCTGCGATTATCTCGGCGACCACACCCTCGGCGATCGAACGATCGTGGCCAGTACCGTCGAGCCCAACGCCGATATCGGACACCACGACCCTTGCCCCACGCTGCGCCAGGATCAGCGCGTGGGCGCGTCCGATGCCTCTGCCCGCTCCCGTGACGAGAGCGACGTGACCCTGCAATGTCGTCCTTGGCACGCGCGACCTTTCTGTCAGATCAGTTGGAGGCTTCGACGGTCATGCCGGCTCGGGCGTCAGGCGCGCGAGCACGTGACGTCTGATCAGCTTGCCGGTCTCCGTCCGCGGCAATTCATTCCAGATATGGACTCTGTCAGGAGTTTTCGAACCTCGTAAACGTGCCTTGACGAACACGCGGAGTCCTTCGGGGTCGATTTCTTGCCCCGGCGTCGCGACAACAACGGCTTCCAGGCATTGGCCCCACTCCGTGTCCGGAACACCGACGACCACCACGTCCGACACTGCTGGATGGCTCAGTATGACCGTTTCGATCTCTGCGGGCGCGATGTTCTCGCCCCCTCGGATAATCGTGTCGTCGGCCCGTCCGCCAACGAATAGGTATCCGTCGGAGTCGAGATAGCCCTCGTCGCGGGTGTCGAAGAAACCCCTGGGATCGAGCACCGACCCCTTGCCCGAGTACTCACCGGAAACCTGTTCCCCCCGTACCCAGATGCGGCCGGAAGCACCGGGCCCCAGCACCTCTCCATCGGTCCCGCGAATCTCGATCTCCACTGTCGGAAGGACCTGCCCGGCGGAGCTGAGCCTGTTCTGCACGCCGGGATCGGAGGACTTGACCGCGGCGCGGTGGTCATCAGGGCCCAGGACTGCGATGGTCGAACTGGTCTCGGTCAAGCCGTAGGCGTTGACGAAATCGACGTGCGGCCAATCGGAAAGCGCCTGCTCGATCACGCGTCGGGGCATCGCCGCTCCCCCGTAGGACAACGTACGCAGCGTGGGCACGCTTCGATCACCTTCGGCAGCGATGATGCGCGCCAACATCGTCGGCACCACCAGCGCGTGGGTGATCGCCTCGGAACGCACGACATCGAGCCATTCCTCGCCACTGAACTGCTCGAGAACCACTGCCCGTCGGCCGGCGTACAGATTCGTGATGGCATTGGCGACAGCGGCGATATGGTACGGGGGAACGCTCACCAGCGCAGCCTCGGCGGCGTCTGCGCCGCCGAACTCCACCGATCCCAGTACGTAGCTGGTCAGGTTCTCGTGGCGCAGGACCACGCCTTTGGGTTCGGAGGTGGTGCCGCTCGTATAGATGATCGCGGCCGGCGCCTCGGCGTCCTCCGGCGGAATGGCCGGGGACTCGACGGGGTTCGCGGCGAGCTCTGCAAGCCAGTCGTCTCGAGTCACTGTCACCAGCTCGGCGGCAGCGCACGGCTGCGCGAACTGGTCGGAGGTGATGACCAGGGCGCCCGGATGTTTCGCGAGAAGGCCTGCGAGTTGTTCGCTGCTCTGCCGATAGTTCAACGGCACCAGAGGAATACCAGCGCGCGCGGCGGCGAACAACGCGATAGTGAAGCACGGCCCGTTGACGTCAAGGTAGACCAGCGACTCGACATTCTGCGCCTTCAACAGCGCCGCGCCTGTATCACACAGCGCCGAAATCTCCGCGGCTGTCTGCATATAGTGATTTCGCCCCAACACAGGCCGATCAGCGAAGCCATCGACGATCATGTCGAGCAGGATCGACAAGTTCACAGCTGTCCTCTTCCATAGGCCGCCCAGGACCGGAATGTCAACCTTAACGGCAATGAGTGACTAATGTCTATTAGTGCCTAATGTCACTAAAACGCGGGAACTCGACCTGCTATCCGTACTGGTCAGGGCGGTTTGAGACCAAGTTCCGCCGCATGGGAGCGGGCCCAAACAATCTGTGACCCGTGGTAATCTGCATTCTCATTACGGCAGATTATCCGCTCTCAGCGGAAGGGTACCCGGGAGGACGGTGCAGCGGTGAGCGACAACCAACGGGGCTCTGAACAGCTCGAGGTGCCCGATGAGGTAGCGAGCTACCAAGATCTAGCCGGAATGCGAATACTCGTAGTCGGCGCCTCCTCTGGCATTGGTCAGGCATTTGCGATCGCCGCCCGGTCTCGTGGGGCCTCAGTTGCCCTGGCGGCACGCCGAATCGATCGGTTGACGCCACTGGCGGAGCACCTGCACGGCGCCGCTTACGAACTCGACGTATCCAATCCGCGCGCAATCGAAACAGTCGTCGAAGCTGCCAGCGCTGAGCTAGGCGGACTCGACTCCGTTGTGTTCTCGTCGGCTTTCCTTCCCTTCGCACACGTCCACGAGACAGATGTCACGACCTGGGTGCATGCCTTCTCGGTCAATGCCGTCGGCGCTTCGCACCTGTTGCGCGCCGCCCTGCCCCACTTGTCCCCGACCTCAGTGATTCTCGTGGCATCCAGCCACGACGTGGGGCGTCCCAGGGCGGGGGTGGCCGCCTACAACGCGAGCAAGGCGGCGCTGGACGAAGTCTTGAGGTCCTGGCGCGGAGAGCATCCCGAGTTGGCTTTGATCACGGTCGCCATCGGACCGACAGAGGACACGGAGATCCTGCGCGGAGCCGACCGCGACTTGTTGGCTGAGCTGTACAAAGCCTGGAAAGAGCACGGCCAGATTCCAGCGCAGATGTCAGCGGTCACCGACGTTGCAAACACGCTGGCGTCGTTGGTGGCCGTCGCCCGCGACAACCCCTCGGTAGTTCCGGAGTCGGTTACTCTCGCGCCGCGGCACATCAGTAAGTCCACATCGTGAACCGTGCCGGTGCGTATGGACGAGCCATCGATGTGATGTCGGCGTGTATCGATGGCGGCGAAGACATCGACGACGTGCTGAACCGGCTTGATGAATACGACTGGGTCGGCAACCGGCAAGTACTGCACGGCTTCGTAAACTTGTGCGCCTCGTTGCTTTTCGACCTCGAGGAACTGACGCAGGCGCCGACGAGGGAGATCCTGCAGGATCACGCCCGCCGACGGATATGACCGCCGACTACCGGCCGTAGCGAACCGTGACGTACTCGCGCAGCCTCTTCAGATGTCGCCGCAGAGTCAAAGCCAAGACGGGTCGAGCAAGTTTGAGTACCGACTCGGGCACCGCACGGGGTCGGGCCAGAACCGACCATGTAAGCCGGCATCCCTTGTCCGTGCCGATGATTCGATAGTCTTCGGCGAACTGGCGGAACACCGGCCGCGAGCAGTCAGTGAACCGGAATGCCATCCGCTCGTTCGTCTCCCAAGCGATGAACTCCTCGTTGACGACGAACGCGTTGCCGATCTCGACGGTGCGGGTCGTCCCAATCCCTTTGGGCTCTGGACTCGTCCACGTGACTTTCTGGATCGAGGTCAACCATCGGGGCCAGGCAGCGGCATCCTCAAGGACTGCAAAGAGTTGGTCGGGGCGGACTGGAATCTCGGCGCTGACAGTCACCGTCGGCCGATCAAACTCGGAAGCATCGACGTCACCGCACGCCTGCATCGCTCTAGACCTCGACGACAACGGCGCCGCCCTGTCCGCCGCCGGCGCACATGGCCGCCACAGCGATTCCGCCGCCTCGGCGGTTCAGCTCGTACAACAGCGTCGTGAGCATTCGTGCGCCGCTGGCAGCGATCGGATGGCCAAGACTGCACCCGCTTCCGAAGATGTTCACGAGGTTCTCGTCGATGCCGAATTCTCGGCATGCCGCGATTGGAACCGCTGCGAACGCCTCGTTGATCTCCCACAACGCCACGTCAGATGCGGCCAACCCAGCCCGGTCGAGAACCTTGGCGATCGCACGAACCGCTCCGAGCCCGGTATCTTTCGGCTCCACGCCCGCCGCAGCCCAGGCACGAACCGTCCCAAGCACTTTGAGGCCGGCAGAGGTCGCTACATCTGCATCCGTGACTACCAGCGCGGCGGCTGCGTCGTTGGTGCCACTGCTGTTGCCCGCGGTGACCGAGAATCCGTCGATTTCGGGATGCAGTACTGGAAGGGATTCCAGGCGCTCGATGGTGGTGTCGCGCCGGGGATGCTCGTCGACGGTGAAGTCCGTAATCGAACCATCGGCACCGGTGACTTTGAGCGGCACGATCTCGTCGGCGAAGACGCCCTCGTCGATCGCCTTGATGGCTCGCTGATGCGACCGTAGGGCCCACTCATCCATCTCGCGCCTACTGATTCCCACCGCTTGCGCCGTGTTCCACCCGACGGTGATGGCCATGTCGCGCGTCGGCGCATCCGGTGTCTCGGGATGGGACGGCGGTATCCACATGTCCTCGAACTCGAGTTCCGGTCCCGGGATACGGACTTTCATCAGTGGGGTCATGGACAGGGACTGCACACCCCCGGCCACTAGGGTCCGATCCATGCCGGCAAGCACCTGGGCAGCCGCGTTGGCCACGGCGGTGAGGCTCCCCGCGCAGTGCCGATTCAGCGCCTGGCCGGGCACGCTGTGCATGCCGAGCTTGGCCGCGGCATAACGGGCGAGATCGCCTCCACCGTAGTGTGATTCGGCGAACATGACGTCGTCGATCGACGCCGGGTCGACACCGGACCGTTCGACGACCGCCTCGAGGATGGTCGTCGCCAATTCCTCGGGCGTGGTGTTGACGAGCGATCCCTTGAACGCCCGGCCGATCGCGGTACGGGCGGCACCGATTATCACCGGTTTCGACATTGGTTCTCCCTTGTTGGACTATCGACGGAATTGCAACGGAACGAGCTTTCGGGTGATCAGTCCGACGCGCGCACTTGATCTTTGACGGCGGTCAGGATTGGCGGCGCGTTCCGCCAGTTGGGCACTCCATGCTGCTCTCCCGCCACTGCGCCGCCGTCGTCACGCACCTCGGCCCAGTGAGCGTGGTTCATCTGGTGCAGCGAGAAGCAGGCCTGCAACGAGTTGTAGAAGCCCATGTTGTCGACCGTCTGGTTGACGGACTCTTTGATCAGCAGGGCCGCCACGGTCGGAACCGATGCGATCCGCCGCGCCATCTCCAACGTGCGTTCGGCGAGCGCATCACGCGGGAACACCTTGCTGACCATGCCCAACCGGTGTGCTTCGTGGATGTCGATGGCGTCACCCATCAGCATGAGTTCCTTAGTCCTGCGGGGGCCGAACTCCCAAGGGTGGCCGAAGTATTCCATGCCGCACATACCCAGACGGGTCCCGACGACATCGGCGAACCGCACCTCTTCGCTGCCGACGATGAGATCGCACGCCCACATCAACATCAGGCCCGCCGAGAACACGTCTCCGTGCACCTGCGCGATGGTGATCTTGCGCAGATTGCGCCACCGCAGGGTGTTCTGGAAGAAGTAGTGCCACTCCTGCAGCATCCGGCTCTCGGTGCCCTCCCGGGTACCACCGTTGATCTTCATGGTGGGGTGCTGTGCTGGGCCCGGCATGTACTCGGCCATGGCCTGCTTGGAGCCGATGTCGTGACCAGACGAGAACATCGGCCCCTCGCCCGCCAGGATGACCACACGAACAGTGTCATCGGCTTCGGCCCCAAGGAGTGCCTCGTCGAGCTCGACGAGCATGCCACGACTTTGCGCGTTGCGCTGGTCGGGTCGATTCAGTGAAATGCGCACGATGCGGCCTTCGTCGAAGACTTCGTACCTCACGAACTCGAAGTCAGACATCATGTTCTCCGCAAATTATTCGGCGCTGGACTGTCATTGCCTCAGCCTCCGGCCGGGAAAGCGACCGACTTGGTCTGGGTGAATATCTCTAGCCCCTCGATGCCGCATTGGCGGCCAACGCCGGACTGCTTGTAGCCCCCGAAAGGAGCATCCGCGCCGTACCAGACAGCACCGTTGATGCCCAACGTGCCAGTGCGGATCCGGCTCGCCACGTCGCGTGCCCTGTTGATGTCGCCCGAGCTGATCTGACCCGATAGACCGTAGGCGGACTCGTTGGCGATCCGCACGGCATCGTCGTCGTCCTCGAAGGGAATCACGACCAGCACCGGCCCAAAGATTTCTTCCTGGGCGATCGTCATCTTGTTGTCCACATCGACGAACAGCGTCGGCTCGACGAAAAAGCCCTTGGGCAGGTGCTTGGGCACGCCTCCTCCGACGAGCAGCTTGGCGCCCTCAGCGCGGCCCTTTTCGATATAGCCGAGCACCCGCTCCTGCTGGCGCTTTGAGATCTGCGGGCCCTGCAGGTTGGCGGGATCGTCCGGGTCGCCGTAACCGACGTTTTTCATCGCCTCCGTGACGATGTCGACGGCCTCCTGATACCGCGACCTCGGGACCAGCAGCCGCGTGGAGATCGCGCAGCCCTGTCCGGCATGGGTGCACACCGCCGCGGCCGACCCGACGGCGGATGGAAAGTCGGCATCGTCGAGCACGATGTTGGCCGACTTACCACCGAGCTCAAGGAAGGTCGCCTTCAGCGTGCTGGCCGCGCTTTCCATGATCCTGCGGCCCGTCGCCGTCGATCCCGTGAATGCCACCATGTCCACGTCCGGCGAGGTCGAGAGCACCTCGCCGACCGAGTGGTCAGACGATGTGACGATGTTGACGACACCGGGTGGAATATCGGTGTGCTCGGCGATCAGTCTGCCCAGTCGGGTGGCGTTGTATGGCGTGTCGGGCGCCGGCTTGATCACACACGTATTGCCCATCGCCAGAACGGGTCCCAGTTTGTTGAGCGTGATCTCCAAGGGGAAATTCCACGGAACGATCACCCCGACGACGCCGATCGGTTCTTTCCACACCTCGCGAGACGCGACCATGCCCCAGCCGAACGGATCCTTGTCGCCCAGCGATCGTTTCCACGGGAACTCCGAGATCTGTTCAGCGGGCCACTTGACCGCCTCGTTGACGGGCGCGTCCAGTTGCGGCCCATACGTCAGCAGCACCGGAGAGCCCGCCTCGGCGATGAGCTCGGCGCGCATCTCCTCACGGTCCGCCTCGAGAGCCTTCTGCAGCTGCAGAAGGCTCTGTTTGCGGCCTTCGTGGTCCCATCCCCAGTCGGTCTCGTCGAACGCCCGCCTCGCGGCCGCTACGGCACGTTCGGCGTCAGCACGGGATCCGTCCGTAACGTCGCCCAGCACCTCCTCGGTGGCGGGGTTGATGTTCTGGAAAGTCTTTCCGTCCAGGGCTGCGCTCAGCTGTCCGTCGATGAGCATCCGGTGTTCGTGCATGAACTCTCCTGTGTTAGAAGCGGTCCAACGCCGCTATTCGGCCTGGAAGACGACTTTTCGACGCGCTGGCTCGGCCATAGAGGCACCGCGACTCATCGAGTTGTCGGTCATCGGTGTCCACACCTCTCTTCGAGCCAGGGGCCGCCACGAGGACCGACCGCCCAACGGAGTCGACCCGAATTAGATCACATATGAGAACACAGCTTCTCGAGTATATAGAACGCTGATTATCCATCCCCGGGGGACCAGCCCCCTGCGCGCTTGGCGCCGCCGCGAACAGGCCGCCGCGCCGTAACCGCATACCCGACACCTATTGCCAGGCAATCGATGTGGGTTAATTTGGTTGCAGCTGCCCTAGGAACTCCTCGGTGACCTGGGTGACCCGCGCAGAGAACATGACGCCGACGTGGCTGCCGTCGTGCCAGTGCAAGTTGCCCTTCCACCTCTCGTTCAGGGCGGCTGCGGGCGCCCGCAATGCCATCCTGTCGTGCCACGCACCGACGATGAGGCGGCGATCTGGCGGTGCAATTGGTGAGACGGCCAGCGGATCGACCACCGAGGTGAGAGCTGTTACAGCCTCCGACTGCATCACCCGACCGAGTTCCACGCCTTCAGCACCCCATCGCTGCTGGTGCTGGGCGATCATCTGATTGAGCCCGAGAATCGGGACATACAACGCCACCGCGTCCACTTCGGGTTCCAGGTGCGACACGAAGGCAGCCACCGCTGACCCCAGCGACAGGCCAGCGACCGTAATGCTCGTGGCCTGCGGCTGCACCCAGCGGACGACGGCACGGACCTCCGAGATCGTGCGCATCATGCCCGCCACATTCTTGATCGGGTCCACATCGGGGTAGGCAGGCCAGGCATGGCGCCTCACACCCTGCCCGGGCTGGATCGGCAACGCGATGTTGAACCCGAGCGTCTTGAAGAACCGGTACGCGCGGGAAACCAAGAGGTCCACGGGACCCCCTTGTCCTGTCCCGTGCACCCACACAAGCCAGGGCCGCGGCTGGTCGGTGTGACGACACACGTGCACCACCCCGGTAGCGGGTTCGCCCAGACCCTCGACTTCGAGCGAAGACGGCAGCCGCGGATGATGGCTGTAGGTGATCCGCTCATATCGCACACGGCCGAACCGGCGCGCCGTGGTGTCCACGGGCCGCAGCGGCGCAGGGTCGACGTGCGCCCCGTCGATCCCGAGGGCAACGAGTTCTGCGGCAACCCGCTCATAATCCTGCGTTGGGCGGCTCAACCGACCCATCGGACCAAGCAATGTCATTCCCGCGAGTGCCGCTTCGTCGATGACAACTTCGGCGAGCCTGCGTACACCGCTGAGCCGCAAGGCATTCCAATCGGACGCCTGACGAACCTCGCAGACCGAACGCGGCACTATCATGCCGATATCGCGAACCGCTTGGCGAGGCGGGATCACCTGGCCGCGGGCGTGTCGATGATGAAGCCGTCGTATCCGTTGGCGGCCGCTATGTCGCACCGGCGGCGGTACTCTGGCACTCCGCCGACGTAGCCCATATACATCTTCTTCTTGCCGATGACGTTGCCGCCGTTGTACCAGGAGTTACACGACGGGTCGGTGAACACCGACCCCTCCACCATCGAGGTGGTGTGCTCCATCCATTGGCGCTGAGCGTCAGATTCGGCCTCGATCCCGCGATGACCGTGCTCGCGGAGGTAGACCAAACAATCGGTGATCCATTCCACGTTGGCTTCCATCACGGCTATGTAGTTGCTCGACGGGGCGGGACAACCGGGGGCTTGGACGATCAACAGGTTCGGAAACCCCGCAACCGCCAGACCCATGTACGACCCCGCACCGTCGCGGGTCCACTGATCACGCAATGAGGCCCCGTCGCGGCCACGGATGTCCATCCGGGTAAGCGCACCGGTCATCGCGTCGAAGCCGGTGGCATAGATGATGACGTCGAGCTCATACGAGGCCTGTTCGGTCTCGATCCCGATCGGCGTCACGCGCTTGAGTGCGCCCTTTCGCAGGTCGACCAGCGTGACGTTGTCCCGGTTGAACGTCTCGTAGTACCCCTGGTCGATGATGGGCCGCTTACAACCGAACGGATGGCTCGGCACGAGCGACGCCGCGGTCTCGGGATTCTTCACGATCCGGGCGACAGCATCTCCGTAGAGCTCGGTCGCGATCGCGTTGGCCTTCATATCGGTGAACACGTCGCCCCAATTGAGCGCGCCGAGTACACCATCTGATTCCACCGCCGCGAGGCGCTCCTCCTCGGAGGCTTGCAGAAGGGGAGGACGCTCCATCATCCCGAGCATGAATGAGAACGCGCTCAATCGTGCCGCACCCACGAAATGCTCCCGCTGGGCTTCCCGGATCTCGGGGTAACGCCCTTTCATTTCGTCGAGTTCGCCGTCGTCGAGCTTGCGGACGGTCCACGGCAGTGTGTATGCAGGCGATCGCTGGAAGACCGTGAGATGTTCAACTTGAGGGGCAATCGTCGGAATCAGCTGCACGCCCGTCGATCCCGTGCCTACGACCCCGACCCTGTGACCGGTGAGGTCTACGTCTGATCGCGGCCACCTGTTCGTGAACAGCGACATGCCCTCGAATGTCTCGACTCCTGGGATGTTCGGTTCGAGCGGCACCGACAGGATGCCGGCCGCCGCGATCACGAAGCTTGCGGTGACCGACTCTCCTGCGGCCGTGCGAACAGTCCACCTCGCGTTCGGGTCGTCCCAGTCCATTGCGACGACCTCGGTATTGAGTTTGATGTCACGGCGCAGGTCTAGACGGTCGGCGACGAAGTTGAGATAGGCCTCGATCTCGGGTTGGGCTGGCATGTTCTCGGTCCACACCCATTCTTGCTGGATCTCATCGGAGAAGCTGTACGAGTACTCGATACTCTCGATGTCACAACGTGCTCCCGGGTAGCGGTTGAACAGCCACGTCCCGCCGACAGAATCGGCCTTCTCCACGATTGTCGTACGAAAACCGAATTCGCGGGACCGATGCAGCGCATAGAGACCGGCGAACCCCGCCCCGATCACCATCACCTCGAAGTCTGTGTCGACCGTTTTCTGAGCGGTCTTCGACACTGCCGCGCTACCCACCACCATCAGCCTCCGCGTTTCATGACTAACCATGCGTCCTTCGGTCGCGGCGCATGAGCCAGTCGATAATACGCAAATGATTCCTATCGATATTGAGAATCGCTATTCTCTCAGGTGGCGCGTTCTGGCGTCCTAGACAGCTGTCACCGACTTCACCGACGAATCGAGACCACCGGATGCCGCGGCCGACTCTTGCCGACCTACTCGACCATGCAACCACGGCGGTGGTCACCCAAGGGTGGCAGTGCGGTGCTTGGCAATTCCCGATCAGACCGAACCAACACTGTCGCGCCCTCACACCGAAGAAAGGACACGAAGCGTGAGTCTCCGATTCTCGTTTGAACTACCGACGACGCGAGTGGAGGCCGCACCGGAGTTCGTCACCGCCGAGGCGATCTCTGAGATCGCCACTGCCGCGGAGACATGCGGATACGGCGCCGTTCATGTCACAGACCACCCGGCCCCCGATGCGAAGTGGCTCGACCACGGTGGCCACCATGCCCTGGATCCGTTCGTGGCGTTGTCGTTCGCCGCGGCGTCCACCTCAGCCCTCAATCTCCTGACGAACATCTACGTCGCCGCCTACCGCAACCCCTTCCTCGGCGCGAAGCTGATCCAAAGCTTGGATGTGCTGTCCGGCGGGCGACTCATCCTCGGCACCGCCGCCGGTTACCTCAAACCCGAATTCCGTGCCCTCGGAACGGACTTCGATAGCCGCGGCCAGCTACTCGACGATGCATTGGACGTGTTGAGACTCGTCTATACGGGCGATGACGTTGCCTACGAAGGAGCGCAGTTCTCGGCGCGCGGAGTTCGCTTCCGCCCCCTGCCCACAGGGCGATCACATCCGCCCGTGTGGATCGGCGGGAACAGCCGGGCGGCAGTGCGGCGAGCAGTGTCGCGTCACGAAGGATGGGCGCCATTCAACACCGTCGGCTACGAGGCGGCCTCGCGGACTGCCGGAATCGCGAATCTGGACGAGCTGGAAGCCGCGATCCGTTGGGCCCGCGAGTACGGCGCGAGCATCGGACGTACGCAACCCCTGGACATCTGCTTCTCGGCGGCGACAATGATCGACGGTAAGTCGACCGATGAGCAGCAGGCCGTACTCACCCGCCTTTCCGAGATCGGCGTCACGTGGGTAATCGTGTCCGCGCTCGGTAGGGACCGCCACGAAGTCATCGCAAAGATGCGCGACTTCGCGGACCGGTTCGTCACGCCAGTCACGGACTAGGCCGACGGTCAGCCGCCGATCAAGCCGAGCTTCTCGTACGCCGTCTTGATCTGTTCCTTGGCCTGCGGCGGCAGTTCGGCGACCTGCGGAGGACGCGTATAGGGGTAAGAACCCGGCGACAGCCCGAGAAGCGACGCCGCGTACTTGTGCCCGGCTGCCCAATGGGTGAAATAGTCGGGCCGTCCGGGATAGCACGTCCACCACGGACCGCGGTCGACGTCGAATTGGTCAAGACCGGTGGCCTTGGCGTAGTCCATCGCCTCGACCAACTTGTCGTCCCAGATCAGTTCCCAGTATTCAGTGAGGATTCGCCGCTGCGGCGTTTCGAACAGGTAACCGACCGTGCCTAATTGGGCTGGGCCGACGATACCTTCGCGGAGCCATCCCGCCCTGTACACCGAGACGTCGCATTCCCAGATCTGCAGATCAGGCGCAAGCTCATGCAGGACCCGACTGCAGAACGGGCGGAACGCACCCTCTTTGGATGCACATACGGCGGGAATCTCGTCGTAGATCCGCGCGGCCTCGGCCGGCGTGAGGACGTATCCGCCCGACGGCGAATTGAACATTCCCAGCGCGATGTCGGTGCGATCGGCAACGTATTTGAAGAATCGCAGGACGCCCTCGCCGCCATGAACCTCCATCATCGGAGTTTGGATGTAAACGATATCTGCGCCGAATTCCTGGGCGTGCCGTGTGAGTTCGAGGCAATCTTTCGCGGACAGAGCGGCGGTGCAGGCCTGTATCACCACATCCGGGTTGATCGCCCGGGCTTCCTCGACCGCTACCTCGAGCAGGCGCTTGCGCTCAGGAATGCTCAACGACCAGAACTCGCCGCACCCGCTCGTGAGCCACAGCATCGCATGCCTGAGGTCGCCGACGCAGTAGCGGACCAGTGCCCGATATGCGTCCCAATCGATGTCGTCGCCGTCTTCCCCCGAAAACGGCGTGATGAGCGAATCGCCTATGCCCCGCAGACTTTCCCGCGCCCATGCGCGCGCCTCTTTGGCGTTGGCCATGGCTTCGTCCTTTCAACCGGTCGTTGAGTCAATGTCCGCCGCTTCTCAGTCGCGGTGGACCAGTTGGCCGCGGGCTGACTTCGGCTGACGCGTCAAACCGAACATCCGAGGACCGCTCGGTGTACAGGCCAGCCGCATGTATGCCGCTTCTAGCGTTCGTGATAACTTGTTCTCGACTTAGAGAATACTTGCTCTCGCTGCGCTACAGGAGGTTTCTACACCATGACGCGGTCTCCGGGCTACCCTGTGTTCGACGCCGACAATCACATGTACGAAACGCGGGATGCGCTCACGAAGTATCTGCCCGAGGAGTTCAAGGGCAAGGTGAATTACGTCGAGGTCGACGGTCGTACGAAGATCATGTTCAACAACAAGATCAGCGAGATGATCCCGAACCCGACCTTCTCACGCGTGGCTCGCCCGGGCAGTGCCGAGGACTACTTCCTGGGGCTGAACCCGGAAGGCAAGTCGTTCCGCGAGTTCGTGGGCAAGGCCATGGATGTCATTCCGGCATATCAGGAGCCCGCGCCGCGTCTGGAGTTGATGGACGAACAGGGCGTCACCGGGGCCGTCATGTACCCGACGCTGGCCAGCTTGGTTGAGGAACGCACCACCGATGACGTCATCCTGACCCACGCGATCATCCACGCGCTCAACGAGTGGATGCACGAGCACTGGACCTTCGACTACAAGGGCCGCATCTTCGCCACGCCTGTGATCACCCTCGCCATCGTGGAAAAGGCGATCGAGGAACTGCACTGGTGCCTCGAGCGTGGCGCCCGCACTTTCCTGGTGCGCCCGGCGGCGGTGCCGTCCATCACGGGCAAGTCGCGTTCGCTGGGGCTGCCCGAGTTCGACCCGTTCTGGAAGGAAGTCGTCGCAGCGGGTGTCCCGGTCACGTTCCACGCCTCCGACAGCGGCTACGCGAACCATCTTGCCGCCTGGGAGGGCGGCGACGAGCAATTGCCGTTCGCGATCAGCGGATTGCGCGAGGTCGTCATCGGGCACCGCGCGATAGAGGACACGCTCTCGGCGCTGATCTGTCACGGAGCGTTGTCCCGATTCCCCGACCTGAAGGTCATCTGCGTGGAAAATGGCTCGAGTTGGGTCAAGGGCTTGCTGGCGCAGCTCAACAAGGCCTACGGCATGATGCCGCAGACCTTCCTCGAAGAGCCGGTCGAGGTCTTCAAGCGCCAGCTCTACGTTCACCCGTTCCTCGAAGACGACATCCACGAGATCCTCGAGATCATGGGCGAGGACCACGTGCTGTTCGGATCGGACTTCCCCCATCCCGAAGGCGTGGGTGATCCCGTCAGCTTCGCCGACCGCATCGCGGATCTACCGCAGACCACCGTCGAGAAGATCATGGGCGGCAATTTGGCTGGCCTACTCGGCGTCAAGGCCGCCGTTTGAGCGACATCGCCGACCCGTCGACGAAATCGGTCTTCATCACGGGTGCTGGAAGTGGCATCGGTCGCGCGGGTACCGAGTTGTTCCTCAGCAAGGGCTGGCGGGTCGGTGCGGTCGATCGCGACGCAGAAGGATTGGCGACACTGCCCGGACGAGCCGGCCTGCTGTGGACACGCGAGGTCGACGTCACGGACAGAGCCGCGCTCGCGACCGCGCTCGCGGCATTCTGCGCAGACAACCCCGATGGCCGTCTCGACATGATGTGGAACAACGCCGGTATCGGCCAATCGGGCTGGTTCGAGGATGTTCCGTACGACCTCGCGATGAAAGTCGTCGACGTCAACTTCCGTGCCGTGTTGACGGGGGCCTTCGAAGCGCTGCCGTACCTGCAGAACGCGCCAAACAGCTTGATGT
>Ga0075364_10000922_pt1 | contig 15539 bp, 6 predicted proteins | sample EndMetdeltDD1764_FD_71517 | JGI IMG/M metagenome (GOLD analysis project Ga0075364, IMG submission 71517) | Populus endosphere microbial communities from Tennessee, USA - Endosphere MetaG P. deltoides DD176-4 | ecosystem: Host-associated > Plants > Roots > Endosphere | place: USA: Tennessee...
ATGGCCAACTACTACCGATGGTTCGGCACACCCGAAGCGCCGTTCGGCTGGTACTACGACCTGTTGGCCCTGTGGGCGCACGTCAGCACCAACAGCGCCTGGGTGCGGCTGCCGACGCTGGTGATGGCGCTGGCGTGTTGGTGGCTGATCAGCCGCGAGGTCATCCCCCGGCTCGGCCACGCGGTCAAGACCAGCCCGGCCGCGGCGTGGACGGCGGCGGGCATGTTCCTGGCCTTCTGGCTCCCGCTGAACAACGGGCTGCGACCGGAACCGATCATCGCGCTCGGCATCCTGATGACCTGGTGCTCGGTCGAGCGCGGTGTTGCCACCAACCGAATGCTGCCGGTGGCCATCGCGATCATCATCGGCGCGCTCACGCTGTTCTCAGGGCCGACCGGAATCGCGGCTGTCGGCGCACTGCTTGTTGCCGTCGGCCCGCTGAAAACCATTGTGGCCCGCCATACTTCGCGATTCGGATACTTGGCATTGCTGGCGCCGATCCTGGCCGCGTGCACAGTGACGATCATCTTGATCTTCAGGGACCAGACGCTGGCAGGCGAGATCCAGGCCAGCACCTTCAAGTCTGCGGTCGGCCCGAGCCTGAGCTGGTTCGACGAGCACATCCGCTACGAGCGGTTGTTCACCACCAGTCCCGACGGCTCGGTGGCACGCCGGTTCGCGGTACTGACGCTGTTGCTGGCACTGGCCGTTTCGGTGGCAATGGCGTTGCGCAAGGGCCGGATTCCCGGCACCGCGCTCGGGCCGAGCCGGCGCATCGTCGGCATCACCATCATCTCGTTCCTTGCGATGATGTTCACCCCGACCAAGTGGACCCACCATTTCGGCGTGTTCGCCGGGCTCGCAGGATCGCTCGGCGCGTTGGCCGCGGTCGCGGTCACGGCCGCCGCGATGAAGTCGCGCCGCAACCGCGCGGTGTTCACCGCGGCGGTGCTCTTCGCAATGGCGCTGTCGTTCGCCACAGTCAACGGCTGGTGGTATGTCTCGAACTTCGGTGTGCCGTGGTCGAATCAGTTCCCGGAGTGGAACTTCGGCTTTACCACCTTCCTGCTCGGCCTCTGCGTCGTCGCCCTGCTGGTGGCGGCCTGGTTCCACTTCGCAGGCCGCGACCAGCCGCCGCCGACCCGGCGCAGATGGCAGCGAATTGTGCAGAGCCCGTTGGCGATTGCCGCCTGGCTGCTGGTGGTCTTCGAAGTGCTTTCGCTGACACTGGGGATGACGGAGCAATACCCGGCATGGAGCAACGGCCGCTCGAACCTCGAGGCGCTCACCGGCAGGACGTGCGGGCTGGCCAACGATGTGATGGTCGAACAGGACCCCAATGCCGGACTGCTGACCCCCATCGACGTGCCGCCAGGCGAGGCGCTGGGCGCGGTTACCGCAGAAGGCTTCGGCCCCAACGGCATTCCCAGTGACGTCTCCGCCGACCCGGTTATGGAAAACCCCGGTGCCTCCAACTTCGCCGACACCGACACAGGCACTGTCACCGCGAACGAGGCAGGCACCGAGGGCGGCACTACATCGGCAGCGGGCGTCAACGGCTCGCGGGCCCGGCTTCCATACAACCTCGATCCCGCCCGCACTCCCGTGCTGGGCAGCTGGCGCTCAGGCACCCAGCAGCCGGCGGTGCTGCGCTCTGCGTGGTACCGGCTGCCGCCCCGCGATCAGGCGGGCCCGCTGCTCGTGGTCTCGGCGGCGGGGCGCTTCGATCCCGGCGAGGTCACCGTGCAATGGGCCAACGACAAGGGCGAGCCGGCAGGCGGCATCGGATTCGCCGACGTCGGAGCCGCACCGGCATGGCGCAACCTGCGTGCCCCGCTGGCCGCGATACCGCGCGAGGCCACCCAGGTGCGGCTGGTTGCCACCGACGACGACCTCAACCCGCAACACTGGATCGCGATCACGGCGCCGCGCATCCCGCAGCTGCGCACGCTGCAGGACGTCGTCGGCTCCCAGGACCCGGTGTTGCTGGACTGGCTCGTCGGCATGGCGTTCCCGTGTCAACGCCCGTTCGGCCATCAGTACGGCGTCGTCGAGGTGCCGAAGTGGCGCATCCTGCCGGACCGGTTCGGCGCGGAAGCCAACTCACCGGTCATGGACAACCTCGGCGGCGGCCCGCTCGGCATCGCCGAACTCCTGCTGCGGCCGACCACCGTGCCGACCTATCTGAAGGACGACTGGTTCCGCGACTGGGGCGCTCTGCAGCAGCTCACGCCGTACTACCGGAACGCGCAGCCGGCACGGCTCGATCTCGGTTCTGCAACGCGTAGCGGACTGTGGAGCCCGGCGCCGCTGCGTCATTAAGTCCGTCGCCTAACATCGAGCCTCGTGCCTGCCCACCGCATCGCCCGGCTGATCGCCGTCGTCGCGGGCATCGCGGGCGTGGTTCTGTGCGGGCTGGTCCCGCTGCTGCCGGTCAAGCAGACCACCGCGACCATCGTGTGGCCGCAGGCACCCGGCCCGGACGGGCTGATCAGCGACATCACCGCGCCGTTGGTGTCCGGCGCGCCTCAGGCCATCGACGTCTCGATCCCCTGTCGGGCAATCGCCACCCTGCCCGCGGCAGGCGGCCTGGTCTTTTCCACCATCCCGCCCGCAGGCATCGAGGCCACCCGCAACGGGCTGTTCGTCACGGCCAACGCCAACTCCGTCGTCGTCGCCTTCCGTGACTCCGTGGCAGCGGTGGCACCCCGGCCCGCGATGGCCGGCCAGTCCGGCGGGGCAGCCTGCAGCACCCTGCACGTGTGGGCCAATGCCGGGGGCGTCGGCGCCGACTTCGTCGGCATACCTGGCGCCACCGGTGTGCTGACCGCGGAGAAGAAACCTCAGGTCGTCGGCGTGTTCACCGATCTGCAGGTCGCCGCGCAGCCGGGCCTTTCGGCGCGCATCGATGTCGACACCCGGTTCATCACAGCGCCGACGGCACTGAAGCTCGGCGTCATGGTGCTGGGCGTCGTCTGCGTGCTGGCGTCGATCGTGGCGCTGGCGGTGCTGGACCGCCGGTCGGGCCGTCGGGTCCGCGACGCCTGGCGGCGGTTCTGGCGCGTCAGCCCGTCCACGTGGCTGGCCGACATCGGGGTCGTCGGCACCTTGCTGCTGTGGCACGTCATCGGCGCGACCTCGTCCGACGACGGCTACAACCTGACCATTGCCAGGGTGTCCGGCGATGCCGGGTACACGCCCAACTACTACCGCTTCTTCGGCACGACCGAGGCGCCGTTCGACTGGTACCAGTCGGTGCTCGCACACATGGCGGCGATCAGCACGGCCGGTGTGTGGATGCGGCTGCCCGCGACGGCGGCCGCGATCGCCACCTGGCTGATCATCAGCCGCTGCGTGCTGCCACGACTCGGCAGGCGGCTGGCCAACAATCGGGTCGCCGTCTGGACCGCAGGTGCGGTGTTCGTGGCGGCGTGGCTGCCGTTCAACAACGGCCTTCGGCCGGAGCCGCTGATCGCGTTCGGCGCTCTCGCGGCGTGGATGCTGGTCGAAAGCGCCATCGCCACCCGCCGGTTGTGGCCCGCCGCGGTCGCGATCGTCGTGGCGGTCTTCAGCGTCACGCTGGCGCCGCAAGGCCTGATCGCGCTGGCCCCGCTCTTGGTCGGCGCGCGTGCCGTCGCCCAGATCGTCCGGCGCAGGCGCCCCGTCGACGGGCTCGTCGCCCAGCTCGCGCCGTTGGCTGCTTCGTTGGCATTGATCTTCGTGGTGATGTTCCGCGACCAGACCCTTGCCGCCGTCGCCGAATCCGCCCGCATCAAGTACAAGATCGGCCCGACCATCCCGTGGTATCAGGAGTTCCTGCGCTACTACTTCCTGACCGTCGAGGACAGCGCCGACTCCTCGTTGACCCGTCGCTTCGCCGTGCTGGTCCTGCTCCTCTGCCTGTTCGGCATGCTCGCGGTGCTGCTGCGGCGCGGTGGTGTCCCAGGCCTGGCGAAGGGCCCGGCGTGGCGCTTGATCGGCACGACGGCGGTGGGGCTGCTGCTGCTGACGTTCACGCCGACGAAGTGGGCGGTGCAGTTCGGCGCGTTCGCCGGCCTCGCCGGCGCAGTGGGCGGCGCAACGGCCTTTGCCTTCGCCAGGGTCGGGCTGCACAGCCGCCGAAATCTCGCGCTGTACGTCACCGCGCTGCTGTTCGTGTTGGCATGGGCGACTTCGGGTATCAACGGCTGGTTCTACGTCGGCAACTACGGCGTGCCGTGGTTCGACAAGCAACCCGTCATCGTCGGGATTCCGGTGACGACGATCTTCCTGGTGCTGGCGATCGTCACCGGCCTGCTCGCCGGCTGGCTGCACTTCCGGATGGACTACACCGGACACACCGAGGTCGCCAATACCCGACGCAATCGGGTGCTGGCATCCACGCCGCTGCTTGTGGTGGCCGTCATCATGGTCGTGCTCGAGGTGGGCTCGATGGCCAAGGGCGCCGCGCAGCGCTATCCCGTCTACACCACCGCCAAGGCCAACGTCGACGCGCTGGCTGGGTTTGTTTCGGGGGGCCCCGAGCCTAGCTGCGCCATGGCCGACGACGTGCTCGTCGAAGCCGACACCAATGCCGGTCTGCTGCAACCCGTTCCGGGTCAGCGCTTCGGCCAGTACGGGCCGCTCGGCGGGGAGAACCCGGTCGGGTTCACGCCCAACGGCGTCAGCGACATCCTGGAGCCGGCCGAGCCTGTCACCGCCAACCCCGGCACAGTGAACTCGCCAGGGTCTCCCAACGAACCGAACATCGGGATCGGGTATGCGGCGGGAACCGGCGGTGGCTACGGGCCCGTCGGCGTCAACGGATCCAACGTCTTCCTGCCGTTCGGCCTCGACCCCAAACGCACGCCGGTGATGGGCAGCTACAACGAGAACACCGTCGCGGCCAAGGTCACCTCGGCGTGGTATCAGCTTCCGCCCCGCACCCCCGATCGACCGTTGCTGACGGTCGCCGCCGCAGGCGCGATCTGGTACTACGAAGAGGACGGCTCCTTCAACTACGGCCAGTCACTCAAACTGCAATGGGGCGTGCAGCGCCCCGACGGCAGCTTCCAGCCGCTGAACTCGGTGCAGCCAATCGACATCTTCCCCCAAAAGGCTTGGCGCAACCTGCGATTCCCGCTGGCCTGGGCCCCGCCGGAAGCCAACGTCGCGCGCATCCTCGCCGACGACCCGAACCTGTCCACCGACCAGTGGTTCGCGTTCACCCCACCGCGGGTGCCGGTGCTGGAAACCGCCCAACAACTTCTCGGGACCAAGACACCCGTGTTGATGGACATCGCCACCGCGGCGAACTTCCCCTGCCAGCGCCCGTTCGCCGAACACCTCGGCGTCGCCGAACTTCCGGAGTACCGCATCCTTCCGAATTTCAAGCAGGTCGTGGTGTCGTCGAAGCAATGGCAGTCCGCCGACGGCGGCGGCCCATTCCTTTTCATCCAGGCGCTGCTGCGCACGTCAACGGTTCCCACCTATCTGCGCGACGACTGGTACCGCGACTGGGGCTGGATCGAGCGCTACGACAGGGTCGTGCCCGAGACGGTTGCGCCAAACGCCGTCATCGACCAAGGCTCGGCGCGGGTGTTCGGCTGGACTCGCATGGGACCGATTAGGGCACTGCCGTGAGTCGCGTCATGATCAGCGATGCGGCGCGCGACGTGAAGGTTGCCCGCTGGGTGGCGACGATCGCGGGCCTCATCGGTTTCGTGCTTTCGGTCGCCACACCGCTGCTGCCCGTCGTGCAGACGACCGCGACGTTGAACTGGCCGCAGAACGGTCAAATGAATAACGTTACCGCGCCGCTGATTTCGCAGGTGCCGGTGAGCATGACGGTGACGGTGCCGTGCGACGTGATCCGCTCCATGCCGTCCGCAGGCGGCATGGTGCTGAGCACCGCGCCGAAGGACGGTAAGCAGGCGGCGCTCAACGCACTGTTCGTCAACGTCAATCGGCAACGCGTCGACATCACTGACCGCAACGTCGTGGTGGCCAGTGTGCCGCGCGAGCGTGTCGCGGCGCCTGGTTGTCAGCGCATCGAGATCACCTCGTCGGAGGCGGGCACCTTTGCCACCTTCGTCGGGCTGACGGACCCGACAACGGGCAAGGAACAACTGACCGGCTTCGCCGACCCGAACCTGCGTCCGGCGATCGTCGGCATCTTCACCGACCTGACCGGACCCGCCCCGCCAGGTCTGAGCGCTTCGGCTGTGATCGACACCCGGTTCTCCACCAAGCCAACGGCTTTGAAGCTGGCCGCGATGGTGCTTGCCATCATTTCGACCATCGTCGCGCTGGTCGCGCTGTGGCGCCTGGACCGGCTCGACGGCCGCCGGATGCAGCGGTGGATACCTCAGCGCTGGCGCAGGTTCTCCGCCACCGACGTCGTCGTCATCGGGGGCTTCCTGGCGTGGCATGTCATCGGCGCCAACTCGTCGGACGACGGCTACATCCTGCAGATGGCCCGCGTCGCCGGGCACGCCGGCTACATGTCGAACTACTTCCGCTGGTTCGGCAGTCCCGAGGATCCGTTCGGCTGGTATTACAACCTGCTGGCGCTGATGACCGGCGTCAGCGACGCGAGCATCTGGATCCGGCTGCCCGACCTGGTATGCGGAATCGTGTGCTGGCTCTTGCTGTCTCGCGAAGTGCTGCCGCGACTTGGGCCCGCGGTCGCGGCGAGCAAGCCGGCGGTGTGGGCAGCCGGACTTGTGCTGCTTGCGGCGTGGATGCCGTTCAACAACGGCCTGCGCCCGGAGGGCCAGATTGCCACCGGCGCGCTGATCACGTACGTGCTGATCGAGCGTGCGATCATCTCGGGCCGCATGACACCTGCGGCGCTTGCGGTGCTGACGGCCTCATTCACGTTGGGTATCCAGCCGACCGGTTTGATCGCGGTTGCAGCGCTGCTGGCAGGCGGGCGGCCACTTCTCCGAATCCTGGTGCGGCGACACCGAATCGTCGGCACGTGGCCGCTGGTAGCGCCGCTGCTGGCGGCTGGCACCGTCGTGCTGACCGTGGTGTTCGCCGACCAGACATTGGCAACGGTGCTGGAGGCCACCAGGATTCGCACGGCCATCGGCCCGAGCCAGGCGTGGTACACGGAGAATTTGCGCTACTACTACCTGTTCCTGCCGACGGTCGACGGCTCGCTGTCGCGGCGGTTCGGTTTCTTCTTCACAGCGCTGTCGCTGTTCACCGCGATGTTCATCATGTTGCGGCGCAAGCGTGTTCCCGGGGTGGCACGCGGTCCGGTGTGGCGGTTGATGGGCGTCATCTTCGGCACCATGTTCTTCCTGATGTTCACGCCGACGAAGTGGGTGCACCACTTCGGTCTGTTCGCCGCGGTGGGCGCTGCGATGGCTGCCGTGGCCACGGTGCTGGTGTCACCGGCGGTGATGAAATGGTCGCGCAACCGGATGGCGTTCCTCGCCGCGGTGTTCTTCATGCTGGCGTTGTGCTTCGCCACCACGAACGGCTGGTGGTACGTGTCGAGCTACGGCGTGCCTTTCAACAACGCAGCACCGAAGATCGCCGGAATCACCGTCAGCTTCCTGTTCTTCATCTTGTTCGCGATCACTGCGATCTACGCGACGTGGCTGCACTTCGCGTCCCGTGACCACGGCGAGGGGCGCATCGCGCGCGCACTGACCGCTGCGCCGATCCCATTGGCCGCCGGCTTCATGGTGATCGTCTTCGCCGGGTCGATGGTGGCGGGGATCGTGCGCCAGTATCCGACATACTCCAACGCGTGGGCCAATCTGCGTGCCTTCACTGGTGGCTGCGGACTGGCCGACGATGTGCTCGTGGAACCAGACGCCAACGACGGCTTCCTCACGCCGCTGCCCGGTGACTACGGGCCGCTTGGCCCGCTCGGCGGTGTCGGGCCGGTGGGCTTCACGCCCAACGGTGTGCCGGAAAAGATTGTCGCCGAGACGATCCGGATGAATCTCCCGATGCCTGGCACCGACTACGACTGGGACCAGCCCATCAAGCTCAAGTCGTCCGGCGTGAACGGGTCGACGGTGCCGCTGCCATACGGCCTCGACCCTGCGCGAGTTCCGTTGGCGGGCACGTATATCGAGGGTCCGCAACAGCAGCAGAGCCGGTTGACGTCGGCCTGGTATCAGCTGTCCCGGCCAGACGACGCGCATCCGCTCGTGGTCATCACCGCGGCGGGCACCATCACCGGCGACAGCGTGTTCAATGGTCGTACCGATGGTCAGAAGGTCGAGCTGGAGTACGCGCGCCCCGGCCCGGACGGCGCTCCGGTTCCCGCGGGCAGACTGGTGCCCTACGACGTCGGGCCGATCCCATCGTGGCGCAACCTGCGATTCCCGCGGTCGGCGATTCCGGCCGACGCGGTGGCGGTGCGAGTCGTCGCCGAGGATCTGTCACTGACGCCGGGCGACTGGATCGCTGTCACACCGCCGCGCCTTCCCGAGCTGCGGTCGGTGCAGGAGTTCGTCGGCTCGGAGCAGCCCGTGCTGATGGACTGGGCTGTCGGCCTTGCCTTCCCGTGTCAGCAGCCGATGCTGCACGCCAACGGGGTGACTGAGATTCCGAAGTTCCGGATCACCCCCGACTACAACGCCAAGCGCAAGGACACCGACACCTGGGAGGACGGCCTCAACGGCGGCCTGCTCGGCATCACCGACCTCCTGTTGCGGGCGCATGTGATGGCGACGTACCTGTCGAACGACTGGGGCCGCGACTGGGGGTCGCTGCGCAAGTTCGACACCATAGTGGAAGCCCAGCCCGCGCAACTTCAGTTCGGCACCGCCACGCACAGTGGGCTGTGGAAGCCCGGCAAGATCCGCATCGGGCCGTAGATGTCTGACCGGATCCGGCTCGGCAACGCGACGCTGACCCGCGTCGTCGAGTGGCAGGTCGACAGCCTGCCGATGACGGTGTTCCCGCAGACGTCGGCCGAGGCGTGGACTGAACTCGCGGACGAGTTCGCGCCGACATTCTGGACCGACGCTCACTGGCGCATCGCATTACAGATCTGGGTCGTCGAGGTCGACGGGCTGACCATCGTGGTCGACACCGGGGCCGGTAACGGCAAAGCCCGGCCCCGGATGGCGGTGCTTGGCAACCTGAACACGGACTTCCTCGGCGCCTTACGCCAAGCCGGCTTCGATCCGGCCACAGTCGATGTCGTGATCAACACCCATCTGCACTTCGATCACGTCGGCTGGAACACCATGCGTGACGGCGATGCGTGGGTGCCGACATTTCCCAATGCCCGCTACCTGGTGCCGGAAGCGGACTACCGGCATTTTCATCCCGACAGCGACGCGCAGCGCGCGACGCCGCAGACCGATGACGAGCTGTCGCTGCGGGAGCACGTCCGAACGGTATTCGCGGACAGCGTTTCCCCCGTCGAAGAGCAGATCGAGTTGTGGTCAGACGACTATGAGTTGAGCGAATCCGTGCGTCTTCGTCCGGCACCGGGCCACACTCCTGGATCGTCGGTGGTGTGGCTGGACGCCGGCAAGCCCGCCGTATTCGTCGGCGATCTGACACACTGCCCGATCCAGCTGCACCGGCCGAATGATCCGTGCGCATGGGACGAGGACTTCGCGGCCGCCGCGGTGACACGCAAGCGAGTACTCACCGAGGCCTCGCGTCGACGTGCATCGGTGATTCCCGCGCACTATCCGGGGCATGGCGGCGCGACGGTGGTCGCCCGCGGTGACGCGTTCATGATCGACGATTGGTTGGAGCTGCCACCGATCTAGCGATCGCATTGCGGCTCAGACGGGTGGTCGCACCGGCCAGCGATATGCCGTTTTTTCATACTCCATCCATAGCCAGGTGGCGCCGGTCGGCGCGATGACGACCACGCTGTCGCGGGGATGGGTAGCGGGGGCGAGTGGCCTGACGAAGACTCCGGGATCCGGGCTGCACCCGTCAACCATCTGAAGGTCGTATTGCATTTTGCCGTCGGCGGTTTCGACGGCCCAGTGCGACAGCAGCAGCGCCGTCGCGGGCGGCTCGTACTGGAACGACAAGGGCGCCTGCGCGTCGACCTCGATGCGTAGCAATCGCATGTCCGGTGGCGGTGCCACCGGACATGGCGGATTCTGCTCGATCGCCGTCACCGTGAATGTGACGTCGCACACCGCGTCGGGCCCCTCGCCGCAGCCGAAGCCGCCCGGTTGGCCGACCCGCTTGTCGTGGATGCCCTCGGTGATGATGTTCCGCGTCGACGGCGTCGGCTCGGTGGTCGCTGTCGTCGGTGACGCCGAGTCCGTGGGCGTCTGCCCTGCGCCGCACGCGGCGACGAACAACAGCACTGCCGCAACCGCGAGTCGCCTCATCACGTCCCTTACGTGGGCGGTGTCGCCGATACCGTCGCGTTGCTCTGCAGGATGTCGTCGTGGCAGTCGAGACTCGTCTTGCCCGTCTGCTCCATGCACACGAGCACCGGCGCTTCGTCGTTGGGGCCCGCGGTGACTGTCGGACTGGCGATTTCACCCGGGTACTGCGACCAGATAGTGGCGTTCGTCGTCGGCAGGTGTGCGCAGTATGCCGGCCCGCCGCCTTCGGTGATACCCGCTGCGCCAAGCGTTGCGCAGTTCGCGCCGACAACCACCACCGGCAAGGCGATGGTTCCCGGAGGTGCTGAGGTCGACGACGCGGTCGGCGGAGGCGGTTTGGCTTCGACCGGACGATCGCGGCTACGGTCGTACAGCACAAAGGCGACGGCGGCGACCGCGATCACGGCCAACGCGACGGCAACGGGGACGACCATGCGCCGCCGCTTGGTTGCCTCCCGCCTGGCATGCCGCGGGCCGGTCGCCGCCGGTGCCAACATTGTCGCGTCGGAGCCAGGCGCCAGCTCCTCGGTGCCGATGTGACCGGCAAGGGCACGCGCGAAATCCATGCACCGGTCGTAACGCTCGTTCGGCGACTTGGCCAGCGCCTTGTCGAAAACTGGTCCGAGGCCCGATAATTCGGGTCGTCGAGTACCGATGTGCGGTGGGTCTGCCGTCAGATGCTTGCTGATCACGACCGCCGGGTTGGAATGTTGAAACGGCGGCGTGCCGGTCAGCAGTTGGAAAGCCGTTGCGGCAAGGGCGTACTGGTCGGCACGGCCGTCGATCACCTCACCCTTGAGCTGTTCGGGTGCGGCGTACGCGACGGTACCGACCGTCATGTTCGTTCCTGTCAGCCCACTCGCCTCGCCGACCCGCCTGGCGATCCCGAAGTCGGCCAACATGATCCGCTCGTCGTCCGCGCCCGGGTTGGCCATCAGAATGTTGGCCGGTTTCACATCGCGGTGCAGCAGCCCGCGTTGGTGTGCATAGTCGAGCGCGTCGGCCACCGCAGTGACGATGCGAACAACCTTGTCGGGCGGCAGCCCGTCCAGATAGCGCTCGGTCAGCAGCCGGGCCGCGTCGGTTCCTTCGACGAAGTCCATCGAGATCCACAGCTGGCCGTCGACCTCGCCGCGGTCGTGCACCTCGACGATGTGCGGGTGCCACAGCGTGGCCGCGATGTCGGCCTCCCGCCTGAACCGCTCGCAGTACTCGCTTTCCGCGCATACGGATTCCGAAAGCACCTTGAGCGCGTCGCGGCGCGGCAGCCGGGGATGCTGGGCCAGGTAGACCTCGCCCATCCCGCCCGCGCCGAGCCACCGCAGGATGGTGTATCCGGCGATGACCTGGCCGTCGGCTAGCGGCATGAGCGCATCCTAGTTGCGGGCTTAGATCGGGGTGAGACCGTGCTTGCGCTGCACACGGTCGATCTGCTTATCGCGCAGCAGCCGCATCGATTTGCGCAGCAGCAGCCGTGTTTCGTGGGGCTGGATGACGGCGTCGATGAAGCCGCGCTCGGCCGCGATCCACGGGGTCGCCATGTTGAGGTTGTACCCCTCGATGAATTCCTTGCGGATCTTCTGCACCTCGGGTGCTGTCGGATCCGGGAACCGCTTCACCAGCAGCTGCGCGGCACCCTCGGCGCCGATCACGGCGATCCGGGCCGTCGGCCACGCGAAGTTGAAGTCGGCCGTCAGCTGCTTGGACCCCATCACCGCGTACGCACCGCCGTACGACTTGCGGATGGTGATCGTCACCTTCGGCACGTCGGCCTCGACCACCGCGTTGAGGAAACGGCCACCGCGCTTGATGATGCCGCCCTTCTCCTGCTCCACGCCCGGCATGAAGCCTGGGGTGTCGACGACGAAAACCAGTGGGAGGTTGTAAGAGTCGCAGAACCTGATGAACCGGGCCGCCTTGTCGGACGCCTCGTTGTCGATCGCGCCCGACATATTCATCGGCTGATTGGCGACCACCCCGACCGGGCGCCCGTCGACGCGCGCGAAAGCGGTGATGATCGCAGGCCCCGCCTGCTGGGCCACATCGAATACGTCGCCGTCGTCGAAGATCCGCAGCAGGATCTCGTGCATGTCGTAGGCCATGTTGTCGTTGTCCGGCACGATCGAATCGAGTTCCAGATCGTGCGGAGTGATTTCCGGCTCAAGGCCGGGGTTCACGATCGGCGCGTCGTCGAAGGTGTTGGCGGGCAGGAAGCTCAGATAGTCGCGGACGTACTGGAACGCCGCGGCTTCGTCCTCCACCACCTGGTGAATGTTGCCGTACCGTGCCTGCGCGTCGGCGCCGCCGAGTTCGTCGAGGCTGACGTCCTCACCGGTGACGTCCTTGATGACGTCGGGACCGGTGACGAACATGTAGCCCTGATCGCGCACCGCCACCACCAGATCGGTCTGGATCGGCGAATACACCGCTCCCCCAGCACATTTCCCGAGGATGATGGACACCTCAGGAACCAGGCCGCGCAGCAGCTCGTGGCGGCGGCCCAACTCGGCGTACCACGCCAGCGACGTCACCGCGTCCTGGATCCGGGCTCCTGCCGAGTCGTTGATGCCGATGATCGGGCAGCCGACCATCGCCACCCACTCCATCAACTTGGCGACCTTTCGGCCGAACATCTCACCGACCGAGCCCTGGAACACCGTCTGATCGTGGCTGAAAACACCGACCGGCCGGCCGTTGATGGTGGCGTGCCCGGTGACAACGCCGTCTCCGAACAGCGCGCCGGGATCACCCGGGGTCTTGCACAGCGCACCGATCTCCAGAAAGCTGCCAGGGTCGACCAGCGCATGGATGCGGGCGCGGGCGCTCGGGATGCCCTTCTTCTCCCGCTTGGCGACGGCCTTCTCACCGCCGGGTTCCTTCGCCAGCTCGAGCTTCTCGCGGAGTTCGGCGAGCTTTTCGGCGGTGGTGGTCGGGGTGGGAGACATTCCTGCGGTCACGTCGCCTGGTTCTCCTCAGCCTCGATGCGGTTGATCGCAGCGCTCATATGCGCGCCGACTTTCGCAATGTACGGTTCATCGATCGCCTGAATGTGTTCGCCCCCGATCGGAACGACCTCGAGGTCGGAGACGAACTCACCCCAGCCGCCGTCAGGCTTGCGGGTGGCGTAGCGCGGCTCGAAGAAGATGGCGTCGTCGTGGTAGCGATCGGCCATGTAGAGCGTGACGTGCCCGTCGTACGGCTGGATCTCCACCGTCTCGAGCAACCGGTTGTCGAGGTATGACGTTCGCTGGTGCTCGATGACCCCGCCAGGGATCTGCACGCCGCTCTGGCTGACCGCGTCGAGCACAAACTGCACCTGGCCCTCGTCGTCGAGATTCTCCAGTTGCTCGTAGGGGATCGGCGGGACCTCGACGTTGAAGGTCCGCTCCGCGAACCGCGCGTAGCGGTCCCAGCGGGCGCGGGTCTCCTCCTTGGTCTGTGGGATCTCCTCGCCAGGACGGACCATGTCGATCAGGCCGACGAAGCGGACCTCGGCGCCTGCGCGCTTGAGGCCGATCGCGCACGCGTAGGCCAGCGCGCCGCCCAGCGACCAGCCGACCAGGATGAACGGCCCGTTGCCGCCCAGCTCCAGCAGCTTCGGCAGGTACTGCGCCGCGCGCTCCTCGATGGAGCCCTCCACCCGCTCGATGCCGTACATCGGGGTGTCCGACGGCAACCGCTTCAGCAGCGGTTCGTACACCACGGTCGAACCACCGGCGGGATGGAACACGAACACTGGCGTCCTATCCGAACCCTCTTGCGGTGCCCGCAGGGTGCGGACGAATCCGTCGAGCTCACCGGCCTCGAGGTACTCGCGCACGATCGTCGCCAGCGCCTCGATGGTCGGGGAGTTCTTCACGTCCTCGACGGTAATCGTGCCCTCGGCCCGTTCCGAAAGACGTTGCGCCATCTTCTCTGCGGTCGCGTCGTCCAGTGCGGGCAGCGCATTGAAGATGCCGCCGGGAGACTTGCCGGTGACGATGGCCCACGTTGCGAACGTCACGCGTTCGGCGGCCTCACGCGGAGGCACGTCAGCGCCGAGCGCCTCGGTGACCGCCTCCTGCGTCAGAACCTGAGCGGCCAGCGACGCTGCACTCGGCTGGCCGGGGCCTGCCGGGTTCGTTGGCGGCGGTGGCACAGCCGGGCCGCTCGGATCGGTCGGCGGCGGCGGGATGTCCACCGGCGCAGCCGCTTCCGGCGCGACGGGTGCCTCGGTGGGCACTGCACCGCCGGCCATCAAAGCGGCCTGCTCCGCCGCGATCTCCTCGGGCGTCAGCGTCTTCTGATGTTCGTGCAGCTCTTCGACCTCGTCGCGGTGCTCGATCGCGTACTCGATGAGCTTCTCCACGGCGAAAAGGTTCGCGTCACGGACCGCGGTCAGCTGTATCGGCGGAAGGTCGAAGTCGTACTCGACGCGGTTTTTGATCCGCACCGCCATCAGCGAGTCGAGGCCGAGCTCGATCAGCGGCACCTCCCACGGAAGGTCCTCGGGCTCGTAGCCCATCGCGCCGCCGACGATCGCTCCGAGCCGGTCGCGCACCGCTTCACCGGAGTCAGGCGACCACTTGGCGAAGCTCGCAGCGAGACCCGCGCCTGCAGTGAGGTTGTCCTGCAGAATTTCTGCATCGTCGGTGTCTTCGACGGCCGCTGCCGTCGAAGAAACCGGTTCAGCCACAACAGCTCCGGTCGCCACGGCCGTCGGCAGTGAGGCCGCTGTTCCACCGCGGGTGACGACCGCGTCGTACACCAATGTGAACGACTCGTCGATGCGGGCATGCACCTGCACGGTCGCGCCACCGGGGTGACGGGTCAGCGTGGTCACCAGTCGCGCGCCCTCGCCGGGCACCGCGCGCTGCTCGAACGCCGTCAGCTTGGCATCGGGAACAACCTGAGCGGCAGCGGCTTTCACCAGCGCCCCGAGATCGGCGACGCCCTTCGGCGAGTACTCCCAGACATGGCGGCCATCGGGGGTGGCGACGTGGTTACCCGGCATCATCACCGTGCTGTCGCCGGTGAAGCGCGCCTCCAGCCAGTGCGGCTTGCGGCGGAATCGGGTCGGGGGGATGTTGGCGTACTCGCCAGCGGTAAACATCGTGCGGAAGTCCAGGTCGTGACCGTGCACGAACAGCTGCGCCATGGCCGACGTCATCGAGTCGACCTCGTCCTGTTTGCGAGCCAGCGTCGCGATCAGCTGCGCGTCGTGCAGCCCGGCCGCGGCCG
>Ga0075364_10000926_pt1 | contig 15505 bp, 13 predicted proteins | sample EndMetdeltDD1764_FD_71517 | JGI IMG/M metagenome (GOLD analysis project Ga0075364, IMG submission 71517) | Populus endosphere microbial communities from Tennessee, USA - Endosphere MetaG P. deltoides DD176-4 | ecosystem: Host-associated > Plants > Roots > Endosphere | place: USA: Tennessee...
GGAGCGAGCAGGCGGCGGGGGAGCATGTCGGCAGCATAACGCCCCGGTGCAGGCCGGGGCGTCGAGGCTGGTTCAGGCGTCTGCCCTGCTCAGCTTCAGTGCAGGCTCGAGCACCAGGAACAGGCGCCGCACCTCGGCCGACAGCAGCACGAACTGCGCATCCAGTTCGGCCTGCATGTCGTCGTGGTCGGTCGCTTCCAGCTGTTCGACCGCGTTCTCCAGGAACTTCAGCTTGCGGATGATCAGGTCGTCGCCGAGCACGAAGGACACGTGGTCGTCGAGCACCAGGGCCAGCTTGGACACCTGCTTGCCCGCCTCCAGGTGCTTGTCGATCTCCACGCAGCGCAGCTCCTGGTGCTGGCATTTGACCACCGCGCCGCCGTCGACCGGATCCTTCATCTCGCACTCTTCGCCCAGGCTCAGGCCCTCGGGCAGCGGCTCGCCGGAAATCCAGCTGGTCAGCACGCTGCGCGGCGCGATCTCGGCATTCAGCGGGATCGCCGGGAAGGTGCCCATCGCGCGCCGGAGCTCCGAGGCGATGTTCTCGCCGGTCTTGCGCGAGGAGGTATCCACGGCGAGGAACCCGTTCTTCAGGTCGAGCATCGCATTGGTGCGCGAGCTCTTGACGAAGGCGCGCGGCAGCAGCTCGTGGATCAGATCGTCCTTCAGCTGCTTGCGCGCCTTGCCGCCGATCCGGCGACCTTCCTTCTCTTCCATCTCGGCGATCTTCTGCCCGAGCAGGTCGTTGATCACCGATCCCGGCAGGATCTTGTCCTCGCCGCCGACGGTCACCCAGATCGCGTCGTCGATGCGGTGCGACATGATCTCGGCGCTGCGGCCGAACGGCGAGATGAAGCCACGCGTGGACATTTCCAGGGGGCCGACCGGACGCAGCGCGGTCTCGGCCAGGCGTGCATCGAGTTCGTTGAAATCGTGGGAGGTGGGAAAGCGGAACAGGGTCAGGTTGCGGAAGAACATGCGGTTACCGTTCTGGGGCGCGCGCGGAGGGACGGGCGTGCCGGTGCGGATGAAGGAGTCCGTGCCCGCGGGCACGGACGGTCAGGAGGCGTCGGAGCCGGTGTCGGCGGGTTGCCCCGCCAGCCAGGCGTGCGCATCGGGAAGCGGCGCGTCGCCGCGCTGGCCCAGCGCCATGAAATCGAACAGGCTGCGGTCGGCCAGCTGCGAGGGACGGATGTCGCCCATCGCCCGGGCGATCTGCTCGACCCGCCCGGGGCTGTCGCGCTCCCATTGCTGCAGCATCAGGCCGACCTGCCGGCGCTGCAGGTTCTCCTGGCTGCCGCACAGGTTGCAGGGAATGATCGGGTACTGCCTGGCCGCCGCATACTCGATGATGTCGGCCTCGCGCACGTAGGCCAGCGGCCGGATCACCACGTGCTTGCCGTCGTCGCTGCGCAGCTTGGGCGGCATGCCGGAGAGCTTGGCGTGGTGGAACAGGTTCATGAAGAACGTGGCCACCATGTCGTCGCGGTGGTGGCCCAGCGCGATCTTGGTGAAGCCGTTGGCCTCGGCATAGCCGTACAGCGAGCCGCGGCGCAGGCGCGAGCACAGCGAGCACATGGTCTTGCCTTCCGGGATGACCCGGCTGACCACCGAATAGGTGTCCTGCTCGATGATGTGGTACGGCACGCCGACCGATGCCAGGTACTCGGGCAACACGTGCTCGGGGAAGCCCGGCTGCTTCTGGTCCAGGTTCACCGCGACCAGTTCGAACGGCACCGGCGCCTTCTTCTGCAGCTGCAGCAGCACGTCCAGCATCGTGTAGCTGTCCTTGCCGCCGGACAGGCAGACCATGACCCGGTCGCCGGCCTCGATCATGCCGTAGTCGGCGATCGCCTGGCCGACCTGGCGGCGCAGCCGCTTGGCGAGCTTGGTGTGTTCGTGCTGGGCCGCGCGCGGGTCGACGCGACGGGAGACCGGTTCGGGCAGGGGCAGGACGGCTGACATGCCGGCATTGTACCGGGCCGTTGCGGCCGGGCGTCCGGCGCCTGCCGCGGCCGTCGGCGCTGGAGTATCCTCGGACGGGTGGAGACCCAGACCGACATTGCCGGCCAGCTGACCGTCCTGGTCCGCGAGCACCGCGACCTCGACACCGAGATCGCGCGCTGCGCCGCCAATGCCGAGGACGAACTGGTGATCAAGCGCATGAAGCGGCGCAAGCTGTGGCTCAAGGACTGCATCACCCGGCTGCAGTCGCAGCTGATTCCCGACGAGCCGGCCTAGACCACGGCGCCAGCGGATCCGCGCGGATCCGGAGCGCCGCTTGGCGGCAAGGCCACCCCTCAGTGCGGCACCACGACGACCGCGCGCCATGCCGGCTCGCCGTCCACCGTCAGCGCACAGTGCCGCACCGTATCGGTATCGGTATCGGTATCGGTATCGGTATCGGTGCAGCGCAGGTGCAGGGCATGGCTGTGCCAGTCCCCCTGAAGGCCTTCGCCGTGCGAGGTCTGGTCGCCGTCGATGCGCTGCACGTGGGCCAGCCAGAGGGTGTAGCGTGCAGCGCGCCCGTCCGCGGTCTCCATGCACAGGCGCACCGGTGTGTCCGCCAGCCGTCCGCGCAGGGTGTCCTCCACGCAGACCGTCCCGGCCTGCGCCGTGACGGCCAGCGCGCCGGCTGCCAACGCCACGATCCGTCGACCGCGGCGTCCGGTCATTCCTGGATGGGCGCCTCCGGCCGCGCCGCTTCCGGGCTCACCCGCTCGATCGTGTGCCGCAGTTCGCGGCCCAGGATCACCTTGGCATCCTTGGCCCAGGCGTCGAGACGCTCGTCGAACAGCAGCTTGCTGTTCTCGTCCGGCCAGACCAGGCGCAGCTCGCGCATCTTCTGGATGAAGCTGCGGAACAGGCTCTTGTCGAAGAACTCCGGCGCCGCCGGCGCATACAGCAGGCTCAGACGCTGGGCGGCGAGCTGGCACAGGCTTTCCAGTTCGGCCGCACCGAGCGTGCCGGGACCGTTCTTCACCAGCACGGAGATCGCGATGTAGTAGCGCTCGAACGCCTGCTGCAGGGTGTGACCGATGGCGCGCAGGCGGAACACCTCGTCGCTCTGGCCTTGGTTGCGCTGCAGGTAGCCGTCCTCGTCGTCGTTGACCTGCAGCAGCAGGCCTTCCTGGACGAAGGCATCGGCGAAGCGCTCGATGCGCTGCGCGAACTCGTCCTCGCTCCACGGCAGGAACAGTTCGGCCTGCAGGAACGGGTAGACCGAACGGCCCAGCCGCACCAGGGTGCGCCGGCTCATGCGCCGGTTGTGCTGGAAGCAGCAGGCGATCCACGACGACGCGGTGAACAGGTGCACGACGTTGTTGCGGAAGTAGGACAGCAGCACCGCGGTGTCGCCATCGACGCTGAGCACGTCGCCGAGCGGATGCGCGGTCCGTCGCAGCACGCCGATCTCCTCGCCGTGGGCGATGATCTCCTCGGGGCTGTGCGGGGTCATCGTGACCCGGTCCGAATACGGCATCTCGGCCAGCAGCTTCTTGGACAGCGCGATCTGCGCCAGCAGGTCGCCTTCGCCCATCGCGTGCTTGGGCGTGGACAGCAGCGCCAGCGCCAGCAGGTTGATCGGATTGACGTCTGCGGCCGCGTTGATCCGGATCTGGATGTTCTGGGCCAGCGTGTCGACGGTGTCGGCCAGCCAGGACGGCTTCTGGTCCTCGGCCAGCGGCCGGCCGTCCCAGGACGGCGCGTGCTCGCCGAGCATCGCGCTGAGGTGGATCGGCTCGCCGAAGTTCACCACCACCTGGCCGTAGTTGCTGCGCAGCACCTTGGGGATGCCCCACAGCAGCGACCAGATCGACTCCTTGGTCTTGGCCTTGCCCGACAACTCGTCCAGGTAGCTGTTGCCTTCCATCAGCTTCTCGTAGCCGATGTAGACCGGCTGGAACAGCACCGGGCGGGTCGGCTGGCGCAGGAAGGCGCGCACCGTCATCGCGATCATGCCGCCCTTGGGCTGCAGCAGGCGGCCGGTGCGCGAGCGCCCGCCTTCGATGAAGTACTCCAGCGAGTAGCCGCCGGACACCAGCTGGGCGACGTATTCGGTGAACACCGCCGAATACAGCGGGTTGCCGCGGAAGCTGCGGCGCATGAAGAACGCGCCGCCCTTGCGCAGGATGGTGCCGACCACCGGCAGGTTGAGGTTGATGCCGGCGGCGATGTGCGGCGGCACGATGCCGCGGTCGTACAGCAGGTAGGACAGCAGCAGGTAGTCCATGTGGCTGCGGTGGCTGGGCACGTAGACCACTTCGTGGCCCGGCGCTGCCTCCTTCAGCTTGTCCAGGTGGTGGACGAGCACGCCGCGGTAGATCCGGTTCCAGATCGGGGTCAGGATGAAGCTGGCCGAGCGCACCACCGGGTGCGAATAGTCCGCGGCGATCTCCCAGGCATAGGCATGCGCCTTGCGCCAGGCGTCGGCAGGCTTGCTCTGGTCGCGGCGGGCCTGGTCGGCGATCGCCTCGCGCACCGTGTCGGCCGCCAGCACCTTGTCCACCAGCAGGCGCCGGGTGGACAGGTCGGGGCCGATGATCGCGGCGCGGATCCGCCGGAAGTGGGCGCGCAGCACCCGCGAGATCTTGCGCACCGTGCGCTCGGGCGGCAGGCCTTCGTCGACGTTGTCGCGCAGCGAGATCGGCTCGGCGAAGCGCACCAGGGTGTCGCGGCCGTTGAGCAGGATCGCCAGCAGCCGGCGGAAGCGGCCGACCAGCGCCCAGTTCTCCGAGAACAGCACCGAGAACCAGCCGCTCTGCCGGTCGGGCGCGCGCCCGACGAAGATCGACACCGGCACCAGCTGCACGTCCAGCCCGGGCTGGGCGCGGTGCGCCTGCAGCAGGCGGGCGAGCGAGTCGGAGTGGGTGCGCGCCATCGGGCGCTGGTCGGGGATCAGCGGGCTGGCGTTGCGCCGCGACAGCGCCACGTAGGCGCGCTTGCGGCCCAGCAGGTCGCCCGGCAGCGGCACCAGCGGCGAGGGCAGGCCGGCCTGGCGGCAGGCCTTGTCCAGGATCAGGGCATTGGACAGGCCGTAGTCCTCGAGCACGTAGCAGACCGGCCGCGCGTCGTCGACGCTGCGGCCGCCGAGGTCGGCCGGTTCCAGCTTCAGGTCCAGCCACGGGTCGGCCAGGCGGCCGAGCAGGCGGGCCCACAGCGGGCGCTTGGCCGTGGCGCGGGACGCCGGTCCGGCCGGCGGTGGCGAGGCCGGAGGTGGCGGGACGGCGGTGCCGGACGGCTGGCCGTCGGGGAACGGCAGGGAGTTCTGTTCAGACATGGGCGCGATTATCGCCCAGCGCCCGGTTCCGGCGCCTGATCGTCCGGTGGTGGCGGCAGTCCGGGGGGCGGCGGTGCCGGCAGGCCGTCCGGGAGCGCCGCGCCGCCGTCGGGCTCGGCCAGCAGATCGGCGGCGTGGGCCAGGTAGTCGCTCAGGTACCAGCGGCCGTCGCGCCGGGTCAGGCTGACCACCGTGTCGATCTCGGCATCGCCCAGCGGGTAGTGGATGCGGACCGTGGCCCGGTCGCCCTGCTGCTCGACCAGGCCGGTGCGCAGGTCGGCCAGGCTGCGGTCCAGGTCCAGGCCGTACTCGGCCGCGACCTGCTTGGTGTCGGCCAGGAACGGCCCGAGCCGGCGCAGGGTGTCTTCCATGCCGGCCCGGCGCAGGTCGTCCTCGCTGCCCAGTCCGGTCGCGCGCGCGGCGGCGGCCAGTCGGGCGATCGCGTCGTGGGCGTGCTTGCGGCTGCCGAGTGGGGCCTTGGCCGCCCAGCCGCTCAGGGCCTCGACCACCTGGGTGTAGTGGGCGCGCTCTTCGTCGCTGTAGTCGCCCTGCTGGCGCAGGTACTGGGTGCCGAACAGGCCCAGCGAGCGTGCGGCGTCACGCAGGGCCGCGTCCTGCCCGCCCAGCTGGCGGTCGAACTCGCGCTGCAGGTCCTGCTCGGCGCCGTCGGCGGCCAGCGTGGCCAGCACCGGCGCGATCCGGTCTTCCAGCGGCAGCTCGGTGAGCGGCCAGCGGCTGCGGTCTTCGGCCCAGGCGGCGGCCAGCTGGTTGCGCTCGGCCTCCGGCAGGGCGTCGCGGGCGAAGGCGACCAGATCGTTGCGCTGCAGGTGTCCGGCCAGCAGGCGGACGGCGCCGGCCGGTTCGGTGGCCGCGCCGGGCAGTTCCGGCGGGGCGTCGCTGCGGCCACAGGCGGCCAGCAGCAGGAGGGCGCTGAGCAGCAGGGGCCGCCAGGGCAGCGGCCTGCGGCCCGTCGCCTGGCATGCGAGGCGGGTTCGGTGCATGGATCGGGCGTCCGGATTCGTCTCCCCGGCCGGAGTGTCGCCGCTGGCGCGGTGACAGTTCAACCACGGCCCCGATGTCCGTGCACCGGCCGGTCATAAAAAAAGGAGGCCAGTGGCCTCCCCGAATCCGGCCGGAGCCGGAGGACATACGTGGTGTGGCACGTGCCGACCATCGATCGGACGGCGGCATCCTAACGCCTCACAACACTTGATGCAACACTTCAAGAAATATCGTTCAACTCATTGATTGTTGGTCGATTTCCGGATCTCGTCCTGGATCGCCAGCGCCGCCGCACGCGGATCGGCGGCATTGCGGATCGGCCGTCCGACCACGATCGCATCGGCGCCGTCGGCGAAGGCCTGGGCGACGCCCACGCTGCGCTTCTGGTCGTCGCCGACCGGGCCGCCGGGTCGGATGCCGGGGCAGACGATTGAGAAACCGGCGCCGGTGGCCTGCCTGATCGGCGCGGCTTCCAGCCCCGAGCAGATCACCCCGTCGATGCCGGCGGCCTGCGCGGCGCGCGCGCGTTCGACGACGATGGCCTCGGGTTCGCCGTCAATACCCATGGATTTCAGGTCGCTACCGTCCATCGAGGTCAGCACGGTGACCGCCAGCAGGCGCATGTCGGCGTTGGCCGCATTGGCCTCGGCCGCCGCCTGCATCATCGCCGGGTGCCAGCCGTGGATGGTGCAGTAGCTGACCGGCCAGCGGCCCAGGCCGCGGATCACCCCAGCCACGGTGGCCGGGATGTCGAAGAACTTCAGGTCGACGAAGACCCGCTTGTCCCGCTGCGCCAGCGCGTCGAGCACCTGGAAATACTCGCCCGAGGCCAGCAGTTCCATGCCGATCTTGTAGAAGCGCACACTGTCGCCGAGCCGGTCGATCCACTCCAGCGCCTGCGCGCGGCCGGGCACGTCCAGCGCGAAGATCAGCCGCTCTTCCGGGCTCAGCGCGAGCGGGGCGCGGCTCACGGGGCCACGTCCAGCGCGTCGCGCTTGGCCTGGCGGCGTGCCTCGCGCGGCTGCGACCAGTCGTTGTTGAACGCGGCCGGCTCCCAGGAGCCATAGGTCGGGTTGGCCAGCATCCACCAGCGCTCGCCGAACCAGTCGCCGTACTCGTCCATCAGCTGGGCACGGCCCTCGGGTGTGTTGACGGTGACCTGGACGAAGTCGCCCAGCTGGTCGCCGAACTGCATCAGCACCCGGTACTGCTGGCCGGCCAGCTTGCGCCGGCAATCCTTCTCGCTGCCGTGCTGCTCGCAGCCCGGGACCACGGTGCCCAGTCCGAGGAACACGCTGTCGTCGGCGACCGGCAGGCCGGCCTCGCGCAGGTTGGCCAGGGTGGCCTCCTTCAGGTGCACGGCGCGGTTGGAGATGTACAGCAGGGTCACGCCCTTGGCGGTGGCGGCGCGGGCGAAGTCGAGCACGCCGGGGACCGGCCTGGCCTTCTTCTCGGCGACCCACTGGTCCCAGGTGACCTCGTCGTACTCCAGGCCGTCACGGACCAGGCGCGCCTGGTAGGGCGAGTTGTCGAGCACGGTCTCGTCGATGTCCAGGATCACCGCCGGCTTCAGGCCGGTGTGTTCGGCATCGCGTTCGCCGGGGACCAGCGCGTCCCAGTTCGGCTCGGCCAGCGCCTGGTCGAGGCGGTCGGCGGCGGTACGGTAGGTCTGGATCGTGGTCGCCTGGTACTCGGTCGAGCGCTGCACCCAGAGCACGGCGTTGAGGTTGTCGTCCGCGTTGGACGCGGCGGCCGGCGCGGCCGCTGCGGGGGCGGCGCTGGCATCGTCGGCCGGGGTGGAGGTCTGCTTGCAGGCGGTCAGGGCGAGCGCCACGCAGGCGCCGAGCAGGAGCGGTCGAAGGGCGGACACGGCATTCCGTCAGTGCGAAAGAGGGGTGAAAGTGTAGCGGCTGGCGACGGCGGGGGTGGCCGCACGCGGTCGCGTGCCGGTCCCGGGTGCCGCTGCGGCGCGCGCTGCCGGTATCCTGCGCGCCCGGAACCGACTGCAGCGAGACCCCATGTCCGACACCGCCGAACGCCCCGTCCTCGATGCCGTCCAGGCCCGCGTGCTGGGCTGCCTGGTCGAGAAGGAAGCGACCACGCCGGACGTCTACCCGCTGACCATCAATGCGGCGCAGTCGGCCGCCAACCAGAAGACCGCGCGCGAGCCGGTGATGAGCATCGACCAGGGCAGCGTGCAGCACGCGCTGCGGCAGCTGGAGACGCTGGGCCTGGCGCGGCAGCACTATTCCTCGCGCGCCGAACGCTACGAGCACCGGCTGCAGACGAAGCTGGACCTGACCCGGCAGCAGACCGTGCTGCTGGCCCTGCTGATGCTGCGCGGCCCGCAGACCGGCGGCGAGCTGCTGGCGCGCAGCGAGCGCCTGCACCGCTTCGCCGACATGGACGAGGTCCGTCACGGCCTGGAGCGGATGCAGCAGCGCGCGCTGGTGCAGGTGCTGCCGCGCGGCGCCGGCCAGCGCGAGGACCGCTACGTGCACCTGCTGTGCGGCGAGGTCGATGGCGCGGCGCTGTCGGCGCGTTATGCATCGGCCAGTGCCGGTGCTGCGTCCGACGGCGGCGCGGCTGCCGGCCTGGCCGAGCGCGTCGAACAGCTGGAAGCGGCCGTGGCCGAACTGCAGGCGCAACTGGCGGCGCTGCGCGAGGCACAGGGCGGCTGAACCGATGCCCGCGGATGCGGGGCTGCGAGCATCCGTGCTTCATCGTCGCGGCGTGATCCCGTGCGCCACGACGGATCGTGCGCCTGGCCACCGTCTGCCGTGCGCTGCGCGGACGTGGGAAGCAGGGGCGCGTCCGTGCCTCAGTCCGCCGGGACGTCCAGCCTGAGCACGTAGAACGCCAGCACCGGCAGGTCCGGCAGCACCAGATCGCCGTCGCGCTGCATGCCGAGTTTTTCCAGCAACCGGATCGAGGCGGCGTTGTCGTGGTCCACGATCGCACAGACGTGGCGCAGCCCGAGCACGTCGTGCGCGTGCCCGAGCACGGCGCGGGTCGCCTCCTCGGCATAGCCACGGCCGCGCTGCGCTTCCAGCAGGGCGTAGCCGACGTGCGGCGCGGGCAGGCCCTCCTTGCGCAGCAGGCCGGCGGTGCCGACGAAGTCGCCGGCATGGGTCTCCACCGCCCAGTGGGCGAAGCCGTGCCGGGCGCGGTGTCCGGCGGCCCAGTCGTGCAGGTAGTCGCGGGCCTGTTCCTCGGTGCGCACGCCGCGGTCGCCGATGCCGCGCAGGAAGCCAGGATCGTTGAGCAGGGCCAGCATCGCCGCCGCGTCATGCAGGGGATGCAGCGGGCGCAGGCGCAGACGGACGGTCAGCAGCGGCGCGTCGGCCATGGCGAGAACTCCGGTAGGCTGCCCGGCAGCGTCGCCGCGGCCGGGCGCGTGGTCAATCGAACAGCGCCTGGATCGCGGCCAGTCCGGCCTTGGCGCGTTCCTGCTTGTGCTCGGCGTCGGCCACCGGGTCGGCGCCGTCGCGCTGCAGTTCCTCGTTGGGCAGCTCGTCGAAGAAGCGGCTGGGCTTGAGCCGGATCGCCTCGCCGAAGCGCCGGGTCAGCTTGCTGTAGCTCATCCACAGCCGCTCCTTGGCGCGGGTGATGCCCACGTACAGCAGGCGCCGTTCCTCCTGCAGGTTGCCCTCGTCCAGGCTGACCTCGTGCGGCAGCACGCCGTCCTCGCAGCCGACGATGAACACGTAGCGGAACTCCAGGCCCTTGGACGCGTGCATGGTCATCATCCGCACCTGGTTGCCGGCGTCGTCCTTGTCGTTGCGCGAGATCAGCGCCAGCTGCGCGGCCAGGTCGCCGGCGCTGGCGCCGCGCGGGCCACCCTCGAACCAGCTGGCCAGCTCCTCCAGGTTGCCGCGGCGACGTTCGAAGCCGGCGTGGTCCTTGCTCTGGCTGCGCAGCTCGTCGAGCAGGCCCGAGCGTTCCACCAGGCGCCGGACCAGGTCGGCCGCGGTCATCTGGCTGGCCTGCTCGCGCAGGTCGCGCATGATGTCGTTGAACGCGCTCAGGCCGTTGGCCGCGCGGGCCGGCAACTGCTGCAGCGCGCCCATCGACTCGGCCGCGCGCGACATCGGCATGTCCTTGGCCGAGGCCAGTTCGGCCAGCCGCGCCAGCGAGGCCGCGCCGACCTCGCGCTTGGGCGTCTGCACCGCGCGCAGGAAGGCGGCATCGTCGTCCGGGTTGGCGACCACGCGCAGCCAGGACAGCACGTCCTTCACTTCCTGGCGGTCGAGGAACGCCGTGCCGCCGGTCAGGTAGTACGGCACCCGCATCAGCTGCATCGCCTTTTCCAGCGGTCGCGACTGGAAGTTGCCGCGGAACAGCACGCAGAAATCGCTCCACGGCGCCTGCCTGGCGGTGGCGATGAAGCTGATCTCGGCGGCGACCTTCTCGGCCTCGTGCTCGCTGTCGCGGCATTCCCAGACGCGGATGCGCTCGCCATCGGCCTGGTCGCTCCACAGCGTCTTCAGGTGATCGTGCGGGTTGTGCGCGATCAGCGCGTTGGCCGCGCGCAGCACCCGGTTGGAACAGCGGTAGTTCTGCTCCAGCTTGATGATCTCCAGCGCCGGGTAGTCCTTGCCCATCTGCGCCAGGTTCTCGGGGTTGGCGCCGCGCCAGGCGTAGATCGACTGGTCGTCGTCGCCCACGCAGGTGAAGTTGCCGCGTTCGCCCGCGATGGCCTTCAGCAGCCGGTACTGGCAGTCGTTGGTGTCCTGGCACTCGTCGACCAGCAGGTAGCCGATGCGCTCGCGCCAGGCCAGGGTGATCTCCGGATTCTCCTCGAGGATCTGCACCGGCAGCCGGATCAGGTCGTCGAAGTCGACCGCGTTGAAGCTGGCCAGCCGCGCCTGGTAGCGTTCGTAGACCGACGCGGCCTCCAGCTCGCGGTGGCTGCGCGCCATCGCCAGCGCCTGTTCGGGCGACAGGCCGGCGTTCTTGGCCCGCGAGACCAGGTTCTTCATGTCCTCGATCGCGTCGGGCTTGGCCCCGGACATCAGGTCCTTGATCTGCGCGGCCGCATCGTCGGCGTCGAAGATCGAGAAGCCGCGCTTGAGCCCGGCCGCGGCGTGTTCGATCTGCAGGAACTTCAGCCCCAGCGAGTGGAAGGTGCTGATGGTCAGCGCGTCGGCCGCGTCGCCGCGGATCCGCTTGGCCACGCGCTCGCGCATTTCCTTGGCGGACTTGTTGGTGAAGGTGATCGCCGCGATCCGCTTGGCCGGGTAGCGGCCGGTGCCGATCATGTGGGCGATCTTCTCCACGATCACGCGGGTCTTGCCGCTGCCGGCGCCGGCCAACACCAGCAGCGGGCCCTCGGTGTGGAGGACGGCGGCTTTCTGTGGGGGATTGAGGCCGTGCATCGGTCGGTCGGGGACGAGCGGACCGGAATTCTACAATGGCCGCCGGGCGGCCCTGCGGCGGGCTTGGCATGGCCCGGTTGGACATGCGCCTTGCGCGGGCAGGATGGCGATCGGCCGGACCCGCGGCGGTTAGAATCCGCCGATGGCCAAGCTCTACTTCTACTACTCGGCGATGAACGCCGGGAAGACCACGACCCTGCTGCAGTCGGCGCACAACTACCGCGAGCGCGGCATGCGCACGCTGATCCTGACCCCGCGGCTTGACGACCGCGCGGGGCAGGGCGTGATCGCCTCGCGGATCGGCCTGCGCGCCGAGGGCACCGCCTTCGAGCGCGACACCGATCTGGAGCGGCTGGTCGAGCACGACCTGCGCGAGCACGGGCCACTGGGCTGCGTGCTGGTCGACGAAGCGCAGTTCCTGAGCCGCAGCCAGGTCTGGCAGCTGAGCGAGGTGGTCGACCGGCTGCGCATCCCGGTGCTGTGCTACGGCCTGCGCACCGACTTCCGCGGCGAGCTGTTCGAAGGCAGCCAGTACCTGCTGGCCTGGGCCGACGAGCTGCAGGAGATCAAGACCATCTGCCACAGCGGCAAGAAGGCGACGATGAACGTGCGCGTCGATGCGCAGGGACATGCGGTGCAGGACGGGCCGCAGGTCGAGATCGGCGGCAACGAGCGCTACATCTCGGTCAGCCGCCCGGAGTTCAAGAAGGTGATGCGCGGCGAGGGCGTGGTCGCGCCGCTGCAGGCGCCGCTGCTGTAGCAGCAGGTCCGCCGGCGACGGCCTTCACCCGTCGCCGGGCGCATGGCGCGATTGCGGCCATCGTTTGCGTGCCCTTGTCGGCGCAAGGGCTGCGCCCGTCTCTTCCCGGAGTCGGTGCCCGCCATCCGGGAGGCCGGCGTTCGCAGCGCACGCCCCTGGTGGAGAGAAGGACCGGCGTCAGCCGCTGCGCCCGTCCCGGTGGGATGCTGTCGCGGTTGCTCACACGTTCGCCATCGGCGGAGCAGACCTTGCCCGCGGCCGCCGTTCGATCGCAGCGGGCTGCACTCGACCGGCGGCCACGGTGGCCACCGGTCGGCCGCGATCAGTACAGCGTGCGCTTGTCCGGCGGCGGCGGATTCCACTGGTACAGCCAGGTCTCGGTCAATGCGCGGCCTGCGTGTCGCAGGTACAGGCGCAGGTCGATCTGGCGGGTGCTGTCGTCCGGCGGCACGATGTCGAACATCGCGCGGTAGCCGTCGATCGCGTGCAGTGGCCGCGCGGACACGGTCTCGACCCGGCCGCGCGAGCTTTCGATCACGGCCTCGACCGTGGCGCCGGCCTTGAGCAGGGCGGGCAGTTCGCCGCCTTCGAAATCGACCGCGAAGCGCCACGAGAAATAATCGCGCTTCTTGCCGATGACGCCGCCCAGGCCGGTGCGCGAGGCCACGCAGTGCGCCAGCTGCGGGCGCGCGGGCGCATCGTCGCCCCAGTACAGGCGGTAGCCGATCAGGTGTTCCTCGCCCGGCTGCGGCTTCTGCTCCGGGTTCCAGAACGCGACGATGTTGTCGAAGGTCTCGTCCACGGTCGGGATCTCGACCAGCTGCACGCTGCCCTTGCCCCAGCCGTGCTTGGGTTCGACCCACAGGCTCGGGCGCTTCTCGTAGAACACGCCGTCGTCCTGGTAATGGTCGAAGTCGCGGTCGCGCTGGAGCAGGCCGAAGCCGCGCGGGTTCTCGTCGGCGAAGGCGTTGAAGCGCAGGTGCTCGGGGTTGCCGAGCGGGCGCCAGATCCACTCGCCGCTGCCGGTCCACATCGCCAGGCCGTCGCTGTCGTGGATCTCCGGGCGCCAGTCCCAGTCCATCCGGCGGTCGTTCTCGCCGACCTGATACATGCTGGTGCAGGGCGCGATGCCCAGCCGCTCGATCTCCCTGCGCGGGTACAGCGCGGCGTCGATGTCCATCAGCAGCGGCTCGCCGCGGGTGATCGCGAAACGGTAGGCGCCGGCGACGCTGGGCGAATCGAGCAGGGCGTACACCACCAGCGTGTTCGAGCCGGGTGCCGGGTGCTCCAGGTAGAACGCGGTGAAATCGGGAAACTCCTCCGGGCGCGGCATGCCGGTGTCGATCGCCAGGCCGCGCGCGGACAGGCCGTACTGCATCGTCTCGCCGACCGCGCGGAAATAGCTGGCGCCGAGGAAGGCGGCGAAGTCGCGCTGGGTGTCGTCGGCGCCGTTGAGGCGGAAGCCGGCGAAGCCCAGATCGGCCGGCAGCCGCTTGCCGGCCAGGCCGCTGCGGCCGTAGTCGAACATCGCCGGGTCGTAGGCCAGTTCCTGCGCCTGGCCGTCGGCGACCTCGTACATGTGCACCGGCTTCTTGAAGTACAGGCCCAGGTGGAAGAACTTGGCCTGCATGCGCGCGCCGGGCACGTCGCTCCACAGCGCGTGGTCCTGGCGGAAGCCGATCGACTGGTACTGGTCCCAGTCCAGCGCGCTCACCGCGGACGGCAGCGTCTCGCTGCGTGCCTGGTAGGCCTGGCTGGCCAGATGCCGTGCCTGGCCCTTGAGCCAGGCGTAGTCGAAGGCGTGGCGGCGGCCCAGCGGCTTGGGACTGGCGATGGCTTCGAGGAGCGGCAGCGGCAGGCCGAGGGCCGCGAAGGCGCCGGCGGCGCGGGTCAGGAACTGGCGTCGTTGCATGGCGCGATCTTGGGTGGAGGCGGCGCCATCTTAAGCATTCAGACCCTGCCGGCGCTGTCGACGCACGCGTCCGCGTTCACGTTCGTCCGGGACGCGTTCAGGCACCGGCGCTGGCCGCCTGCGATGACCGGTGCCGGGATGGGTGCCGTCGTGCGGCGGCGGCGTCCGGCCCCGGCCACGTTGCCGGGCTGCTTGTGCTGTTGCGGGCGGATCGGACGGCGTCGTGGCCTCGCCGATGGGAGGGCATGCGCCGCGCGGCGTGGTCAGGGCGGCGCAGCGGCCGGCCGGGTCGCCGCCGCGCGCGCATCCTGCTGCACGCGCAGCCGGTCGCCCTGCTGCTGGAGGGCGGACAGCACCGCCTGTCGCGGCTGGTCGACACGGTGCAGCACCTGGCGGGCCTGCTCCAGACGCTGTGCCGCGGCGAGGAGCTGGCCGGTGTCGTTGTCGAGCGTGGCCAACGCCAGCAGCGCCTCGGCGGTGCCGGCGGCGTCGCCGAGGTGCTCGCGGCGCAGCGCCAGAGCCTGCTCGATCCGGCGTCGTGCCGGCATCGGCTCGCCCAGCGCCTGCAGGCAGCGCCCGGCCTCGAGGTGGAAATCGGCGACGGCCCGCGGCTCGGTGGCTTCTGCTCGTCGGGCCACCGTCTGCAGCGGCTGCAGGCGCGCGAGACAGCGTCCAGGCGGGTCCGCTCCGCGCAGCAGCCGCGCATGCAGCGTCGCTGCGTCGAGCAGCGCCTGGTCGGACGCATCGCGGCGGGTGTCGAGCAGGGCCTGCTGCCGCGTCGCCAGGGACAACGCCTGCGCGTGGTCGCCGGCAGCCAGTGCCAGGCTGGCGGCAACGCCGAGCAGTTCGGCCCGCGCTTCGGGACGGTCGGCGAGTTCGGCTTCGCCACGCGCGGTCGCCGCCAGCAGGGCCGCCGTGCGGGCATGCCGGTTGCCGGCGGCATCGGGGTCGAGCAGGCCGGTCACCAGGCGCTGCATGACCCGGGCCCGCGTCGCGTCGTCGCGCGCGGCATGCGCCTGCCACAGCGACACGCACGCTGCGGACAGCAGCAACACGATGCCGACGCCGGCCAGCGCGCTTCCCCAGCGATGCCGCCGCAGGTAGCAGTACAGGCGATAGCCTGGCCGGGCGGGCCGCGCGTGCACCGGCGACCCCTCCAGGTGGCGCTGCAGATC
>Ga0075364_10000927_pt1 | contig 15503 bp, 17 predicted proteins | sample EndMetdeltDD1764_FD_71517 | JGI IMG/M metagenome (GOLD analysis project Ga0075364, IMG submission 71517) | Populus endosphere microbial communities from Tennessee, USA - Endosphere MetaG P. deltoides DD176-4 | ecosystem: Host-associated > Plants > Roots > Endosphere | place: USA: Tennessee...
CAGCTATACCGGTACCACGAGCGACGTTGGTGTTATTACCAACGGGACTCACTACAAAGCGACCTATAGCGTCACGGTAGGCGCCGGCAGCAACGGTAAGGAGAAGATAATTACAGCTACCGGCAAGGTATATTCGCCCGCAAATGTTTCGACTCCCACATACACCCGCAAGGTTGAGGTTGTTGCGCAGCGCACAAGCTCTAGTACAAGTAGCGCCATGCTAAGCCGCAATATCATAGAGTTAGCCAGCTCGGTCAAAGATGTTGTCGCTCGCGACGTATACGTAAACGGCTACATAAAAACAGATAAAAACGTCAATAATCTAAGCGCCGAAAACATCACCGTAGCCGACCGGATTACCGGCGCCTCTAACTGCTCTATTAGCGGCCCCGGTACCCTCACGAAGCCTTCGAGTTTTAGCACTCCTGGTCAAACTAAAACCAAGCTCACACTTGCCTTTAGCAACTGCATATCGCCGCCAGGCAATTCAAGCAATGCAAACTTTGATGTCTCGGCGAACCAAAGTATCACAAAAGTGCAATCAACCTATATTCCTTGGTCGCAGTACATGGATAGCAGCTACCAGAACTCGCCATCAGGCTGCGGCGATTGGACAAGCGGCGGTTCGACACGCAGCATTCCAAGCACCGGCAACGATAAAAAGACGCACTACCCAGATAGCTCCAGTGGCGTGGCAAGCAGCTGTGGTAGCTCTGGCACGCTTAACCTGGGGAGCAACACGTACACCATCCGAAACAACGTACACGTACGTGCTAATTTGTGCGACAGTAATGGATGCTCGCCCACATTTAATAACCCCGATTCAACAACAAAGTATGTTTTTGTGGAAGGTACTGTTAATTTTAACGGGCTAACGAGCTCTCCGGGCAGTGGTCCAATTATTTTTGTGGTGTATGGTGCCGACCCGAGCTCGCTGGTGGCATCTTGTCCCCTTGGTGGCGCGCTGTATTTGGGGCAAAGCGGCAGCAACCAGGTAAACGCACCAGCTATTTATCTGTTAGCAGTAAATGGTGGCGTTTGTCTGGATAAGACCAAATTTGCTGTTAATCCGGCTTTGGGCGGTGTATCTGGCAAAAATATTTATGTTGCTACCAACAGCGGTACGCCATTTGACCTGTCTTTTAACGCCAGTTTTCCTGTTTCGGAGATTCCTATAGATTTGTCGTGGAAGGCGGCCAGGTACCGACGTTTATAGTAAACGCTTATGCTATAATTATGGAAACAATGCGCTGCAACGACGCGGCGGGGTACCACTGAATGAAGAGATTATTTTTCCGAGATAAGCCGATAGTCGGGCTCGACATTGGCCAGACTGGTGCCAAGATTATGGGTATTAATACCTCAAATTGGCATGTTCTTGGATATGGTTCACGCGCGATGGACCCAGTTAAGCTGCGCGAAAGCATCGAAACAGGCACCGATTATTTGGCGATTCAGCTGAAGGCGCTTCTTAAAAACGATTTACGCGGTCACTTGCCAAGTGATCGTGTGGTGCTGAGCGCGCCAACCGGTCGTACGTATGGCCGTATTGTTACCCTGCCTATTAGCGCCGAAAAGAATCTGTTTGAGGCTGTACAGCTGGAGGCCGAACAGTATATTCCTGTTGCCGTGTCAGAGCTCAACATCGACTATGAGGTGGTGGAGCGCACCAAAGACACCGTCACAGCACTCATGTCGGCGGTACCTAAAAAGATTATTGAATCGATGGTAGGCGCCTGCAATAAAGCCGGACTCGATGTTGTTATGGTAGAGCCTGGCCTCCACGCTATTTCTCATTTGGTCGTGGCCGCCGAAGAAGGCAAACTCCCTACTATTATTGCCGATATTGGTGCAGCAAGTACAAACATTGCCGTTTTTGACAACGCTATACGTATTACTGGCGGTGTGCAGGTTGGCGGTAATCATTTTACGCTCGAGATTGCCAAAAAGTTTCGTATCACCCTAGAGGAAGCTCATGACATAAAAGTCAAAGAAGGGCTCAAACACGGCAAAAGACAGGCCGAGATGAATGAAATACTTGTGCCACAACTGCAGCGTATTACGGCCGAAATCAAAAAAATCATGCGTTATTACGAAGAGCGTCTGGGGTCAAAAAAACAAATCCAACAGCTGCTCATTGTTGGCGGCGGCAGCAACATGCCCGAGATAAGCAGCTTTTTTACAAATGAACTTATGCTGCCAGCGCGGGTTGCTCACCCTTGGGGTGTGATCAAATTTGACCCCTTGCAGCCACCAGCCAAGCAATACGAGCCAGGGTTTATAACGGCCGCAGGTTTGGCTCTTATGAACCCCAAGGAGATCTGGAAATGATAAATCTCCTTTCTATCGAGACAAAGCAAGAGTTTCGTGCTGCCCGGCTAAATGTGACACTTATGCGCTACGTGTGGCTGATAGCTGGTGCTATTGTGTTTTTGGCGGTGGTTTTTGGGGTGGGCTATTTTATTACCAGCTTAGAGCGAGCTGCCGCGCAATCCGAGCTAGAAAAGAACAAGCAAGAGGCCGTAACCTACAGCAAAACACAGCAAGAAGCCGAGGCGTTCACAAAGAATCTTGCTGTTGCCAAAACTATTTTGAATAACGAAATCACCTACAGTTCGTTCCTTACAACGCTCGCTGCCAACTTGCCGAGTGGAACAATATTGAGCGATTTTACTGCAGATAACACCGCCCTTACGAGCGGCAAGCCAATCGTGCTAAATGCTGAAGCCAAAAGTTACGACGCTGCGCTCAAACTCAAAACTACACTCGAGGCATCACCGCTTTTTGAGCAAGTTAACATTGCAAATATAGAAAAAAAGCCAAATGCGCCGGGTCAGCCTGACCCAACGTACCCATATATTGTGCGCGTCAACGTAACTGTGTCTAAAAACGGTCTGCAAGCCACAAAGGAGTCAAAATGAACGCCAAGCTTTTGAGCCGGCTACTGATGGGCATGCTTGTTCTGCTGACTATAGTTGCTGGCGGAAGCTTTTATGCGTTTTCGTGGGTGCTTTCACAAACGGCCCAGGCCACCGACCACGCAAAAATAGATGCCGAACTGAGCCGCACGAATGTTGATCGGCTTAAACGTCTGCAGGTTGAGCTCAAAGAAAAGCAAGATGTTGTGGTGCGCGCAGAAAACATTGTGGCTCAAAGCAAAAGCTATCAATACCAGGATCAGATTGTAGATGACCTAAACACCTATGCTGATCGTGCAGGGGTAGCGGTTGTGGGGTATGATTTTAAAACAACCAAGCAGGCAACCAAAAAGCCGGCAGCAAACAGTGTTAAAACAATTGGCGCCAGCGTTACGCTCAATGGTCCCATGGAGTTTGAAAGACTCCTTAGGTTCTTGAAGGCTATCGAGCAAAACCTAACAAAAATGCAGGTGGTTTCTATTGGCATCACAAAAGACGATAAAAATCCAAAGCTCGTTAACAGCCCAACCATAGGGCTAGAGGTGTATGTGGAGTAAAAGGATACATATGAAAAACTCTCTTGATCTCAAAACCATCCCCGCTGCACTGAAGCGCATGCTCCGCCCAATTCGGAAGCACCTGGCGCTTGTGGTATTTGTGGCTGCTACAACATATTTGATTTTGGGCGTGGTGCAGGTAAACCAAACCTTGCAGCGGCCTACGGACCAAGCGTATCAGCTAGAGCAGCAAAAAGATGCCGTCAAGGCGCGTTTCGACGCTGCAACTATTACACAGATAGAAAAACTAAAAAGCCGTCAAGAATCAACAAATCTTAGTTTGCCATCGGGTGTTCGTATTAATCCGTTTACTGAGTAGGCCGGTGTTCGGTTAGCTCGGCAAGGTATTTTGTGGCACGTTTTATAACGGCGTTGGATTTGTGCTGTTTTTGGACGTGAAGCAGATCGATCATTTTTGCGGCGGGGTAGCGGCCGTTTTTTGTAAACTGAGCCAATGTATCCATAGCATTAGCTGCGGCAATCCAGTCGGCGTCTTTGTGCGATAGAAGCTGTGCGAGCCATGTTGCGGCCATCTTTTGTTGCGCGTCTGTTAAGTGTACCTGGCGATATATTTGCGCCATATGCCACTGAATCGATGCTTGTGTGCTTGTTGAAAAGTCGCGAGCCAAGCGGTCGATGTAGGGAAGTATCCAATCGGGATGCTCGCGGCAAACTTTTTCAAGCGCATCGGCAGCTCTCATGCGTACCCAGGCATCTTGGCTAAAAAGGCATTGGTATAATTCTTCGAGCCGGGATTGGTCGCGCAGGACCGTATCTATAACTTCGTTTGTTCTGCCGAGGGAGTTTGTTTTTTCGCCGGCCGCTAATATGTCTAAGAATTGCTCAGTCTTCATAGCCCAAGTCTACCATTAATAGGCGTCATCTGACCCAACTTTGCCTGTAGGTACGACCGGCGAGTCCCGCAAAAAAAAGGGGGGGACTCGCCGGCTGGTTACTGCTGCGTAGCGTGCAGTCGTTCCAGATCGTTCAGGCCGATCTTAATGCCGTACGGGTGTGCTACTTGCATGGTGGCGGGGTCGAACAGCTCTCCGTCTTGCACGTCACCCATGCTGGGTCGTACAAGATAGGGCCGGCCTTCTATGCGTACCACCCCAATGCGAACCTCGCGATTCACGCCGTTCCACCTGATTGTGACGGGCCCCAACACCAACACTGTTTGGTTGGTGTAGACTAGCGTGGGGAGTCGCCAGTAGAACCTGCCGTCTCCTCCGTACCAACCGTAGTGGTGCTCACACAGGTCGTCGATCAGGAGGCCTTCACTCCAACCTTGCGTCGACACAGCGCACATGAAGCACGTATGGAATGGCTTGTGGATGCTGATGCCGAACGTCGAGAGATCCACAAGTTGGGCGACGCGGTTCCCGGCCTGGTTGGCAGAGAACAGCTCGATAGCGGCGTCCATAACGCCCCTTTCTAGTGGTAACCTTGTTTTAATTTACCATCGAATGAAGATAAGTCAAATTATCACGTGCATAATAAATTCATGGCTGAGCACAGTAGCTGCACTGCGAGCCATTACACCTCAAGCGCTTTGCGATCCTGGAGTAGTGTTAAAGCAAGAGCAGGAAAGAAGTGTCGGAAGAAACGGACTAGTTGACGATTGTTATAATTAGCATATGCCTATACATCCACCAAAACACATTTCAAGTATCGACGGCCTGGGCCTCAACACAACCAAGCAGCTAGATTTCAAAGACGAAAACACAGCTATAGGAACGGAAACCTGGAGAACGCTCGAGAAACCGTGGGCTGAAAGCGGAACGATTATTGCAGAAGCAGGCTACAAGTGGGTAACGCAATGGGAAACTGGAAAACCATACATCATCACTAGGTTTCTCAACGAAAAAGGTCAGCTTGTAGGTGTTTACTGCGACATCTCTCGACCTGTTCAGCGAGTAGACGGTGGGTTCACATTTGATGACTTATATCTTGATGTCTGGCAACCTGCAGGCAAAGAGCCTGTCATCCTCGATGAGGATGAGCTAAAAGAAGCCGTGGCTGCTGGTTATGTCACTCAAGATGAGGCCGAAAGGGCGCTGGAAGTTGCTCTAGCGCTTGTAGAGGACCTGAAAACCAATTCTGCGACTCAGGGCTAACCCAACGCCTTCGTTAATCTCATCAGGAATATCCCAAAACGCTTGACCTCTTCGTATGTGACGTTCGCCCACATTAGAAGTGCTCGTAAATAATGTCATGGCTGGCGAGGAAGGACTCGAACCTTCAATCCCTAGTGCCAGAAACTAGTGCCTTACCATTTGGCCACTCGCCATTAACGAAATTGATTATAACAGATTAGTGAAGCGCGGGCTAGAGGAACCAAAAAGCTCGGGGCGGTAAGGCTCCGAGCTTAAACGTTGCAATGCGGGGAGTGCTATTTTGCAACTTTTGGTGCGGTGTACTTGGCGTCGCCAAAACCGAGCATCGGGTAGCCGATAAACGGTAGTATTACTAAGAGGATGGTTGTGCCCATTCCTTTACCAAAGGTTTTGGCAAGGTCGTTGCTTACAATAATCCAGATAATAAAGTTTACAAACGGAATAAAGTACAGAATCAACCACCAGCCTGGTCGGTTTACGATTTTGAGTAAAATGTAGGCGTTATAGATTGGCACAATTGCTGCCCAGCCTGGTTGCTTGGCCTTGGTAAATATCTTCCAGAGAGCAACAACCATAAGAACAGCAACAACAAGCGAAATAACGTTTGTTGTTGGGTCGTTTGAGCTGCTATATGTTGTCGAATACGGATCTGCGTAATATGTATCCGCAAGAGTTGTTAAAAATGATATCGCCATGTGTGGCCTATCCTTTCGTAAAACGTTAATGCTTTTATCGTAAATGAATAGAACCTGAATAGCAATTGAAAAGTAATGTTTGGTACGATAGAGACATGAAGAACCATAAGCTTATTGCATTGCTGATTTCACTCACAGCGCCACTCGTAGCTGGCGCGGTCGGCAGCGCGGTTACGTATTCGCACATTACTGGGTGGTATGCCAGTTTAGCTAAGCCCGTATTTAGTCCGCCCAATTGGGTATTTGGCCCGGTATGGACGATATTATATATCTTGATGGGCCTGGCGCTGTATTATGTGTGGACGGCGCCAAAGAGTAAAAAATACGATAAGGCAAAAGCGTTGCAGGCGTTTTGGGTGCAGCTGGCTTTGAATGTATTGTGGTCGGTTGTGTTCTTTGGGCTGCAATCACCTTGGTTGGGTGTCATTACAATACTTGCGCTTTTGCTTTCGATTTTGCTAACTGTGCAGCTATTTCAGCCGATCTCTAAAAAAGCGGCGTATTTGCTGGTACCGTATGTTTTATGGGTGTCGTTTGCAACCGTTTTGAATACGGCGGTCGCGGCGCTTAATTAACGTTACTTACGTACGGGCGAGGGTCGCATGGTGTAGTATGGATATATGGATAAGCCATTATATATTCCGATTTTACTTGGCACCAAGCGCGTACAGCGCAAATCTATTTGGGCTGCCGAGCTAGTAGAAAAGGTCGGTAAAGACATAGAGGGTATCGAGGTTGAATTAATCGACCCAAATGATTTTACGTTTCCCGGTGATGGTAACGACCCAGAGGGCAAAGACCCGCGCTACACTAAGATTACTGAGCGGGCAGACGCATTTTTTATCGTGACGCCCGAATATAACCACAGTTTCCCCGGTAGCCTCAAGCGTATGCTCGACAGCGAGCTTGAAAATTATATCCATAAGCCAGTTGCGATTGCTGGCGTTAGCAAGACAATGTGGGGCGGCGTGCGTGTGATTGAGGCGCTACTGCACCCAGCGCGAGAGCTCGGGCTGGTGCCAACATACACCGATTTGCATTTTCCTAAAGTGCAGGAACTATTCGACGAAACAGGCAAACTTTTAAACGACTCATATATTGAGTACACCAAAAAATCGTATGCAGAGCTGATTTGGATGACAAAAGTCTTGAAGGATGGCCGCGAAAAATATCCTCGTGCCACATAAATAAAAAAGCCCCTAGACCAGCCCGCATCGTAAGCGGGCCGATCTAGGTTCCGCCGACACTGCGCCCGGCTATTCGAGGATGTTCGTTGCCTTGGCGAACTCCTCCTTCGTCACGACACGCTGGGTGAGGGTGGCGTCGTATTGGACGGGCAGCAGCTCGCGCAGCAGAGGCTCGAGCTCGTCCGGCTGACGATACGCCACAAAATCCATCTTGATTTTGCCACGATATCCGACCGAACGGTGGAAGTGCCCGGTTTTCAGCAGGTGCATGGCTAGCACAGCTCCTGCACCAATACCAAAAACGACCTGGTCGGGAGTGGCGGCCGGGAAGGAAAAGACGACACTTGCTTGCTGCAATTCCACGCAGCCGTAGACGTCCGCCTGTACGGCAATCATGTGCGCTCCTAGGGGTCACGAGTTGCAGAAGCTATCATACGCTTTCTTATACAAAAGCACAACACTAGTGGTGCCTCAGTACGCTATACTGAAGGGTGCAATGGAGCAGAGTTTAGCGTTAGAGGTAATGTTGCAAGGCGAAAGCGTGCTACTAACCGGTCCAGCTGGGTCCGGTAAAACGTACGTGCTTAATGAATTTATTCGGCTTGCCAAAAAAGAAGGCAAGCACGTGTCCGTCACGGCTACAACTGGTCTTGCAGCCACGCACCTTGGGGGCAGCACCATTCACGCCTGGAGTGGTATGGGCATCCACGATGAGCTGCCGCCAAAGTTTTTTGAACACCTCAGCAAGGCGAGGCGGGAGACCATCCAAAAAACAGACGTGCTGATTATCGACGAAATTTCGATGCTGCACGATTATCGGCTGGATATGGTTAACGAAATTGCCAAAAAAGTGCGCGAAAATGATGCGCCATTTGGTGGGATACAGGTTATTTTGTGTGGCGATTTTTTCCAGTTGCCTCCAGTAAACCGTAGCGATAGCAAGAGCGGTGGGTTTGTGGTGAGCTCTGCTACTTGGGGCGAGCTTGACCTGAGCGTGTGCTATTTAAGCGAGCAGCACCGCCAAAACGACGATGCGTTTCTTGAGATTTTAAATGCACTGCGCGGTGGGGATATTCGCCGGCGCCATGCCGAGTCGCTTTTGGGCCGCGTAGGTGCAGAGCTTCAGGATGCTACGGCCGTGACCGAACTATATGTGACCAACATGAACGTTGATACTATCAACGAAAGTCGCTTGCGGGGAATCGCTGGCGATGAACATACATACGTTATGGACACGACAGGTTCGCAAAATTATGTTGATACGCTCAAACGTTCATGCCTAGCGCAAGAGGTGCTGGTGCTTAAAAAAGGCGCCTTGGTCATGTGTGTGCGTAATAGCCCAGACAAAAAATATGCCAATGGCAGCCTGGGTGTGGTGGTGGATTTTGAACCGCTACTCGGGTATCCCGTTGTACAACTGCGCAGCGGCAAAGAAGTAACGATAGGCCTGGAGACATGGGAGCTGCGCGATGGCGACAAAAAGCGCGCTAGCATTACGCAGATTCCGCTACGCCTGGCCTGGGCAATTACCGTACACAAAAGCCAAGGTATGACCCTAGACGCCGCGCGAATTGATTTGCGCAAAGCATTTGTAGAAGGCATGGGGTACGTGGCGCTTTCGCGCGTAAAAGCGTTGGATAGCCTCAGTTTGCTTGGTATTAATAATATGGCACTCAAGGTTAGCCGTGATGCACTCGAAATAGACGAATTGCTGCGAGCCCGCGCCAAAACCGACGCCGAAAAGTTTGCGCACCTACGCAAAAAAGCCGAAAAACGCAAAATCGAACCAGAAAAAGAGTCTAAAAAGAAAGGCACTGGCGACTGGGCCGAAAAAGTCGCCAAAATGCGCGAGACTCACCCCAATGCCTTTAAGCCCTGGAGTGATGACGACGACACCAAGCTCAAAAAGCTCTTTGATGATGGCAAAGGTATTGATGAGCTAGTCCAGGCCTTTGGCCGGCACCCTGGCTCTATCAAAGCCCGGCTTAAAAAGCATTATGGCGAAGAAGTAGAGCTGAAGAAATAACCAAACTGCTCGTGCTATACTAAAATCAAACATTCATTCTTAAAAATCAAAAAATGGCACACCCTGAACGAGTAGATATTTTAGACGAAAACGGCAATCCGACCGGTAAATTAATGACGCACACCGGTACGAACCTGGTAGGTGAGTGGCACGCCGGTGTGCACGTGGCGCTATATACTCGTGACCGCCGCGTGGTACTGCAGCAGCGTAGCAAGGCGATTATGTTTTACCCGGGCAAGTGGGAGCTCGGCGTGGGTGGCGTGGTTGGCGCCGGCGAGAGTATTTACGACGCGGCCTTTCGTGAAGTCGAAGAAGAAATTGGCGTCGCTGCTCATAATCTGCAGGCCGTGACTCGCTGGAAGTATAATCACCATTTATCTAATCAGGGCATGCATGTTAAGGTGTTCCTCTATTCGTTTATTGCCGAGGTAGATCCATCGCATTTTACGCTGCAAAAGGGCGAAGTCGACAATATTCGTTTGCTCCCCGTCCATGCGGCGCACGATGCGATTTTTAACCATAAAGGCTTGCCGAATATTGGGCTTATGCCGTACCAAGGTTACTACAAACAGTTGCTCGGCGCAGTAGAGCAACAGCTAAAAAATCGGCGTGATTTTCCCGAACTTGCTACAATTAAAGAAGACTATAAAGGGGACGTAACAATATGAAGAAATATAAACTTTTAGCGCTTGTAGGGCTATTTGCCTTTGCTCTAATTGGCATAAGTGCACCACTGGCCGCGCATAGTGCGCAGTTTGGCAATATGCGTAGTGGCGAGACAGTAGCTGTTGGCAAGAATGATGTTATTGAGGCTTCGGCCTATCTGGCTGGCAACACGGTTACCGTTGCCGGTACGGTGCAGGGCGACCTATACTGTGCTGGTCAAAACATTGATATTACCGGCCGTGTTGACGGCGATGTTATTTGCGCCGGTCAGACGGTTCATATTAGCGGCGTGGTAACGGGTGATGTCCGCGTGGCCGGGCAAACCGTCACGCTAGATGGTCCGGTTGGTCGTAGCCTGACGGCTTTTGGCCAGAGTGTTACTCAAACTGGCAGCTCAGTTGTTAATAATGATGCAACCGTGTTTGGTTCGGCTTTGCAATTTGGCGGTAAAGTTGGCCGAGATATTGTAGCTGGTGGCGAAACCGTTACTATGGCTGGCTCGGCGGGCCGCGATATGACGGTCACCGATGACCAGCTAACTCTCACGAGCGGCTCGGTTGTGGGTGGCAACGTGAGCTACACTAGTAGCAATACCGCTGTTGTTGACGGTGGCGCTAAAATCACCGGCAAGACCAATCGCCACGAGCCACCAAAAGAAGAAACAACGCAGAAGAACGATCTAGCCGCTAAGCTTAGCATGGCAGCGTACTGGTTTGGCGCTATGCTAGTTGCGGGCTTGGCGCTGCTGGCTTTTGCGCCGCGTAGCTTTACGGCAAGCAACAAGGCCATGCACCAACAGGGCGGCTGGGCACTGTTGGCCGGTCTGGCCGTGCTTGTAGCTACGCCGATTGTTGCGTTTATTTTGATGGCTACCGTTATTGCGTTGCCGGTGGCGTTTGTGCTGCTGTTTGCATGGTTTAGCGCCCTCCTTGTGGCATATGCATATGCAGGATATGGTGTAGGGTCGTGGATTGCCGCACAAGCCAAATGGCAGCTTAAGTGGGCGCCAGCTGCGAACCTTTTGATTGGTTTAATTGTTTTGTGGCTTGCCATGTTGGTGCCAATAGTTGGCGGACTACTTGGGTTTGTTGCGCTTGTGTGGGGTCTGGGCGGCATGATGCTTGCATATGCTGCGTCGCTTAAGGGTGACAAAGCGGCAACTGCTGCCCACTCAGCAAAGAAGGCGAAGGCCTAAGTTAAAGTTACTTACGTATTAAAAAGCGCACCACGTAGGGTGCGCTTTTTAAATGGGGTAGTTTTTACGCGTATCCAGAGAAGAAATCTTTTTTGATATTTCGATTCGCTACGCCAATAGCTTTGAGCGATTCGCTCGCGCCTACCACCATGCCGTGTGGGCCAGAGACATAAAACAAGCGATCAGCAAAGTCTGGTACAAGTTCGCGCACAAGTTCTGGCGTGACACGCCCCACCCGAAACGGCGGCGTGGTATTGCCGGCATCCACCAGGTATGTCACGCGCACGCCAAGTTTTTTTGCGGCAGCATCAAATACGTCTTGGTATACGATATCTGCCGGGGTGCGAGCGGCGTATAGCAACACAATATCGCGTTTTTCATTCGTATCAACAAGATATTTCAACATGCTCCTAAACGGCGTTATGCCTATGCCGCCGGCAATAAAGACGATTTTACGCGCAGGGTCTTTTGGCAGCGTAAAGTCACCGCCAAGTTGCCCGGCAATAATGCGTGATTCGCTAGTTAGCTCGTGCAGCTCACGCTTAAAGCTGCTGCTGGGCTTGTAAAATTTTATACCAATATGTACATCTGGTTCGGTTGGCGAGCTGGCGAGTGTAAAGTAGCGCCTGGCACCGCGGGCGTCGGTGTGTGGATGCTGAAAGGTAAATTCCATGTACTGACCTGGCGTATATTGAAACGGTCGTTTGGGCGTAAAAGCAAAGTCGATACTGTCGTGACTGAGCGGCGTTTTTGTGTTGAGCCGTAAGAACGTTTTTGTGCGTGGGCCGACAATATAGCTAAACACGTTTCCTGCTAAAAGTGCGAGTTCTGGCGTAGAATGCACGCCAAAGAGTGCAAATTGCGGCGGAAAGATGGCGCCCACGAGGACGCTGTACCATGCGCGTTTACCTTTTGTTGTCGGTGATGTAAGCGGTTCGGTGAGCATAACAAATGCCGCGAAGAAAAGCGACGAGCTAAGCAGTACGCGTTGCAGTAACGTTGGCACGTCGGAGCCCTGTATGAGCCCATAGGCTGCGGTTGCGACCAGCGCTGAACTGATAAACCATAAGACCATCTGCGTACGGCGAATACGGCGAACAAGCAGAACGCCGCCAATCAGTACGTAGGGCAGCATACTGGCTGCACCAATCCACCAGCTAGCTGCGTCGCCAGCTCCAAAGGCTGTTAATACTACGGCGGCTGCGGCGGGGTTGAGGAGATGGCGGTCGCGTATTGCTAACACGTATTTGCTGGCAATGGCAAGTCCTCCGGCGGCAGTCAAAAAGATAACGCCGCTTGTACTGTGGGTTGGCGATATGATGAGCGCCAAAATGAGCGCGGTTATAAGGGGTGATTCAACATTTGTTGGCGCATTGAACGCATAACCAAATAGTTTGTTTGTAATCCAACAAACGGCGACCAGGTAAAGTGAAGAAAAAATAATGTCTAGCGGATGGTAATGGAGGAAGCCGGCAAGCGCTACAAACACGGCAATACCAAGCAGGCCAATAAGGTAATAAAGTAAGAGCCGATACATTGTGATGCTGTCTAAAAATGCGTCGAGCTGTTTCATGAAGCGATGAACCTTTTTAGGCCACTTGTCATAGTGGCAATTCCCTTACTATCTATCATATACCCTTCAAGCGCAGGAAGATGCTCAATAAAGTTAATACCGGCGCGTCCCATGGCAAAACCTGCGGTCGCAAACCGGTCGGCCTCGTAAATATTAGGGCCGATAACAGTCAGGCTCACGATATCGATTGGTGCGTTACCCTTTGGATTATAGATGTGCTGTCCGCGAATGCTTGTGCCCGATGTCGCCACGCCTTCGTCGTGAACGTAGAGTGTTTTAACGATTTGCGTGCGGTCAAAGGGGTTGCGGATGCCAAAACGCCAAGCTCCACCTTCGCCGTTGTTGCCGTGGGGTTGAATATCGCCACCGGCATCGACGTAGAAGTCACGAAAGCCCCTTGCTTTTAACTGCCTGGCGGCATTATTGATTGCCCAGCCCTTGACGAGACCAGAGGGGTCAAGCATTCCATCGGGACGTTTTATATCAAACATTCCGTGTGTTTCGCGTTTTGTTTGCTCGCACAGACCGAACACAAGCTGCATTTCCTTGCTCCACTGCGACCTGGGCAGGCCTGTGTTGATTTGCGATATTTCACTTGTATCTTTGTAGGTGCTGTATTGGGCATCTATGGCACGGAAATAGGCAAATGTATCTGACATGGCTCGCTCACGGTCGGGTCGCGCGTCGACAATACAGACGGTAATTGGCATACCCATACTATGTTCGGTTTGCTTCATGATCGGGTCTAGCTGTGAGCTTGATTAAGCGCTGCATTAAGCGATTCAATAAATGCTTGCGAGGTATCGGTTGCGCCGCTAACGCTGTCCACTTGAGCAGTTTGTGCTTGAATGGCCTCTTGTTTAAGAATGGGCATGGCATGTGTATTGATGTGGACTGATTCGTGCTGGTCATTAGGGTATTGCAAGAAAGTGACGTTTGTTAATTTACCGTCAGTAATAGTGGCTTTCACCTGGATGTATCCGTACAGAGCATCCGCTGAGGTTCCCGTGTAGGTGCCGTCTTTGTATGTGGTCGGTGCGACTGATGCAGCCGTGACGCTGTTTGTACTCGATGCAACATTTGTGCTTGTGGTGGTATCGGTGCTCGGATTACTCGCTGTGGTGGCGACTGTTTTTTGCGCCTCGGCATCTTCTTGCTTGGCATGCCAAGTGTAGGCGCCAAAACCGGCAACAACAAGCAGAGAAGCGATAATCTTTTTAGCGTTTTTCATTCAGGCGTATCCTATCTTACTATAAGTATGGTAGTGATAAGCGCTGAGCTATAGCTGAGAGTGGGTGCAAGAAATTTCACACATCTTAGAAATGCTGGCGGACATGGTCAAAGCTGTAATCCCAATCGGCATTGGCTTTTTTGTGCGGGTTAAAGATATGGTCTGGATCCATAATGTCTTTGGCCTGACGGAAATACCCTAGCACTTCTGGACCATACATTTGCTCGAGCCACGGGCCACGAACCAGGCCGTCATTGTGCTCGCCGCTTAAAGACCCTTTGTATTTGAGTACTAGCTCGTTAACTTCTTTCATGGCTGGCTGCAGTTTGGCACGGTCGTTTGGATCTTCGAGCTTCATGAGGGGGATAATATGGAAATTGCCGTCGCCCATATGGCCAGCTACGGTAGCAAACAGTTTGTACTTGCGGATGATTGTTTGTAGCTGAGGCAAAAACTCAACGAGATGCGGTGGGTTAACCACTAGGTCGTCAATAAACGGTGCGGTGTGTTTGTCTTTGACTTTATCGCGTAGTAGTTTAAAGCTTTGGCGGCGCATGAGCCAGAATTTTTCACTGCGACCCTCTGTTGGGGTTTCTTCGAACCCGTTGATTTCGTAGCGAGCCCGATGCTGGCCAAGGTCTTTGTGGAGGGCGCGGATTTTGCCTCGAACTTCATCTTCTGTTGTGCCGTTAAATTCAACCATCAAGATGAGTTTTGGAATGCCACGCAGCAAAAGCAGGCCATCAGGAATTAAGCTAAAGAGCAATTTTATAAAGCGCCACGGGCCGAGCATTTTAAGAAACGATGGCATAAAACGAATCGACAGCCATAGGGTTTGATCGTCGAAGCTTTCAAAAGTAGCGGGTTTGTATTCGAGCACTTTTGGAATCAGCTCGCCAAGGTCGTTCATGTTTCGCAGGAACAATACAAGCAGGCCAGAATGTGGCTGGTGCGGTACGAGCTTAAATTGTATATCAGTCGTAAGACCAAGTGTGCCCTGCGCACCAACAATTAAATTGCAGAGGTTAAAGATGCCTGTTTCGCGGTCCCACACATCCCACAGATTGTATCCGGTGGAGTTTTTGCTGACATGTGGTTTGGCGGCTTTGATTTGGTCGTAGTGTGTGTCGACCAGCTGGAAGATCTCGCGGTATACTTTGCCTTCAAAATCTTGCTGGGCCATCTTTTTGTCGAGCTCGGCTTTAGCGATTGGCTTAACGGTTCGTTCGATGCCGTCAGCAAAGACAACCTTAAGCTCGGTTACAAAGTTTTCGGTTTTACCGAACTCTAGCGATTTTTCGCCGCCCGAGTTGTTGTTGACCATGCCGCCAATAGTAC